>JAAUYL010108539.1_pt1 | contig 9976 bp, 6 predicted proteins | sample 7278011 | NCBI WGS metagenome assembly JAAUYL01 (sample SAMN14350225, study PRJNA611818) | marine sediment metagenome | isolation source: surface marine sediment (1.8m) | place: French Polynesia: Moorea | collected 2018-08 | reverse complement strand
GGGGTCCAAATTGCGGGGTCCAAATTGTCGGGGTCCAAATTGTTAAGGGTCTATACTGTGGGGTCCAATTTGTCAGGGTCCAAAACGCGGGGTCCAAACGTCGGTACACCCAAATGTCTATTGAAAACAAGAGCGCGGCAGCCTTTTTGTTTGGTCAAATCGATTTTCCTGCTCTTCCCTTCTCTTCTTTTCATCTGATGGGCGGGTCAAAAACGTCTGTCAAAGCAAAAATCAGCTTCTCAGTTCCCTGCCAAAAATCCCGGTTGAAAGTATCTAAAAAACAGAGTTAGGTACCCAATTCTCGGTGAAATACTAGAACCATTTTTTTTCTATTGGAGCAGAAAAACCACGTTTGTCAGTATTATTTAACTATTTGACATAAACCTAGGTTATTTATTCGAATTACACCAAAGTTTTAAGATTTTTCTGCACACCGAGAGGATGGCTGAAAAGTTTCTTGGTTCCTTAGCAGCGGTCACCCCTAATGAAAAAGGCAGCCAGAAAGTTTAGTAATTGCTTTACTAAGCAAGCCAGGAGTCTCCCTTCTAGTAATTTATTGCTGCTGACCTGCATGTTTTTATTAAATAAACATTATTGAATAAAATAGTTTTATTTAGTGAATTACTTACCGCTGGCAGGATTAATTTCTACTGCTTTGAGCATGGCTCCGTCTTACAATTAACAAGCTAAAAAACAAAGTGTGCCCTGGTCATGTATTTTCCTAATACAAATTAAAATGTTATAACATAATATGAATACCTCTACTGTATTTTTTCATAGCATTACTCTTCTAAAGGTCTTAAATCAGGGCATGTTTAGTTTAACCTTATTTAAGAGCTTCTGGTGATACAATAAAAAATGTTGTACACTGAGGTCACATGAAAAAAACGTTGTAAATAAGCAAGGACAAGTTAACAAATGTATTTTAAAATACAATCGATTTTTCATTAGAGCTTGTTTGATGCTTGACAAATCCAAAATTGCCCAATAAATAAATTGGGTAGATGTTTTTAGGGTTGGGCTGTAGCTGCGAATTGCTGCTGTTGTATAACTTTTTTTGGTCAAAGAGCTTTTTGTTATAAAGGATATTTTTTGCCGATTTGACTCTACATTTATATGAGGGTATTGTAAATTTGTTTTATAGCAGAACTGGTCAAAGGGTGTAAAATAGTCGTAAGAAACAGAATTGAGCATAAAAACGGTAGATTTATTTTTTTAAAAATAATTTTCGGAAAAATTACAGTGGGACGTTCAATTATGGTCAACTATCGCAATACCCATTTAGGTCTAAATATGGGATAAATCGCCAAAACCGTAGATCTAAATAGTGTATTTTGGTTCTCTGGCTCCGAAAATATATGCTTACAATCTAACCATTTTGAGACAACATCACGCAAGCATTTCAAAAAACAAACCAGTAAATCGAGGCATTTTCAGCAAACAAAAATATATTTTTCTCGATGGAGACTTCCGAATATTTTTTGAAGGTTTCAGCGCCATTTTTGGTAATTTTTAATTTTCTGCTTTTGCATTTTCATTTTTTGAAAAATGTCCTTAAGTTTTGAAAAAAATAAATAACATGCAAGCTTTTCACACCACGTCATAACGTATCAAAAGCTCGAGCATCCGGGGGCAAAATCAGTCGATATTCTATTGAAATTTTCGTTTATTTGGTCGACCAAAACCGAAAGTCGAGCTTGGGTTTGGCATCCTGGCAAGGGAGATTTTGGTCGATCTAATGAGCAGTTTGAATCTAAGGTCAGAGTCGATCTTATTTGACGCCCCTTTAATTGTTCAATCACGGAGTTTCTCACTTTTACATGCACGAAAACAAGCCTCAATTTTGTATAAATATAAAATATTTTTATTTTATTTTTCACACATTCATTAGTTTTGGTCAATTATTGAAATCTTAGAAATTAAATTAACAACGCATTTTCATTGAAATGAATTTTTGCATGTCCAAACATTTTGTCAAATCTGGGAATTATTTGTTGAAATAAGACCTTGACTTTAGAAAACCACACAAATTCGAGTGAGAGATTGAGCAAACAAAAATGCCCCAATTTTGTCGATACCATTTCTTGAGGCAATGCCAAAATAATAAATAAGTATGATACTGCCAGAATTTATATATTTTTTAAAAATATATTTTTGGAAAATCAACACACCTAGAATTTTAATATTAACACCTCGGCCATGACATTGAATTCTGTCGAAGACTTTTGAGATTGAGATGTTGTGAAAAATAATAATAAGGAAAAACAGGAAAAACTCCGCAGCCATTTTTGGTATGATCATTCCCTCATCAAGGAAGTTGACTTTTGTCAAGAAAAAATAAATAATTTCTTTAATATTATAAAATCCGTGAAAATGTCTACGTGGTTTGAAAACCGAATGCGATCTTTTGCTTGCTAAACAAGGTCGGACTTCTGGTTATATGTTTTATTTTACAGCTTCAAAATGGGTTTCAAAAGGTTCCCTTCTGGTATCCTTAGATTTTTACAAGCAAACGAACATTTTTCCTGTATTATTATAGGCTTGAAATGGCCAAGTAGCGCGTTGATAATGATATCCTCAGGACTTAACAATTACGATTCCCCACTTGGCCGAAATGTATTTTGATTCGTATTTTCTATTCAAATACTCATTTTCGTCCATTAAAATACTCTTTTTTATTAGAATACTCATATTCCTTCATTAAAACACTCTGAAAAAATTGAGGATTTTACTCCGTCTCGTTGAAATACTCAAAAATACGCTAATACGAATTGCCCTATTTAGCTTATATGGCCCCCCTCAGTCCCTCGTTTTGGGGTCAGCTTTAACAACTCTGCTTTTGTCCAGTCTATCTTTGACTTGAATACTCAATTTACATGCAGTAAATACTCTGACCAAGGTCTAGAGATAGGCAGGGCATTCGGAATCTGTCTGAAAGCTGTAAAGTTTGAACTTCAAAATTCGAAATGAGGTGGCGCATATGAGCGTGTGTGTGAGGAAAATACGGGCCTCCTACCGTTGAAATACAGTTGGTTAATTTCTTCCCGGAAATTCCAGTATATAAATATATATCCGGACGCGTCGAGACTTGTCCAGTCTTGTCGAAACCTGTCCAAATTCGAGTTTGAGCCGCTTCTGACTTGTCAAAATGGACACACAAACACCAGGCACAAGGTTGACCATAATGTAACAAATGATGATAGAAGTCCTTAAGAAAATCTGTCCATAGTTGCCCAACAAGACATAAAAACCAAAATTCTGCTAAATTTTCAAGTGATTGTGCCGTAACCAACTTGATTTTTCCACTTGAAAATCCCCCTATTTTTGAAGTGATGCTTATTATTTGCTTCCGAATGGCACCGAGCTCAATAATTTCGAGCGCCTGGGAGCCCGATAATTTGCGGGCGCCCGCCCAAATCTGTCAATGCTGGCTCGATTTTAGATGAGCAGGTCCTTAGCTTGATTTCATGTATTTTTGAGAATGAATTCCATTTTAAAAGAGAACTGGGCAATTTGACAAGGATCGCTGATAAATGAGGTCTGCAAGACCTAAATAGAAGTGATTAGGAGAGAGGAAATACTTGTATTATAAGTTACAGACCTGGAAAACGTAAAAAAACCTATTTTTGCACCTCAAATCCTTGGTCAAAAAGCCAGTTTTTAGGTCATTATGAGTTTGTTTCAATATATTTTATCCGATTCTTAAAAAAATCCATTATTTTTTCACTTCCTTGACTTAATAAGATTATTTTTTATCTCAAAAGAATGCGTCATTTTTTATAAAAAAAGGTTATTAAAAATATTTTTTTGTTTATTTTTTTTTGAAAAGTGAAAAGAAACAAATGATTGCCACACATTCCACGACTGTAAGCAATTTATTTCAGAGAAGGGAATGGGAGTGCAAAAAACTTACAGAGTAATTTGTTGGGCACGAGTGTCAATAGCTCATATTTTATTTTATTTTCCTGCGGCTCCACCTTGAAAATATTATTATTATTTTTAAAAATAGATCAGATTAGAAATATGGTTTAGGGCATGAAAATTAGAATACGGAAATCGATCTAAGTTCTTTTTAAAAAGATTGGCTCATTTTTGACCGCCAAGAAAAGAGTGGGAGTGAATTTCGCTACGCTTAAACAAAGTAACTTTAACGCGCGGAAAAACGGAAAAAAATATTTTAAAATATTTCTATTTCTTTGGGATATCTGCCTAAATATTATAATTTATATTAAATAGTAAAATATTTGTAATTATAGAATTTTATCCTGACTAATCAAAATTGACCAGTTTACTTAAACCGTTTTGATATATAGCATTCTTAAGCAGCATGGCGTTTTTGCCAATTTGCCTGTAAAAACCCGATTAATATTTTTCATAATTATTCTCAGGACACCTCTTAAGATTTTAATATAAATTAAAAAAACTTAAGAATTTTTAATAAATGTTTTTGTGGCCATTTGTTACAACTGGATGCCATACCGGCATCCGTTCAAAAGTATTTAGCTCTTTCTGCTTTGAGTTTCCGCGCTGGCTGACCAACAATATGGTCAACTAAATTATCACATAACCTTATTAAAACACCGGGTTTTTATTTATAGGACAATAGCAAAACATGTTGTTCCAATTCCGACGAGAAAATTTTTTGATTAATGGTGAAAAGTGATTGATGCTAAGGACCTTGGGTGCAATCCAACAGTATAGAGGCTATTTTCAGGTGATTCTAACCTTAACCTTCACATTCAGCCTATACCAAGCATAGCATGCCATAAGTTAAAACTGAGTGTTTAGCTCAAAATCACCCGATTTTCAAGATCAAGACCAGGCTGTTGTCCTGGAGGAAAAATACTTTCTTGTTATCTCGTTTATGATTTTGGCACGTTGCGCTATGGTTTGTTTGGTTATGTATTGCTTTTAGGAAGTTAGTGGCCAGAAAATTTAGAAAATGAGGTTTTTTGAAAAAAAATTTAAAATAACGTTCTTAGAGGGTCAAAATAGGCAGGGATTTGCTACTAGGAAGTTGAAAAGCAAGCATTATTTTATTCTCTATTTTTGGGTATGGCTCGTGCGCCATTGACGGATCACCTTACATGGTCGCACAATTGTAAATTGTAAACACGCGGTTAAAAGTTATTTTCAGTAACCAAAATATACCAGTTGCCTTTTTAAAACACTTGTTTTTAATATTTAAAAAAAGAATTATTTTTAAAAATCTTGGTCAAAAATCAAGTCTTGATTTGGATTAATCGTGAGCGACTATACAACTGTAAACAAACAAATCCGCTTGAGCTGATCCCCACTAGGAATACATCTTTTCGGTTATTTGGAAAATACTTCAGATCCTCTATGCTGCCATGTTTACACGTGGGGTGAAACGGAAACAAAATCCGTTTGACTTGATAGAATGATTGAAAAGTGCAGACAACTGGAGAATTGTTGCTCAGGACTGAAAAATTGAGTAAAGTGAAGTGAATCTGTTGCCTCTAAAGACACAAAAAACGGGTGAAAAGGAGCAAGGATAAAAAATACTCACAATATGTTTCAGGATAACAGTTTAAAACATGACTTTTCGAAGATAAATCGAACGAGAAATAAAATATTCCAACGCGTGGGCGTCTCTTACTGTGAAAAATACCGATATCTTTGTTGTAAACTACCGTCATTAGCTCAAAGATTGATACTTTTTTCGTACAGGAACTCTTGAAAAATGTCTTTAAAAAGTCCATGAATACTTAAAATATTAAATAATTTCAAATAAAAATATTAATGTACACTCCAAAAATCGAATCAAATTCAAGTCAAAACCTTTTTTGCTCAGAGGGCAAACTATTTAGTTGTTTGCCTGGAAAAATGCCCTTTTCACAAGATTTTATATTCCGAATTATTTTGTTTTGGTAAATGCAAGTGAGATTGGCTCAGATCACGATCAAGCTTTAATACTAACACATCAACAAGAACTTGTAGATCAGGGACAAAAGAATTATCATCCGAATCCGAAGAATTCTGAACCTGAGCATTTTTCGGGCATTTTTGGGCTGGCATAGTCGTGCCTTTGCCCTGAGCAAAAATCAAAGATCACTTGAGAATTCATGTCTTCGAGAATGCCTTAAAAGTCTTGCACTGGCTGCATACTTTTTAGTTTTATTATGAATATTTTAGCACCCAAATATAAAGCTGTAAAATGCACAGTCACCCCTAGATAAAATTTTAAAGACAACCTAAAACAAATGACGGCTGGTCTTGGCTATTTCATCCACTTATGATTTGTTTACATTCTGCCAAAAGCTTTTTTGAAGTTCTAATCCAAAGTTCGCACTTTTAACCACGTCCTGGCTACCCGAAGCTTTTTGTCTTGTTTTGATTTGGAGTGCAAAAAAACTACTCAGAAAATTGATTTTTGGCTTGAAAAATAAATAAAATAAATGCAAATTAGATTTGATTTTTGAGTGTTTGCTTGCCACAGCCATTAATTAATAATCTGAATATTTATGAAGTTCAGAAGCTTGAAAACAAAACAAAAGCCTAGCAAATAGAGGTAAACAAAAAATATGGTGATTAACCGGGACAAGAAAACGGCGTGTTGCTGTTAAGTAAATAAATGTAAACAAAGTCGCAGCACAGGACCCAATCTCGTTTGTTTACATTTTCTCAAGTTTTTGAATTGTGCTTCAACTCTACGATGGATTGTTGTTGGTTTTAATAACACCTCAAAGGCGTTACAACTAAGCTTCTTGGCATAAATTTTAGGAAGAGGAGAGGTGCTCCTGCTCGAGGATTGATTTTTGCTGGAATGTTTTCGGGCAACTCCCAATGCTGGAGCTCAAGCTCATCAGCACCTGAAAAACATTTTAAAGTCATGATTTTTTTCGGTAGCATCATTCTTGAACAGAACCTAAGGGCATGTCGAATTCATCAGCTAAATGGTGTTTCTGAATATGTTTTAACACTTGTTATCCAATGCTCATATTTTGCCTGAGGACAAATTGCAAAAATGAATACAATTCAGCAAAAAATGTGACTGGATTTCCCTCATCAATTTAGATTATGAGCAAATCTAACAAGGCAGAAAAGCGTTGCAATTGCGGCCAATTTTTCCGACAAACAACACGATTACAAAAATAATAAAAAGTATTTAATAAATAAATATAAAATGTTCCCCAATGTTTGTTTGAGAAAACCCACAAAAATCGCATTAGATGCATTTCTCCAATTAATCTTATCTCATTTTCTTGGTATAATTGAGCAGTCGTTGGTTTTTCTTTCTTTTTTGCAATTTTGGGCAATTTGAAATAAATGGAAAATGCAGTTAATTTGCCTTACGGCCAAATATTTCTTTAAAGATATTTTATAAAAATATTTCTTCGACTAGAACAGCAACAATTTATTTTTTAAACGAAGGTCATTATCATATAGAAGTAATATCTCATCCAATAAAATAAAACCGTACATTGATGCAGTCACGTATGGGCACTTTAAAAATGGCGCGAAAATTCTCCGACCATGGATTCAAAACCGGTTGTTTACAAACAAACCAACAAAAATCCAAGTCAATTTTTATTGCATAACATGCGTTTAAAGCAGCTGAGATAAATTATTAACATAATTTACATTGAAACGTGCCTTGTAAGCTATTGAACTAATATTTGTAATAACTTTCAGACATATCCAGGAAATACTTTTTAGGTTTTAGTGTTAATTAACAGCTTTTCCCGTGAAAATCCATTCCAATTTTCCATAAAGAAAATTAAGAGCTACAGAAAATGCATTGAAAAGACGATGACTAGACGGATTTTTTGGTGAAAACTTCGCAATTTGCAATGGGAGACTTTTTTCCAACTTGATCATTAGAAGTTTTGGTTCCTAGAAAAATCCTTAAAAATACCCATTTTTGCTTAAAAATGCTGCTAAATTGCTAAATATAAAAAACCGTTTAATTTCAGCTTCTTATACGAACAAAACTGGTTTACATTTCATTTGCCCTTAAAGGAGACTGTTGTGGCGTAAGGTCTAGATCTGGTTAGTGTTGTTGTTGTTGCTTTAATGTGAGCTCGAGGTTGAGAATTCGGGCTTGTCTGTGTTGGCTCGAGCTCAAACTTCGGGCGCGATTTAGCCCAGATTAGAATCAATTTAAGAGCGACAAGTCACAATCAATTCCAGGATGGCTCAATTGACGTTGGTAACAGTTAGTATAGTGATAGGAGCCCGAGAAAAATCGAGCTCGTGCGCTCGATTTTTCTATAGAATTCGAGCTCAAGCTTCTTTGAAAAGTAATGCCTATTTTGAATGAAGTCATTCTGTAAAATTAAGAAAACGAGATTACATGAATTCTCACCTTTCAACTCCAGTTTTTTCTGAGCTGAGAAAAAGTAAACAAAGCTTTGACAATGACTGGCAAAATGCTAAAAAGAACTAGATCGTGGAAATAAGTCAATCTCAGCAAGTTCACAAATTAATTGAAAAGAAATAGCCTTGCCTTTGAACTGTTGGAAAATAAATGTCTTTTACGTTGGTTTTCAGACTGTCACATTAAACCTAAAATGGCCAAAATAGTCGACCACAATTGTAAATTGTAAACAATTCTTAAAATCTTCAATCTCGATCAGATCAAGGCAATTTGTTTTTGGGCAAACAAAAGCAGATGATTCTTACTTTTAAAATGAAAAAATATCGTTCGATTTTGTATTTCCCAGATTTTCCCTTCTCTACTCTACCTGTCTGTCGCTAACCCTTTCAGCTGTCAATCAAGTCTAATCAAGTTCAAAACGGTTTGAACTTGTTTCCAACAGGTTGAAACCTGAAACAGGATGAGCCTAACCTAATTAAACTAACGACTGAAGCCTTCAGAAATCCCGCAGAGAGCGAACCATTTTGTTGATGTTTTTTGGGTGCAATTTCAAAACAAAGAACCGGCTTAACTTGACCTGCATTTGTAGAAGAGAACGGCATTATTTTTGTTACGTTTCTAGGGATTTTCTTTTGAATTCCCTCGGTCCAAAAGGGGCGGGAACGCTTGTCACAGTTTGAGTTTTTCTTATACTGGGTTTTCTTTTGGAAGCTAGAGCTGCAGTACCAATTATGCACTTGTAACAATGCTAAGGACTTCAATTTATTCAGAAATTCAGCTAGATTTCTGGAATCTTTAGTAAAAGTCAAAGAGGCCAGAAGGAAAATTAGCTTGGCAAGTAAAAATAGAACCCCAAAAAGTGGCATAAAGAAATTATTTGCGAGGCTCAAAGGTTTCACGAATTTTCTCAAAACATGTCGAACGGTAAATAATTTAAATATGCCCCAAATTTTGTTGCCAAGATTCCTCGTGAAATTTGGATGAAAGATCGACCTGCCCGCGGGCGAAAAAATGGAAAAATGCTAATGGTTAATTGTAGGTTATAGGTTGTTGTGATCTAGAAAAGTTAGGGTGGAACTGTGGAATTATTCCATCATATTCCCGGATTTTCCTTACATTTGAATGTTGGTTTTACTGATAATGGCTGCATACCAAAAATCTCAATAATTACAAACGCACACACAGTCAAAATATTTCGCCCCAGGCTTCGAGATTTGAGCAAAAAATTCCACATTTTTGGTCAGTCGAATAATATTTTTCTTTCTTTTTCTCTCCTGTAGGGTTATCACAATCCATCATACCACTAGAAATATTTGAATATTTTTAAATACTGTTACAAAAGTGGGGCAACAATGAAATCAAAACATCCTATTCAAAAAAAAATATGTGAAAAACTAATTTTGGACGCATTTTAAAATCCTCCCCACTTTCCTTTCATTAGCTGACAAAAGCCTGATGAACTCTGCAAATAAAGGTTTTAACCCCATTCAGCAGCAGGCAAATCTACTTATCTATTGAGTAAAATCTTGGAAATTTTGAAATTTCCAACCCTCTCTGAATTCAAATTTGAAGAGTTCTCTTCCTTTTAAAAGCAGGATTAAAACTTGCACCCTCCCTCCCTACTTAGGGGGTCCT
>JAAUYL010044435.1_pt1 | contig 9984 bp, 8 predicted proteins | sample 7278011 | NCBI WGS metagenome assembly JAAUYL01 (sample SAMN14350225, study PRJNA611818) | marine sediment metagenome | isolation source: surface marine sediment (1.8m) | place: French Polynesia: Moorea | collected 2018-08 | reverse complement strand
TATTTGGAAAAGCATGGCGCTCATTAATGTAGGCCATAAATCCATTATAGTCCTCATTTACTGTTCCCCATGCAACTTGATCTGTGTGAGCATCCAAGAAGACTGTTAGTCCTTTGTTTCTTCCTGGAGCTGGTTTTGGTTCACCAGCTTTTGAATACCACTTGGGTGGAGTGGATGTTCCAAATGAGTTGTTCTTGTCTCTTTCTTGGAGATAGGAAACCATCTTGGTGTAGTTTCCTTTTTTGAAAATGTTATCTGCCTTTTCCATGTTGAAGGCACAGCACATTCCTCTGTCAGTTGGAAAGGTTTCAAAAATAGCCGAGCAAGGAATAGAAATGCCTTTCCAGATGCACTTTTGTAGCAATGCTTGTTGACCTTTGTGTCCTGAAGTCACTCCTTTAACGTCATAGCATGGAATTTGGCTGTACCACAACAATTTGACCAAGCCTTCATACCAAGAGGTCATGTCAAACTGTAGCAAACAAGTCATCAAACTAAGTATCTATACAGTACTTAAGCAACCTCTAAGTCATTCTTCTTTTCTTACTTCAGAAAACATATCCCTGGCAAAATTGGTCTTTGCTCTAATTGCTTTTTGAGTGCTTTGCTTGCGATGGGGATTAATCAAAAGGTCCAGCCTTTTCAGGTGTCCATCCACACTCCTCTTTCTTCTCTTTGAATCAGATTCATCAATGGAACAGTTAAAAGGAAAGGTTGGCCAGCTACGACACATTATGTTTAAGGCCGAATCACAATCAGTTGTAAAAAGAGTGATGTAGTTGTTTGAAGACCAATGTTTCATGGCTACACAATCTTGGTTTGGGTCATCCAATTCAATAACAACTTTGCTCATTGTGTCGTTGATGGTTCCATATCCACCAAAGAACATTAACTCACCCTCTTCATTCCTTTCAGCATGTAACATGACACTGTCTTGGCCATTAGCTTGAAATCCGAAAATGCCCCCTGCAAGAAATGATATTCTTGTACATGGTATGGTTCCTGTTTTAAATGGGGTTTTTACCGTTGTTAGCAAGATCGACAAAGGCAGATATTTCATCATCTCCAAAAAATTTCATGGGCTCACTTTCAGAAAACTGACACCAGTCCATGCCAAAATCTTCAGTATCGTCTTGATTCAAAATTATGTAGCAGAATTCTAGAGTGGCATGATAATGAAAACCATCTGGACATGTTGGGTCTTTAATGGTGTGACGCTTTTTTCTCCTCCTCTTTCCGTCACTACACGGATCATAGCCACCCTCTAATGTTACGTCAGCCGAGATCAAAGAAGTGGGATCACTTGCAGTCATCAATTGTAGGATGTATTGTGGGTAGATGTTTCTAGTGTCTAATCCAGGAAAAGTTTCGTTCAAGAACCCAACCATCCATTGGGCAACAAAACGATCCCTCTCTTTGTGAGACATTTTCAAATAATTCAAGCTTGAGCTTGGCATGAGCACCTCCTTTTCTATTAGCCAATCCTTGATAAAACTGACAAAAGCTGAAGAAACCACAGCATCATTGCTACCTTGGCCACAAAGAACAATGGCTGGGTATTCAATAGATGAAATTGGCAGTCCGGTAGTCTTGACAGAGGTTAAGACAAGATTGTTTTGCCAGTCTTCCCAGGCATTTTTGGACCTAAATAAGTATGGAATGCATGACTCTTATACACCCTTATTTCGAGTGGAATTACCATAGGATTGCAAAGATTGCAGCCAATGTGCAAACTGTGAACCAAAAGAATCGGCAAATTGGCAACTGATCCTTTTGGAATACGTAATAAATGCCATGACCAGAGAAGGCCTCTGCAAATCCATGGACTGCATCATTGACACTGACAGCCTTATTGTTCTTGGCTCTTGATTTCGAATAATTTTGCAAACAAGCTTCCATAACTCTAGTTTTACGAGTCATGGTTACCCATTTATATAGCTGCTGTATATGAAAGGTAGTCCGTGGAAATCTATGGTCAGAGGGTAACTGACAAAGGACCCTTGGCCTGCAAAACAGTGACACAATTACATTTTAAGTTAATGTGTCCTATTTATAAACAAATGGCCTCGAAATTGGTTTCCATCCATTCCACTTCTCATTTGGTTAAATGTCCAATTTTTCGCGGAAATCCTCGTATCTAGTTTCAGAATTAACTCTATTGCGGTCAGGTTGCAACATACTACTGTGCCATTACCTGATTCCATTAAACCAAGTACCTCTAGGACTTTTAGGTCAAAGTTACATTTATATTTCGTACCTTGCTTCTTAGAGACAACACACTGTTTAATTCTAGTTTGTAGGATTGTAGGTAAGTGCAAGTATAAGTATTTTTGAGCAGCATTCATAAATTAAAGTAGAACATATGGGACTTATATTTAGTACGTCAGATATTAGTATTTGGGAGCGAATGCGAGACTTTGTTTTTGGTTCTTGTTATGATACTTCTTGTATCTGTTGTAGCCTTCTCCAAATTCCTTGCCTCTTTTGCTAGGAGTTGTGATCCCGACTACTAATCTATAGAGAAACCAGTAGGCCAGCTCCACAATGGACACAATGCTGAATCCTAGGCAAAGACCAAGAAGACCACCGATTTGACCGATGAAGGCCGTCCACGTCAGCCTTGGTTGTCGCATGTACTGAAGAGCAGTGGAGCTTTCAAAGTAGAAATGCGCTATAGCCATATCCTTTTCATAGGCTAGATAGTCGTCATCCTCGTCAAAGTTCAAGTAGTTGAAAACAGACTCAGGCTCGACGCCTTCCGGGACATGCTTCCTTTCACTCGGTTTGACCTGAAGACAGTTCAACATTTTAATCAATGTTGAAGTCCAAAAGCAATGTTTGGATTACCTGGTTAGAAATGTAGTCTGGAACATCGCCACGCTCAGAGTACTCCTCGATCACCTGATGTCCCCAGATCCGTGGTTCCGGCAAGGTTGGATCGTCAAGATTGCACAGACTGCTAACGCCCAGATTCTTAAAGTCGCACCTCCTGAAGGGCGAGACCGAGACCTGTGAAGAATACTGGGTCCCGCTACAATCAGGCAGACAATGATTGCATTCGTCGTCCGGGATGAGTCGGAACATCAGGTTGCGAAAGTCAATCGCCTCCCATGGATTACAAGTCCTGATGGGATTGTCTTGGGTTGGGAAAAACCAGGGTGTGCAGTTCACCGCCATCTTTTTCTGAGCATACTCAAGTCCACATTCCAGGAAGCAACTTGCCTGTTGTCATATACCAATGATGATTCTGATGATCAGATAATGTGGTCTTATCTATCTTACTTACCTGTGAGTAATTTTTGTGCAACCTCAATTCCATTTCATCAGGAAAGTAGCAGCCTCTCAACTGGGCATTAATGGTTTTTGTGTCTTCAGTTGTTTTAATGTCAACAGCCTTCAAGTTGACAATGTTTTCGTGACCTCCTCGAAGCCTGATACCCCTTTGGTGAGTGAGAGGAAACTTGTCTCCAGCATTGACATATGCCACAAATCCTTGAAAATCCTCATCCACTGATCCACTTGCTAGCAGGTCCGTATGTGCATCCAGCATGACAGTTAAGCCCTTGTAAATGCCAGGTGCAGACTTGGGTTCACTTTGCTCGTGATACCAGGCTGGAGCCATATTTGAACCAAAAGCATTGTCCTTGTCATTGGCCTGCATCTGGTTGACCATTTTCGCATAGCTTCCCTGCTTGAAGATCTCCTCTGCCTTCTTCATGTTGAAGGCACAACACATTCCCCTGTCTGTTGGAAAGGTTTTGAAAATGGCCGAGCAAGGCATTGTCACACCTTTCCACTGGCATTTCGACAAAAGGGCCCTCTGTCCGGCATACCTAGATGTAACTCCTTTGACATCGAAGCAAGGGAGCTGGGTATACCAGAGGATCTTGAACAGTGGTTCGTACCACTCCGTCATGTCAATCTAAAATGTCATTTCAAATCGTAAAAGTGTATTCATAGCTTTATCCCATTAGATTTGGGACCTTTTTGAAAATCTCCTTGTAGTTCTCCCGCTTCAGAGCAATGAATCTTGAGTTAGCATCCTTCAAGATTGGATTCAGGAGCAGATCCAGAGTGTAAAAGGTTCCAATGTCCTCGTCATCGTCATCATCCTCATCGTCGTCTCTTTTCTTACGCTTCTTATTGTCATTGTCATTGTCATTGTCATTGTCATTGTCATTGTCATTGTCATTGCCATTACCATCATCTTGCCCGCCATTCCCTTCTTGACAACTGTAAACCTCCTTCTGCCACTTTCTGCAAATCACCTTCGAATGACTTTCACAGGAAACAGATCTGGCCTGAAGGAAGTCATTGCCATTCGTGTAACTTCCGGCTAGGCAATCCTCTGCCGGATCGTCCCTGATGATCTTGAGCTTGGTTAAGGTAGTCTCGATCGCCATAAAGCTGCCTTCAAAGGCAAACTTGTTCTCCTGGTTGTTCCTCCAAGCGTTCAACTTAAACTTCTGACTACCAGGGTTGAATCCAGATAGATTTCCTGGAGCAAAAAAACATTTGTCATCAATGTCCTCCAATCTCAGACAAAAGCCTATGACTTACCACTTTTCAGAAGGTTGATGAAACCTGTGATCTCGTCGTCATTGTTGAATACCAATGGAGTTGCATCCACGCTTTCACACTCTTCCATCCCCATACCACTGTGGACATGGTAGCAGAAGCCGAATCCATCGTGAGTAAACATTGTCGGGTCGTGACAACTAACGCTGGTCATTGTAAACGTGTTCCTCTTTCTCCTCCTTCGCTTCTTCTTTTTTGAAATTGCTCCCTCCGCCTCTTCGCAAGGGTTATAGCCGCCCTCCTTAGCCACTTCTGACCGTATGAGAGCATCCGGATTCTGCGTTGTCATGAGTTGGATCAGATCCAAGGGCGAGTTGTCTTCAGGCAATCCAGGGAAGTTGTCCTTGATGTAATCGTCGTCCCAGGTTCTCATCCAGTCCTCTTGGTCTTCTTGAGAAAGAGTTTGAAATCCACCGCCGGCGGATGCAGCTTCGCTTTTCCCTGAACAACAATATCATTATGGGAAGTTAAACACAAAAGGAATGCACTAAACCGTTAGCTTTCAGGTAATCCATGATGTGCTGAGCAAAGGCTCCCCGGACCACGTCTCGATCTGAGCCTTGTCCGCAAATCATTACCGTAGGAAATTCGATTTCGCTTATCGGCAATCCGGTGGTCCGGATCGTTGTCATGACCGGATTGTCCTTCCAATCTTGGTAAGCAGAGTTGGACCTAATGATTGTTATGGATTATCTAATTGATTTCATGAATCCGGATCTGATCGTCCTCCTTACATCATGATTGCCAAGATGACCACGACAATCACAACGATGACCCAGAAGAATCTGCAGATCGGTTTCTGACCCCGCTCAAAAATGTAATGGATCCCGTGGGCGGTGAAAGCCTCGGCGAAGCCCTGAACAGTCTCGGCCAAGACCGCTTTGTCCCCCTCTATAATAGGAAACGATCATTGATTGTCAAATTAACAATCCCTTTTGCCATTATACTTTTCTTTGGATCGTCGAACTTAAACTCCTCCCCCACAAGGCTATTCTTTTTAAAAGGGGGCGGGGTCAAGGGTGCGATGTATTCAGACGCGGGAGGCGGAGGAGGCGGAGAAGATGATGCTGCTTCTTCCATTGCGTAGTTGGTCAACCACTTTTCCTTGTCATACTGTCACGGGTTCGACTGCCCATAAACCCATAAGGGCAAAACCATGATCTTTTGGTACAAAAGGCCAGCAAGTGAATGATTTTCGTGGCCTTTCCTAATGCGTGGGTAGGTAATTAGCATTAATAAATGCCCAATACACAAGTACTATTTATTTGTACTAGCACTCTGGTTTGTTTGTTTGTTTATTGCATAACATCCGGATCTCTATAGCCGTTGGCCGGTGCTTCGGTGGCGCGATGAAAAAGTGCCCGAAATTCATTAAATATGGTGGTAGAGCTAGCAAATTGACCTCATCAGGAAATTGCCTCGACGTCAAAGGCCACGAAACCCAACCAATGCCTGTAAAAATACCTAGAAAGGTTCAAGGCAAATTAGGGGTCCTCTCCAGCAAAGTGACATGTGTTAATAAATATCGACGAAATACCGTAGTACGTATATACGAGTAGGTAGGTACCACACCCAATATTCAGCAATAATCGCAAACACGAGTACATTTTTTGCTGGATCTTTGAGGTCAAATGATTGCAAAACTGTTGTCATAATGTTTTTGCTTTAATTATCTAGATACGAAAATTAAAATCTGGCCTGGGTCGACCATGATTGAGACGAATGGCTTTGAGGGTTTAATTAATATACAAGGAGAATTACTTTCCAAAGCACAAAAAACCGGGTTTTTAGACTTATGAAACCTTCTTCTTTTTTCCCCAACCGGGGAAAGCAAAGCTACAGTGGTTAATGAGAATGGAAGAGTTATTATTGGCTTCGTATAGGGGAAAACACGGAGAGAGGGGAAATTAAAGGCGGATATGAGAAACGGCGGCACGCGCTCCGATTCGCCGTTGGTTGGCTTCTTTCCCCTATATGGGGAATTTATGGTCTCCACGATGGATATTATTCATATCGTTTTTGGCAATAAAATCCGGGGCGTGTTTGGACATCTATCATCACGTTTGTTATTACGACCAGAAGCTTGATGATCAAATACTTTTTCGGACATGACGAGCTTCTCTCGAATGGTAGCTGCTACCTAGTTTCCGGTTGCTTCTCTTGATATGAGAGATAACATATCACAAAAACGCAGCCAGCTTCTAAAATAATCTAGTAGGGACACGTGGCCGGCCGCCGGTCTAGAATCGTTTAACCATTACAGATTATTGTTGTTATAAATCCCGTGCCCGGGCAAGAAACAGACCGGAAAACCGCGGGTATCACTGTGTCACATCATTTCCGTTGGTTGTTTTCCAACTTTGCCGTTAGAGGGCGCCGATTTCACCTATGCACCTGTAACAGCGTTATGTAGAAGAGCGCCCTCTCGCGGAGAAAAGCAGCATTTTTCGGAAAATGGAGAGAGAAGCAGTTTCGTATGCTTTTTGAACCCGACGTCAAACGTAATTGTTTACCGAGAACGTGAAGCAATTCCAATTTTCTAAAACCGAAACGAATTGCAGAGAAAACCCAAAAGTGTTTCCAGATAAATCTTGTATAGTTTCAAATGAAAAGTGGCACTTTTTGAATGTTTTTGGGGGACATAAAATGTACCATTTTGGTTGCTCGCACAACTCCAGAATTGATGCTTTTTCTTTTCCTTTTCCAATTTCCAGTAGAGCACAAATGGTTTTACGGAAAATCGCAAATAGATTACCGCAAATCGCGAAGAGGAGGGATTTATGCTCTCTTTTCTGGAAAAAATATTGGAATGTTGATATTTCTTTTTTTGCTTGTCATTCCAAAATCGTCACCCACGATAAGTTTTTGATTACGGCTTAAAAATAAATTCACGAAAGCGGCTTGCCCTATAATCCGATCAAGTAAAACTTGTATTTCTGACATCTGAAATAGAAATAAAGTATGGGACAATAAAAAAATAGCCGTACTCATTTGGGAATTTTATATTTCTTTGGCCAGAAAAAAATAGATTTCTTTTGTCCGATTGACAATTAAATTCCAGTAGCGAACTTCCTGAATTATTTTTGCCGATTTTAAAAGTTAAAATCTGAATCAGATTTGAGCTCCCCACTAAACACAAAAGAACCGCTCAGACGTGGTACATTTTTGTTGTTTGGAATTATTTTTTTTGAAATAGTGGTGGCAAAAACTCGCGCAAATCCTTTTTGAATTCTTGAATCACAGAGATACTGTACATATGATATCTAGATCCAATATTTTATCCAATTCGAAAATATTTCATTAATGGCAGCATCGCATCGAAAATAAATAGAATGATGTTATAATGAATATCGCCAACCGCGTAAGAATAATTCCAATCATATCGCAATCTATATTCGAATTGAGATATCATTATTCCCATCGGATTCTGATATAATCGCTCCTACTGTCCTTTTAACTTAAAACACGGCACCATGTCCTAACATCGACAGACCAGTAGAGACTAAAAGTATATGAGGCTCCCCGGGGCGAGCATTCATTACGTTGTATTGCTTTTCAAAACTCGAAAATTATGTAAATCTCTCACATTTCCAATCAATTTGCATTTGCATTCGCATTCTCCGCGGCCGGAGGTTTCGAGTTGCAAGACAGATGACTTTCGGTCCATGCATGCGGCTGTCTCAAAATAAGGAGGCGGGAGAGAAAAACTTGAAATCCCTGCCCGAGGGCGCCGGGCTGCGCCCCAGGGGTGCCCTTTTAAGCGAATTGCCACCCGACCCCCTGGAAAACCCCAGGGATCTCTGAGCCCCCATAGGGGGTTGTCAACCCGAGCTTTGTGAACAATATTACTTTTTTCGGGGGTGGGGTGCGAAAAACTTACTCACGCAGAAAAATAATCTCCCTGCAACTTGGAACGTTGGTCCCTTGACAAAAAGCAAGTCAATAACTTTGAAGCATCCCCTTTGGAAAAGTTGTGTTGTTTTATAACAAAACAACCCCGGGATATAGCGGAAAAATGAACTCTTGCCAATGGGAAAAATCAGCTTTAAGCCTGATGAATACTTTGAATACCCTCAAAAAACTCCAACCACTCTCTGTTAAAAGATTTTGAGCACTCTGTACGGGCTCACATTTACCAAGAAAAGCCAAAAATTCTGAAAGGTTTTTTGAATAGAATCTAGGATTAGTGACGATAATGGAATCGGAAATCATTTGAAAGCAGGAAAATCTCTCCCCACCAGGTGTCATTGGAGAGAACATTATATTTCATGAAATATTTGGTTTAGAAGGTGTGGCAATTTTTGCTGCAAAGAAAGGTCAAGATATAAAAGAGCTCTCCTCCAAGAGTCGCTCACAAATAACAATCATTAAGGTAACACAATCTATAGTACGTAGATGGCAGCTCGGTGTAACTAATGATCAAAAAAGTTTTTAACGAGCTACAAGGAACGTCAAACCGCGATAATCATAACGCTGCGCGACTGCAGCGCCGCCTCAGATTGCGGATCTTTTGGGAAACTCTGGCGTGACCAGAAATCCACAACCGATATGCCAGCAGGTACACATTTCCAATGGGTTTGAATCTCTGTCCGTTGTCAACATCTTTGGAAAATTGTTGTAAACTAAAACTTAACTCAGCGGTGCTTTGGAGCCAGAGCAGATTTTTTCGGGGAGGAGAGGCAGAAAAAATCGACTGATGACATCTCTCAGCCTCTGGCCCAATTTTTTTTTTCATTTTTACCAAAAATATTTTTAAACATAAATTCACTGGAACCAAAGTATTTCTGTCTAATTTATTCGTGTTTAATTTTTTAAACAACTAGATATGTACTCGTACAAGGAAAACAGTCCCTTTTCACAACAAACATCTATCTATGTACATAGGTTTTTGTTTATTATCTGTCACGTAGCACTCTTTTATGAGTGTTCTTCTCTTAAAAACTAAATTGGCATTTTCCAACTTTTCATTTTTTCCCAAATATTTTTTGCAAACCACAGAAATTGTAAGTAGTAACATGGCAGACTGGTTGCAAAGAATTACAATTTTCAAATGTTTTTATGCGTGCAAAATGTCAGCATATTTTTTCGCGAAATTTCCTTTGAAGGTTTTGTGGGTAAAAAGTCCTGCAATAAATTGGAAGAAAATAAATACATTTTTAGATTTTTTCTTCTGGTTTTGCATTACATTTCACCCGCACACACCTACCTCAATTCTCATTCTCAACAATGGTGAACGAATTCAATCCAAAGTAAATGGTCCGTGCATTTGAGCCGATCCATTTATTTTCAAGAGCGAGGTTCAAAAATATCTTTTTCAAAAAGTTCCAAAAAATATATTTTCAAAATCATTTTTTTAAAAATATTTTTATAAGGCTCTTTAGAAAAATATAAAAAAATATATTAAAT
>JAAUYL010030051.1_pt1 | contig 9988 bp, 5 predicted proteins | sample 7278011 | NCBI WGS metagenome assembly JAAUYL01 (sample SAMN14350225, study PRJNA611818) | marine sediment metagenome | isolation source: surface marine sediment (1.8m) | place: French Polynesia: Moorea | collected 2018-08 | reverse complement strand
TTTTTCGTTTTTCTATGTATCGACTTTGTCTTATTCTGTGTATACATTGTATGGGCGAAATATCACAACTCTTGAGATCACAAAGAAATTTCTCAGTGACTGACTGAATTATTTTTGCTTCCGACATTTATATTGCTTTCCCGCTGCCACCCGTCCGTCCGTCAGTCTGTCCATCTTCTCTTCCATTTAATTTCACAAGATTTTACCCATCTCAACCAATAATACCTGTGGTATCGTGATTCACTCTCTCTCGATCTCCCTTATTGATTTCTGATCTTGGATATTGGCTTTTGACAGACTGGCTTTGCTTTCTGTTTAAGCAAGCTTGTCACACATATGCGTGACACCGCATGTTTCTCCTCCCTACGGACGATCGGGTGGCACTGAGACACGATTTTTCGAAAAGAAATATCATCTGCAATTTCATATAGAAATTCTTTTTTTTGGAGTGTACGTAGAACTGAACTAATGCTGGCGAACGACGAAAATCTTCTTCTCTGTTTCACTCGTAATTTGTTTGCTTGAACACTCTACCAGAAATGCTGGGAAGTAAGTAAGTATGAGATCCATTTTCACCTCACATACACGTACGTTCACGTCATTATCATTATTTAGTACTTAGGGGGTGGTCCTTGCCACTGACCGGCCTCGACGCACTCGAGGTCGGCTTCGTATTCGAGGTTACTCTTGAGGTCAACGAGGTCGAGACGTCGTCCATTGGCAGGCTGACGATCTCGTCCAGGTGATTTGTGCTAGGTTTCGTGACAGACGGCTTGCTGCTGCTCGAGGCCGACGAGTGTTTCTGCTTGGGGATGGCACCCGTGCTCTTGTTGGGCACCTGACCACCGGAACCGGAAGTCGGCTCTATCGTCGCCTTGGTGATGGTTGTCACACTGCTGTTGCTATTGTTTTTCGCAGCATTGTTTGCATTTGCACTCGCACTATTATTTCCTGTCCGACTATGGCTGTTGTTCACATTGGCACTGCTTTGCTGTTGGTGGTGGGGCTTCCCGCTTCTCGAGACGCCATTCGCGGCCGAGGAGGGCGGTGGCGGAGGAATCTGCTTTTGCTGCTGCTGTTTCGCACTTCCGGTACCGCCGCCGGCGCCCGATGATTGTCCTGTCGCTGGCTTGGATTTGTGATGACTTGCTGACTCGGGAGGTGGCGCACTCGGCCTCGGCTTGCTGCTGGCTGACCGCTTATCACTGGTTGACGAGGTCGCTGCTCCGACCGCAGGACCTCCGCTTCCTCCGCCAGAGGCCGCTGGCGGAAGGGGCTTCATGTCAAAGTTCTCATTGACCAGATACTGATCGGAGCGCTTCGCTCCACCACTGCTCACTCTCTGCTTGTTCGAGGCCGCCGAGGCCTGCCTGGCGCCCGTGCCGAGCTGTTGACCCGAGGCTGACGAGGCTGTGTGCGTCAGCTGAATGTTGTCGTCCGTGACGGCGCGCGATTGACCGGCGGTGGTGTTGGTCTCGTGCAGCGTGAATCGCGTCGAGGACTCGGCCATTTTGTCGTAGTGCGTCTTGCCATTCATTGGACGGCCACAGTTGAAGCTGCAGAGGAACGTTTCCAGGGCGCAGGTGAATCCCAGCAGCTGTAAATAAAAAACAACATGACAAACGTGTGACAGCTGTGACTGAATGATTGAATCTTACCGCCACGACGAGAATTTGATTGTTGGTCCACGCGGGCACGGAGTTGTTATTGCTCATCAGGCTGGCGTTGTTGTGCGTTTGAAACACGAGTGTGGAGGCCACCACATACGCCACAGTCAACAGTAGGTATACAACAGTTTGCTATAAAAAATAGAGTGTCACAAACGTCACATTTTGTTACACTTGATCTTATGCTTACCATCTTTCCATAGTCGACCGGCAGGAGCGCGTACAGATGTGATATGTTTAGGAAGAGTACGAAAACGGTGAATATTATCGTGAAAATTGCTATGAACATCATTATTCGTAAACGTGGGAAGTGGGGCAGGGCGAAAAGCCCTATTTTGGCAGTGCCAGCTGTCAGCACAGTCGACAAACAAGCTATGGAGGTCACCTGCAAAAAAGGAAGGAATAGAAACAAATAAGTAGGTAGGTAGGTGGTGTATCAATAGAATGGCAATGGCATGCTTTCTATTCTGTGTGCCTATGCCCTATGCTACATAAAAGGAGCATGCATCTCTGGTGACACATTAATTGCCACCGTGAATGCAAACGGTTCTTTGACACGATTGAGCAAAACTTTTCCCTCAATCCTGATTAAATAGAATCTACCACCCCTTTCAGATTGATTTGACTCGACAAGCGTAAGTCATTTCCAATAGTCCTTCACTACTTTCTTTCAAATCAATGTCATTCATCTCAAAGAGGTAAGTAAATTGAATTTGAAAAGGTCGTAGGTCTCAAAGAGGAGGAGAAAGTAAATTGGAGAGCCATTGCACGTTGTACCGTCGTGTGCATTTTAAATTAGGGCATCATATTGTACTCGAGAAAGCAGGCAAAGGGCAAAGGTTTCCCTTTCAACTACTCAACCACTGAGTTAGGTAAATCCCCTACTCACCACTAACAAAACCCGTAGAAGAGTCCGTGGCGTTTTGAATGTGGACGTATCACAATAGCAGACAATGGACTGCATGGATCTGGAGGGAAAGAGGTCGCCGAGGCCACCGCCGTCGTCGGCCTCGTCGGCCTCTTCGGCCTCGAGGTCGTGCAGGTCAATGGCGGGCTCAGGGGGGTAGTGCGCGTGGGAGTCCCACGAGCGGACGGACCAGGTGGACGACCCGCGTCGCGTGTGGCCGAACCGCGAGTGGGATGACCGGCGCGCTAGCGCCGACGGAGGCAGCTGTTGTTGTTGTGGTTGTGGTGGTTGATGATGGTGGTGTTCCCCTTCTACTACTCCCCCTCCTCCGTCGAACTGCTGCCGCCGTTGCGTAGCTCGCGCACGATAGCCAACATGGTGTTGTTGTTGCTGGTGGTGTTGCTGTTGCTGGCTGGTGACCTGCGACCCATCGATGTCAAAGTCCTCGAGGTCGTCGTCGGGCGGTTGCGTGATGCAACCGGAAATGACGGCCTCCTGACCCATGATGCTGTCGGGCCCGAACTCGAGGCGAGCGTTGGCCTCCTCCCCCCGATGATCCCGATCTCCTCCGTGATCTCCATTGGTCGACCTCACGTGGTAGCTGACGTACTCGTCATCCAACGTCATGAGCCCGTCGTAGGAGGCCATCTCGAGGCGGTTGAGGTCCTCGAGCAGCTCCTCGATCTCGTCGGGCCCGTAGATGTCGCTGACAGAGTTGACCCAGTGCCGCGTGGCGGCACTGCCCACGCTGATGACGTCCGACCGGCCGCCGACGAGGCTCGGAGCGCGGCCGGTCATGCTGGCGCGCTCGAACCGGTCGGCAATCGAGCGAGGCATCGTGAGCGCGGCGCTCGCGTGAGCTGCTCAGCTCAGCGGCGCCGACGATGCCGAGCTATTGACCGGCGCGCCAGAGGTCGCCTCTTGCGCCTGCGCCGTCGGTTGCCACCCGGTGGTGCGCCGGGCCTCCTCCTGCTGTTCCTCACTGTTGCAGCTAGCGCTGAGTTGACACGGCCGGAGGGAGTCGGCAACCATGGCAGAGGCCAGGCAGATTTGGCAGGGAAATATCTTCTTGTTGAGAGGTTGCAGCGCCTTTTTTATGCTGGATGGCGCACACTGGATCCGGTCAAGAGGCTGGCTATAGCTAAACGCTGAGGCCTCAGTTCACGACATTTTAATTCACTGTTAGCTAGTTGATCACTGCTTGAATTCATGTACTGGCAAATCAATAACGCTTATATATCTTTGGAGAAGTCACTAGTTGTTCGAGTGTCAACAACGTTGCTCTGGCTCTTGGTGGTTGTAGTTGTTGTTGTTATTATGCCTTGCAGTCGTTTGTGTTTTCTTCCTTCCTCCTCTTGGTTTTCTCTCCCTCTTTTGTTGTTACCAAGTGTGTCGGGATTAGGACTTTAGGTTGCAGCAAGCAAAGCTATCTAAATAGTTCTAGCTGAGTACTTATTTACTCTTGGCTCAGCTCTTGGTAGTTTTAGTTGCAAGTAAACCAAGTATGCATGCCGCCTCGTGCTCGCGTAAGTATATTCAATACCGACCACGACACAACGACGAGGACGAAGACAACTTTTTTCTGGTGGTGGTGGTGGTGGTGCTGCTGCTGCGTTTCCCGTATTTTAGTTGTCCTTCATTAGTTGGTTGTTTATAGCGTTGTTACAACCTTCGGCCCTATGCTTAGCTTAGTATCTTCTTCTATCCGCTCCTCACTCTTGTTCGTAACCGTGGTGGTAGTGGTGGCCATTGTAGTTTGCGGTACAACATGGAAGCATAGGAAAAGTAGCAGCAGGAATAAATTGTTGTAGCGTCGTTGGAGTTGGTGTTAGTCTTGGTGCTGCTGGCATTAGCGTTAGCTCCACTTTAGTCAGGGTCTGGCTTTTGTAGCAGTTGTTACATTCGTGGCAGCACATTATTCCTGGTCTTCTTGTCGGTCTTCCTCCTCTTCTTTTAATGCTGTTGAAACGCATTTTGCCCGTTCGTCCGTTACTTTAGTCACACTTTCTTGTTGTTATTGTGTTTCGACCTGCAATGAAAAAGCAAGGAAAATATGTTTAATCATACTTTGACGCGCTTGACATTCGCTATCGTGCGAAAATTCCATGAATTTGCCAACGCTCCTCCTAGCTCTAAGCTAGCTCCTCTGCTAAGCTTCGCGACCGTTTGATTAAGACACTTGAGGCATGAAAGAAGCGTTTTAAAAAGGTCGCTTTTATGTCGAGACGTCGTATGCCAGGGGCTGGTTTGTTTGTTTTGTTTCTTTCTCTTTTATGAAGCCAAAAATGCAACACATTTCATTTTTCGCGAGGCTCGTTCGAGACATGGCATGTGGTCGCGAGGGAAAAAAGAAGTCTAATATCTAAGCCACCATCACATTACTATTATTAAGACCATACTGCATGCTCTCTCTACTCGCTAGTCTCGCGTGCTTGAAATCGTAAAGGAAGAGACCTAGAGGGCTCGAGTCGAGTGTATGTTGTAGCTACATACTCTTGCGGGGGAGGAAGGTGTAGGCACGGAAAGTCTAATAATTTCTTCTTCCATGAGCTAATTTGTGCTGCCGTCATGAAAACACAAGACCAAGTAAGAAAAAAAGAGAATAGGGGTGATCCGCAGAAATAAAAGGATAGATACTAGAATGTGATACTCTGATACACACTCCCTATCACTATCCTATCCTTGTATTGCTTATGCGCAGACGGCCTACGTTGCATCTCTTTCTTTCCCCTAAAGCGGCGGCCTCGCAGCCTCGAATAGGCGATGGCAGACGACGAAGAGAGGCCGGTGGCGGACAGACATTATTGTAGTCCTTCGTATGTGTAGATAGATATAAGTACTATACACATGTGTGGATGGTGGATGTGTGCGATGGTGTGGCGGAGGAGAGTACATGCTAATGACATATAATCGATACTTAACAACATCTCTAACGGCTAGTACAACAAGACTCTAGTCCTCTAGACTGGCTCCCACACTCGACTCGACTCGCAGTCAGTCAGTCCTCGGAGCCTCCACACGTCATATTCTACATATTCTAAGTACTATCCAGTATTCACATGTGCATCAAGGATACATGAACATGGGTACTTATTTACTTCGACCACTAATGCGTACAAACAAGACGCATTAACGTACGCAGCTAACCTACTACTTATGAAAGCACTCCTCTTTTTGTTGCAGGCAACATAAAAAAATAAAGCAAAGCCAATTGATATCTCTTTTGTGCTCTGTCCAATTAACGCAAACGTACGTCTGTCTTATATCAGGTTTCAATTACTAACTAACTAACTTACTTCTCTTGGCTTATCATAAGTATCTACATAGGAGCGTAGAAAACAACTTGCTTATGAGGCAGTTTCGGGGATTGTATGGCTTATATCCCCTCTCTATTTAGATTACATGTCTCATTTTATTCCTAATGCTAAGTCCTTCATTGTGTATAAAGAGAGAGCATTTATTGCCCGCCATTTTCTTGACTGTTTATTTACTACTTTTGGTCATCACCATCATCATCATCAAGCTACCATACAGATAGATAGATTGTAGAAAGATATACGAACCAAGGAGGCAGCTTTCTTGTCTTGAGGTTGGCATCAAGCAAACAGCAAAGCCAAACATAAATATCTAGATGGATAATGCCACTGCCACTAAGGCAGGAGAGAATATCATTGATACTGATACATCATACTCTCGAGTCCGCCAGAGGAGCTAGCCTAAAGTAAGTATCTAAGTAAGTAAAACCGACCCTGAAGTGCCTTGGGGGCATATCATATAAGGAGATATTTGATAGCAAACAACCAAACATGAGGCTGATTTTTTTCAATGCCTTTCGTTGTTCCTTTGACTTATTGCTTTTTTCATTGCCAGCATGGAAAAATAACCTGAAAAACTCAGTTTGCTCACGCACACGTCTTGGGACGTTTTACTGCGTTCAAGCTCATATTGCTACGAGCATTCGAGTAACTTCTTTAACCAAGGGTCACTTTAGGTTACGACGGTCAGTTTGGAGCAGCTTTATATGGCAGCAAAAGTTTGTTACATAGAGTATTACCCTTCTTGCATGCATGGCACATTCGCGTGTGCAATCTCAACAGACATTGACCAGTTCACCAAGCAACCGCCTCCTCATAAACGCCCCTCTATACGATCGTCGTCCCAAGAGGCGTACCTTCTTTTTTCAAAAGCATTGCATGTCCATCTGTTGCTTGCCTTGACCCAACTAAATCATATCCATATTCAAGAGTCTAGTTGTCAACGCAGATACATTATGTGCTCTGTCATCTTCTCAGCCTCGCAGCCTCGTTCAGTAAGAACAGAACGACGAACGACCTCGAACCTATGGGACGTGATTTGTTTGAAAATTCTGCAGAGGTGTGCGCATGTCGTCCACGATGATCTCTTGTGGATTAGGAGGTTACTTGGACTCTATCTACATATTTCCCTCGCTCGCAGAATATTTTGTTTGTTATCCAACCTAGTACTTACATAGGTAAGTAAGACGAAGCCATTGCAATGCGTAAATGACAAAAAAGAAGCTTGCCTCCAGCGAAATATACGAGTAGGAGTCTAATATCTTTTGACTTTCACTTTTCGCCAGCAGAGCTCGCTCTCCCTTTTTGATGAGTGGCTGGCAAAAAAACGTTAAGTGGTAGCAGGTAAAAGAAATGAGGAGAAGAACTTCTTTCCATCCAAAGGAGTAAAAACTAGAGCCAGCGACTACCTACCACACACTGAGAGATGAAGCAAAAAAAGTAGAACCCAAGCAAACGGTCGCCAGTAGCAGAAGCAGCCTTGTTCGTGTAACGGCAAAAAACAGCCACGTACTTAGAGGGCTGAAAGAGTCGAGGCACCAGGCATTGAAAGGGAAGATGAAAACCTGAATTATAAAACGAGCGAGCGAGGTGCACCCGATGATGTGCACCACCATGGGATTTTATTGCAATTACGAAGACATTGCATCGCCACTAAAAACTAACCAGTCGGAAACGGAAGTGATTTATGACAACCCAGCAAAGCAAAGGGGACAGATGAGCAGGACCTCTGCCGTTTGGACATTCACCACCGCTAAAAGGGGCCACCACCAAGAGAAGAAAAAAAGTGTAAGGAAGGAAGCTGGAAGTAAGTCCACATTCTAGTAGGCGACGGGAAACATGATTTACGGCATTTTTGGCCGCAGGAGCGAGCCGAGGCTGAGCTGAGGCTGAGCAGTAGCCTCAACTCTGTCCTCGCACTATTTCTTTCTTATTCCTTCCACCCACTAAGTAAGTAAAGACACCACGAAGCAAGCTATCCGTCGAACTTTATGTGGAGTGGAGTCCAGTCCCCTATACCCATTTTTGCTATACGTGCGTGATCTTACCTCGCTCTTTTTGGGGGTATTTTGGTATTCTGAGGTTGACACTCGCTCCTAGCTCCGTGTGCGTACGGATGAATAAAATTGACCTCCGCACTGACTGAGGTCGCGAGGATGTATTTTTATTCACACTGCACCACCACCAACTCGAATTCTTCTTATTCGACCTCGCGAAGTATTTGCTGTGCTGCTGCTGATTTTAGAGGCTGCACAGCACTTAATTTAAACAGACACACCACTGCTTCCCCTTTTCAGCCTCAACACTGAACTGAACTGGACTTTGTAACACACTTTACGCAGAAGCAGCGGCCTCGCCTTTCGACTGTCGAACGAAAGAACGAAGAGAATTGGAATTGACACTTTTCGAGGCTGTCGCGGAGGCCGGCGTTGTCACTGTTGGTTGTTGTCGTTGTTACTTAGCTGCTGCTGTTGACACTGCCATCCATTTGCGATTGAGATATTAGATATATTACGCACTAAACTGAGCAATGATGGCATGGCAACCACTGGTGTTGTTTGATGTGGGTATATCGATGCTCAAGATTCCAAATCTCAGCCTCGACAGCCTCAATTGAAACGAGAAAGAGTGGTCGTCTTCGTTGTTTGTGCTGCTGCTGCATCAAATTATTTTCTCCCACCCGACGAGACACAAGACTGACACAGTCACCACTGCTACTCTCACTCGCCAACAACCATCACAAGTCACACTTCACAGACAGACAGGCCCAGAAGAGCATCAACCTTATTTGGCCTTTTCTAGTCTTCTTCAGCTTCTTTTGTTGTGGATGCTTCTGTGTGTGTAAAAAGGCCACAAAACTCAGTCCTTCCACAACCTCGTCAAGGCCGTCCTCTGCTTACTGCTTACAGTTGTCGGACTCCTGACTCTCCTCCTAACTGGCGTAGACGTCGTCGTTCGTTCGTTCGTTCGTTGTGATGCTGCTTCTGCTTCTGCTTTTGCTGGCCGCGTTCTACTCACTAGTAGTAGTAGTAGAAGTGTAGATACTTAGCTCAGTAGAAGTTGCTTTACTTCTGTAGTAAGTAGTAGCTACAGTAAATACAACAGAGCTCGAGAGTGAGAGTCCTCCTCGTCTTCTTACTTACTTATACTTAGTACACACCACTGCTATGCTATGGACTATGGACTATGGTCTATGCTGTGCTTTCGAGGCTGTTTCTTCTTCTTCTTCTTGCCAAAGACGTTGTCCTCGCGTTATGTATTGCTATGTTGTGTGTTGTTGTGTCTTGTAAATATATAGAGATCTGTAGCTATCTATCTACTACTTGTATATAGTGGCATGGCTCTAAGGTACGTGGTGGCGGTGGTGGTGTACGCGCACTTGATAATCAGCCTTTACCCATCTTAGCACGGTTGTTGGAACGTACGTACGTACGTATAACAGTGGTAGGAAGCATGCCAGAAGCAGCAGCATAGCAAGGCAGCAATAGTATTGTAAGTTCTTACTTCGTACAAGAGCAGAGCGTAACTTCGGTGCCAAGAGCCAGAGGAGGAGAAGAAGCAGAGGAGACTTTATCCCTGGTTTTGCCCAGCACAGAGGCTATGCATGCAACCTCGCCGAGGACGACGGAGGACACGCGCTCACGCACGCACACTTTCGAGGCCAGCATTGGAAGGAGCTCGCAAGGCGCGAGGCCGCGGAGACCGTCGTTGCCGAGGCTACTAGAGGCTGCTATGCTATGCCATGATATGCTATGCTGCAAAACCAAGGAGCACCAGCATTCTAGAGACGGAGGAGAGTAAGAAGGAGGAGGAGGAGGAGGAAGAGGAGGAGAGGAGGAGGGCGCGAGGCTGAAGTAAGTAAGTAAGCCTCCTGCTGCTGCTTCTGTGGTACACAAGCAAGAGCGAGAACGTGCTAGGGGCTTTCCAGGCTCTTATTCCCTCTCCCTCCTGTTCTGTTCGTTGTTGAAGCTGCATGAAGGAGAGATAGATACCTCCAGTAGTTACACAGCACAGAAGCTAAATACCATTCAGACTCACAGTGAGTCCTTGCTTGCAGAGGAGCCTCCTCCGTCCTCCGTTCAGATCGTCCGTTCGTTCGT
>JAAUYL010059360.1_pt1 | contig 9992 bp, 9 predicted proteins | sample 7278011 | NCBI WGS metagenome assembly JAAUYL01 (sample SAMN14350225, study PRJNA611818) | marine sediment metagenome | isolation source: surface marine sediment (1.8m) | place: French Polynesia: Moorea | collected 2018-08 | reverse complement strand
CCCAACGAAGCAGAACGTCCCATGGCCGAGGGCCGAAAGGACGATTTGGGACTGATTCCTGTTACCGTCCCAGGGATGTTTTTAATTTTAGGCCCATAACGTCCCAAAAAAAATATTGGCCCAAAAAATTTATGGGACTGCAATTTTTTTTCGTCCTAGAAGGTACTACAGGAGGGCCGAAATTTTTTCGTACAAATTTTTGGGCCTTGGTATGGACCCTTTTCGGTCGATTTGCGTATAATTGTTTACTCACAACAAAACTTGACGCAAATTTCGATTTTTCGCCAAGAAGCAAAGATTTTGATTGTTTCCCGATATTTTCAAGTGATTTTCACGAGATCTTGTTCCGAAAGATTGACATGGCATCGTCCTCGAAGGATGGCGAAAGTGAGAGTCCCAAATTGGTCAGTTTGGCGAAAATTGTCGAAGGAGAGTATCGTAAGTCTTGACATTTGTTTGCGATGGAGAACACCAATCTTACGATCGTTGACAATTTCAGCCCATTTCTTCCGGTACCTGTGGGACAGACCGTATGGGTTGATTTATCTCCCTGACGAGTACGCCGAGTACCAACGCAAACGCAAGGAGAGACTCGCGAATCCAACAGCGAAGGATGAGACGAACCGTTTGATGTATGGAGACAAGTGGAAGCGGCTGATTGGCATCCCGCTACCACCAAAGGTGCCACATCCTGAGTATGTCGAGATGATGAACAAGCTTGATGCCGACTCAGAGGTCAGGAAAGAATTCGAGGAGACCATGGCCTACATTAAGAGGCGACGTCAAGAGATCGCCACAGCTAAGAAGATCAGGAATGAATAGGATCGAGTTTCAGTGCAACGTTCAGTCCCAAATGGTACGATTTAACAATTGTGTCAAGGACATGTTATCGTGGACAATACATTTTATTGCCTAAAATTCAGAAGATGTGACTGTAGCAGGAACAACAGATTTCATTACACTGACAACCAGCTGGTTGTTGCGTTTCACTGCTGGAAGGAGAATCATCCAATAGTTTCCTCTTGGATGTTCCCACTACATTGAGTTTCTGTCGTTTCGTTTGACTTGGGTACACAGGGGACTCCTCATAGCTGGTATTTGGCGATGGTTGTGGCGTGGAATGCTTGGGACTGTTATCGGCCGTCTTGGAAGCATTCTTCAGTTCCCTGAATGACTCATCGATGCCATCACTGTCATACCCCTCGAGATAAGTTTCGTCTTCTTCCTCGTCACAGTGTTCATAATCGTTCGTCGAGGTTGAATCGTTGCTATTGTTGGACTCGTTGGTCGACGAGTCTTCCTCAATCTCTTGGGATGTTTCATGGCTGCGAGGCTCGAAGAAGTACCTTCCCTTCTTTTTCTCACGTCTGATGGCCATTCTTGTGTAGTAGAATCGCAGATAAGATGGGTACTTTGCAAATTCCTCTTCATTTTCCAAGTAAGCGGGAAGGGAAGTCTCATCTGAAGACACTGTTGTGGAAGATTGGTTATTTCTGTGATAAGTCCAGCCCACACATCTAGCCATGGTGCAGATTGTTTGCCTTGCACGAATTATAATCTGTAAAGGAGAGAAGTTTAACATTAATCAACAGCTTCGGATGTTTACGTCATAATCGTTCGAGAAGGCCCGCTGACCACTTTTTAATTTATCCATCCAGCACTTTTTGCTCACACATATTCTAACTGAACAATAGCTCCTTGTGGCATGGGACCAACACTCCATCATTCCTGAGAATGCACTTCCCTTGGAAGTGTGACACGGGTAGGTCCAAAACATCCTCTGAGATACCATCGTAAGTGTAGACTCCCACCATGTCAAAAGGCAATGTCGGATCTGCTGGGCATCTCCAGACAGACTTCTGGATTTCAGACACAGCAATGTCCCCGTTCCGTCTGATATCTTGAACTTTATAGTATTTGTGATTTCGACCCATCAGAAGTGAGTCATCACGTTTCCGTTTCCCATTGTCTTTTGCAATGAACAGTTTCCTTTGGCACTTATCTCGAGTATGCGCTAGTGACCGCATAGTCATGTTTCGGATGATTTGTAGCCCAGTGTTCCTGGTGCCTGGAGCATACGATATTTGAACAAGCCCATAAGAGGACTCGAAGCTTTCTGTTGATAGTTGTGTTGGTCGTCCCCATTTTCGAACAGTGGGCATGTGGTAGAAGCTGTGGAGATTGAAAGAGCACAGACTTGGGCCAAACTCTTCTTGGAATTCGTCGTAAAAGAGTTGATGCATGTCCTCAAGCACCTCTTCATCCATTGCTTGAAATGTTTCGTCATCGCCATTGTAGAGAAGGATTAGGAACGCGAACAACGTCCAGATGTGTGCACATTTTGATCCAAGTTCCTGATTGACCTCATCGATGATTGTTGGGAACGATGAAACTAGCAAACTCTTCCATTCGTGGCCTTTAAAGTTAGGATAATCCATTGGCCTGGCAGTGTGTGAAAACTCGGTTGGCAAACGGATCATCTGGTACGAGTCACTGATAGCTTTGGAAATTCTTTGCCCTTTTGCATTGGCCACTCCAGACTTTGACATTCCTACTGTGTTTCTCCACAGGTTGAACTTCATTACGCCAAGCCAGTCCCTATGTAATGGGTCCGGCGGGCTCTGTTGGACGATATCAAAGTTATTCAACTTGAGAAGTGGTGAACGTCCCATTATGCCTCTGACATTGTCATGGGTAGCTCCTGCTTCTTTTTGTGATTCAAGGTCTTCCACACTGTCAACCCATCTTTCATGGCTTCTCTTCATGCCAAGGATTTGTTCAGCGGGGTACACGATCTTCCTGTTAATGCAGACACCCGTCGCCTCGCACACTTCACATGAACTCCTTCCGGCATGTCCCTTCAACATTTTGAAAAAGGACCTCATTGGACTGTCTGCGACAAAGTAGTCCACTTTCACTCCAAGCTCCAGGCACTCATCGACAAACGGATCCAGGAAGTCTGACAGATCCTTGGGCACTTTGCGACGTGCTACACGTGTTTGGACTATGTGTACCAGTCTGCAACCCTTAATTTTCAGGGCTACGACATGTAAGTTGTCCGGTGAGCTTTTGCCATGCGGTATCCCATCACAGGTGAAGGTGACGGAGACCTTGTCGAACTGTATAACGCCGTCTTCCACGAAATCGCAGTCATCTGCATGCAAAGCGGCATGAAGTCTGATCACATCACGTATGGTCAGTCTCGCCCAGACTTCGACGAATTCATAAATGTTTCGATCTCCATATCTCCGGAACGGTAGAGTCCATCCCGTCCCACTGAAATGTTTTCCAGTAGTGATGTTTAGAACTTTCCACGTGAGCTTAGGTTGAGGCAAGACCTTAGCCACGTTACGTAAGAGAGTGTCGAGACTTTTAATTTCCTCAGGAGGGTAGACACTGTGCTCTTTGGCCCATTCCCAATAACCCTGAGCATCAGCTTTGCTGGTTTTCCCTCTGCTGTATCGTCTAAGGAAACCGATGTAGTAATTGGACAAGTTTGGATCGGGGGAGAAGTGCAGGTCAATAGGCAGTGCTCGCTGATTTTCGTCATGGACTTGGTCATCGCTACTGGAGTTATAACCAGGATCAGAATCAGCCAAATCAAAGAAATCTTCGAACCCGTCGGATGCTTGATCGTCCTGCAAGTAACCAAGGAGTTGAAACTTTAGTAACGCGAGGGATGATATTATAATTCTTTTTATTCACTGCAGGTTACAGTTGGAAAGATATTAAGGAATTGCTACAAGGGGTACTTTTAGCATTTAGCAAAGGACATGTTCAAGTTAAAGTTCGTTTCTTCATGAGAATGAAGACATTATTTTTTGCGACAATTGCAGTTGACCTGTACGTTCACATTCAACCTGAGTTGTCCCAAACAGGCCTGAATTGCTTCGACGTCAGCATCAGGATTCATAACAACAAACTCGACTTTAACTGGAATCGGCACCTGTGTTGGTCCTCCATCGGCTGGCGGGTCCACATCTGCGACAACACCGACATTGGCATCGCCTAGAGAAATGAAATGGATTACTTTAGTGTCCCAAACAGTCCTAAATGTAACCAGAACTTACTGGAAGTAGGGCTGTGAACAGAAATTTCGTTTGTCGACGAAGGTTGAGGAGGATCAGTGTCTGACTGAGCGTGATCGACTTGATCGACTTGACCGTCTTGGACGTCGTCCTCTACTCCCTCGTCAGCAATGGCGAGATCATCCGGCTCGAGATTTCCCTCATTACCGGCGATAACAAGATCATCATCGCTGGACGAATCGATGGCTCCTTGCATGACAGCCTGGTGATCGACGTACTCGTTAAGATCCTCCTCGTCCCAACTGGACGAATCACTGGAGTAGCCATTGACTAAGCCATTTCCGCCCACAGGATTTTCTGCTGCGGGGCCCTCATTTCCCGGGTTTTGCGCGATTGCCATTGCCTGGGCAACTTCTCCATCATTCACTTGATTTTGGGCCTGTTCGTTCAATTCCTGCCTTCTTCGTCTACGCCAGAATCGTCTCTCTCTCACGTATGCCTGGTAGGCACGGCTAAGTCTTCCTCTGCTTGGCATCACTGTGCACTTTGCTTTGTCTTCTTGATTGTCTTTTGTAATCAAATTCAATTGATTTTCACTTCGAAACACTCATCGCAAATGTCGAAAAACGAAATGGCGATTTTGTTTTTGTTTTTGTTTACAATTCGAGACTCCGCGCGCCGTTCGGGACGGTACGGGAGAGTCCGTCCTAAATGGTGGAAAATTTGTTTTGGTGCGCTAAACGTAAAAAGATACAGTGCTGTAGTCTTCTCGTTTGGAATTTTAAGTGCCTAGACGACGAGTTCTGACTTGTTTACAGTTTCGTGTGTTTCTCGATTCAGTTGAAGGCATTCGTCAGAAAAATTGGTCACTTCTCGAATTCCGACGCAAAGTTTAACTACAATGGAGCCGATAGCTAGTACTTCTACGGGTCAGCCGTACATCCGGGCAAGGGAACAGAATGCTCCAGACGTGAACGTCCCACCAACACCGATTGCTCAGTGCGTGAAAGATTCTTTGCCATTACTAACCAACTTGGAGAAGTACCTGGACAAGGAGTTTTCGCATGTCATTGTGTACCTTGACGACGACGCCATGAGCCTGTTAAGGAACAAGCGTGTTCTCGGGCAATTCTGCATCTACGAAGCGGAATACTTATCGCCCGGTACAGGTCTGACCGACTGGGACGTTGCACAGAACCAGCATCTGAATAGGGTCAGAACGCCTGTGAAGACCTTGTGTGTTCGTTTCAACGGAACGGAGTACTGCGAGGCTGCCCTTTTCTGTCGAATTCGTGGAACTGCCAACCCCCTGGCCGTGCGAAAGATTGTCTTCAGGCTGAACAAGCAGTTGAATGTCTACAAAGATCACGTCAGAAATGGGATCGCAGAGGAATGGTGCGCACAGGAGCAGTGGAGGATTTACCCCAGATTCCTCAAGGACTGCTTGAAGCCGCTTGAGTTCGGATCTCATGGGAAGGTTACCTTGTACGACATCCCCGAGTTCGACATTCCCAGGATCATGAAGGAATTGCTCCCTGAAGGATACGACGATGAGTGGCCGATGTAAAGACAAGACGCAGAATTCTGTAATTAAATTTGCAGTGTATCGTACAGCAATGTCACGTTTAGGTCAAGAAACTTGTTTTCATCCTGAAAATGCTATGAAATTTGTTGAAGATCTCAATAAAACTCGATTCTGATAACGAACGCGTCCATTTTGTTTACATTTTGAAAATGGGACGAAAAAATCAAGTTAGTCCGAAAAGGTACCAAAAATCGTCCCAATTTGGCGCCAAAACAAAAACAAATTCTGATTTTTTCGCGAAACTTGACGGGGACAAAAATCGATCGAGAAAAGAAGTCCAAAAGATTTTTCAAGCCAGAAATTCCAGTTTTTGCCCGTTTTTAAAGACTGAACGTGACCAAACCCATCAAGATGGACGACCGAGAGCATGAAGAGGACCCTGAAGAAGTTGCGGATGTCGGGAACGTCAGACTGTACAGTGACTTCCTGCTTTACTTCGCCAAAGCTGGCAGAATTCAGCACCATCCACTCCTGGACAGCAATCGACAAAGAGGAGTGATGGGACTTTTGGGATCGGAGAGAGTGACAAAACTGACTCGTGACCGGAGACTCAAGCCGGTGGTGATGACGATGGTGCCCGGCACACAGCCACAACGAGTCTATCTGGTGGCCATTGTTCGTGAAAGTAAGTTTTCTAAATTAGATCACAAAGGGCCTAAGCTTATTTCTGCCACTTTTCAAATCATCCCACAAGGTGTTTCGCTCGAGGAGTTGACTGATCTCGTTCAACGTGTCAACGACAGACTTGATGGATTGTCTAGCGACGAAAAGGAAGAAGCTGTGCAAACGCTGATCCGAAGGACGGGATCTCGAGTGCTTCCTGGCATTCCTTGGCTGCCGCGCGATTTCTACCAGGACGACGAATTCGAGTACCCAAGCCGTCCGAGAAGGTCCCATCGTCGCGATCGGGATGGTAAACTGGTCCAGGACTCCGATGACGAGTACATTGTCGCGAAGCCTGGAAAACCAAATCCAGATGCTCGAAAGAGAGACTTCGTCCCACTACCTCGGAAGTCCGCCAAGATTCCAGAACCATACACTGACAGCGAGACTTCGTCTTCGTCCGGTTCGTCCAAGTTCGCTCAACCGGCCAGCAAAGGTGGAAACAAACGAGGTCATGCAGAGGTAAGACAGCCATTAAATAATGTTTTGTTGCAATGGACCTGTTCCAACTTCCACTTGTAGCCCGAACGAAAAGGTACTGGGTCACCGTCCAAGAAGTCCAAGCCAACCAAAGAAACGGGCGATGAAGGCGATTACGAACTGGAGGACCCCGAAGATGTCACAGAACCTACCCCGCCGCCCATTTCCGCTGCTAGTGGGACTACTGGGACAGAACGGACCCAATCGACGGCTTCACAGTTGACATTCAGGCCTCAGGAATGGGGCTTGTCTACGGAAAGGCCTGAATCGGGAGCATCAACACAGACGGAAATGACATTGCAACCGCAGGATTGGGGGCTGTCAACGCAGAGACATGAATCCGGCGTCTCCACACAGACAGAGTCTCTTTTACCACCAGAGCAGGCTATTGCGGAGATCCATCAGCGAGTGACCAACATGGAAAAGGTAAGTCTGCATGGTTATGAATTGGTTCTGTTTGGGACGTTTTTGAACACATATATAATGATCTCCTTTCAGAACTTGGGAGACCAAATGAAGACACTCGTGGAGGAAATCGGCCACGTACGAGATTTTCTCGACGAGCTTCGTCAGGGACCTTCGGGACTGGATCGACTTCAAGGTGCCATTGAAAGAACGGACGCCTTTCGAACCCAGAGGCAGTCTGTTCAATCGTCCCTTCGGTCCACTCCATCGGAAGAGCCAACTCCAGAATACAACGAGGCCGAGAACATGTTGATGAAGTACTTCCCCGTGAACGAGTACACTAAGGCCATGCATTGGCTTCTCAAGCATGATGTTGTCAGAACGTTCCTGGAGTATCGAACGATGAGGGCCGTCTACAAGGGCTTCGTACCGTCCAAACCAGACATGGAAATCGTGCTCGCCAAGTTCTTGGACTTAACTGTGAGCTTGCGGCTGCAGGCTCATCTCGGAAAACCAGTGACAGACACGAGCCCTCTCCTTCACTTTGGCAGATTTCCAATGCCTCAACCGTTGTACAAAATTGCAACCGAGGACTTGAAGGGACTGTCCAAGAAGAGAGCCGAAGGAATGAAGGATGAGGCCGACATTCTGAAGGACAAGTGCCTGACTGCCAAGCGGACCTGCATCAATGCAAACACCTATGCATGTGATGCTGAGAGCATTGAAGAAACCGCCCTGAGACTGTACTGGGAAAGGATGGACTTCTTCCAGAAACACAAGGTATAATCTTAGAAAGATGTAAAAATTTATGGCAACGAAAATGTAATTTTTCCCAATACTTTGCAGCATCACTTTCCCGATGAAAATCCAGCCAATCCTTCATGGACTTTCAAGAAGGAGTTAAAAGTCGTGAAAGATCTTGCCTGCGGGAAGAACAAGCCATCGGACGCTACTGTCGACACGTCCCAGCCGATCCCAAGCAATCTGGAAGACCTCATGTTCCGTACCATGAACAAAGGGAAGCCTATCCACAGCATGACGGAGGCGAGGGCCCTGCTTGAAGCCCTTCGTGCAAGCCCTCTCACTACACCGCGTTTCTCTGACGTTACTTGGGAGGTACGTACACATCATAACAGAATTACGTGTGTTACTGACATCTCTTGCCCTAACATTGTTTTCAGCTTATTCGAGAGGAGGTACAGCCCTCCAAAGAGGAGACCGCTTTTGGTCGTAAACGGATGGCCGAACAGCAAGCCGTCCACAAGAGACGACTGGCCAGACGTCGGGCTGCTTACCGGAAGAAGCATGGCAAAGAGGCTGAAAACGACGATGACCTGGAGACGTCCCATGAAAAGACTTTCACGGACGATGAAGGACTTGCTCCAGCTGATGAGGAGTCTGTCCACATTAATGTCGACGTTCATGACGAGAACGTCCCAGAAGCTACAGAGGAAACGGAAAATACTGTCGTCTTAGACAACGTCAATCCCAACGCGATTGTTGTCGATCTCACAGCCCCGCGGGATGTGCTCATGAAGCAACTTTTCGGGGAGCAATCATCCAGTAGTAGCAGCGGCAAACAAACTGTCACTGAACTTGTCGTCCCATTCGGTCCGCCAGGACATGAATCTGCTATTGTCCCAACAACCGAGACTCATCAGGTAATATGTTAAATTATGCATGTCCTTTTACCTTCATGCAGTTACATCCATGTCTTTTTCTTCAGGAGCCACAGGTGGCCGGTCAGACCAACCCAGTGGATTTGTCCATGGCTGGAAACGTGTACGCTATGGTACGTAATTGTTTTGGAAAAAATATTTCATCCCAAAACTGCCGTTTTTGTCCTCTGTTACAGGCGAAAAACTCTGGAGTGATCGCGCCTGCAGACGAGGCTACAGTTGAAGCAGCTGGCAGTTCTATGACGTCCATGAACTATAGTGTCACTGCAAAGAAGCGAATTGCACATGGATCAACCACAGAAACCAGGCCAGTGACTATCTCTGGCACGATGACTACAAGCACACAGGTTGACGAGGTCCTGAATGTACCTGAGTCCCTTAGTGGACAAGACATTCTGGAGAGTCCCAAAAAGCCCTCGCCGCCAAAGCCACTTAAGAAGACATTGGCTCAACGCTTTGAAGAGTTTGAGGAGAATCCACTGGACTACAAGTTGACGTCATCTTCGTCCTCGTCTGAGAGCAAAGGGCAGAAAACATCCCAGGCTAGCAAAGGATCAAGCGAGCCAGACATCATTGGTGAACGAAGGCTCTCTGTCTTGGAAAGCATCAAGGGTTCCATGGAGGTAAGTGATATCATTTACAAATTACGATCCAAATGTTCTGATAACTTGTTTTTGGCCTTTGACAGAGAACACACTCAACTCGGCGAGTGGCTCGTGAGAAAAGAGAGAAAGCACAAAAAGAAGAGGAGGAAGCCTACAGGAAGACAAGAGGAAAGGGTAAAGGCAAGAGTTCCCGAGGACGTAAGAAATGAATGAAATTTCGACGCCCGATATCATCCTAGACAGTACCAACGAACATCGAAGAAAAATATTATCTAGTTTTAACCATTACATTGTCGATACTTCGTCGACAATTTCTTATCTCAGAAAAGTTAATTCAAATACGTGATATCTGAAGCAAGGAGAATTCTAGTGAGACTATATGACCTATAAGCAATAGAAAACAAATATCTAACAAGATTTTTAACCCAAAACCATTCCACAGAATATTATCTTACGTAATTTATTACTATGCCAAGGAGTCAATAAAGTAAAGTAAAACGACCATAAACTACAGTGCTACACCTACAAAGTACAGGGGACCCCCTGG
>JAAUYL010083025.1_pt1 | contig 9997 bp, 10 predicted proteins | sample 7278011 | NCBI WGS metagenome assembly JAAUYL01 (sample SAMN14350225, study PRJNA611818) | marine sediment metagenome | isolation source: surface marine sediment (1.8m) | place: French Polynesia: Moorea | collected 2018-08 | reverse complement strand
GGAAGCTTTAACTACCACAGACGAGCCTCTGACAACTTCAACGACTTCAAGTTCAACTTCAAGTACTTCTTCTCCGGATACCACGACAGAGGAAGCTTTAACTACCACAGACGAGCCTCTGACAACTTCAACGACTTCAAGTTCAACTTCAAGTTCAACTTCAAGTTCAACTTCAAGTACTTCTTCTCCGGATACAACGACAGAGGAAGCTGTAACTACCACTGATGAACCTCAGACAACTTCGACGACTTCAAGTTCAACATCAAGTTCAGTTTCAAGTTCTAGTACTACCAGCACAGAGGAGCCCTCAACAACCACGGAAGTGCCTACTACTACCTTCATTTTACCGACTATCTCCGAAAGTAAGTGAAAGGTCACAAACAGTATATTTGCGTGGATATGTATTTTAATTGCAGATGAGCCAAAAGCCACAACTTTCTATGTATTTGTTTTCTAATTTTCAGTTTGTGGGAACGACGCCTGGGATGGAGTTTGCGGTAGAGCAAAGTATACGACAGCTAACAAGTTTATATCAGGTAGCTGTGAAATACCAACCAGTCCTGGTTTACAAGAACGCCTTCGGAGAACATGTGCCTATACTTGCTGTGGCTGTAGTGCATCCGGGTGTCCCGAAATCGCAGGTCTTCCAGGGGTAGAATAACAGTCTTCTTAAAACCTCGAGAGCATTACCATTAATTTATTCAATGCTAAGGCAAACATCATTCCTATATTAACCTAAACCCCCTTAGTTTGTAAGTGAAATTCGTATCTACCTATATTGTGTGTGATAAATACTATATTTTTTTCGACAGAGGCATAAAAAATACTGTAGTACTGTACCATTATAAACATTCATCTATCCAACTGTATGTATTACCAAAAATATCCATTAACGAATTTACTAGAGGCTATGATAACTGATTAACATAACATTTAGCGTATACAATTGAAATATATATTTTATAGAGGCTACAGAACTGGAAAAAAGCAGAAATAAACTCGTTGAAACACGACTCATTTCGCTCGATTTGGCAGGAAAAAAGATATTGAGGTTTTAAACAAAAACATCACATTGAAAGAGAAAGCAGTTATTCAATACATTGCGATATCAGGCTAAATTCTATTACACTTTTAGTAAGTAGTCAGGGGGTTGGCTAGGTGGGTCTCATCTGATTTTGTCAACAAAAAAACCATAAACAAACGCTGCACCCCAATATGGACAGGGCTTTCTAATGTCCCATGGGAGAGCCCCCGTAGACAAATGTATTTATGCGCGATCTCTTCTACTTGTGGAGCAAAAATGCCATTATCACGGTGCACCCCGTCCCGGGTGGTTGTCTACACAGTCAGCTGTTGCCAGTTGTTTCTCAACTATTATCGGAACTGATGTCCTTCCAATGACTCCCACGGGGATGTACGATGGCTGTTATCACTTGCCATCTGTGGAGTGTATTGAGAAATTGCCCTTACTACTGGGGTATTGTTTTGTTTTGAACATTGCATGCCTGTCGAAATCAGGATATCTGACTTAATTTTGTTAATTACTTATTAAGTAAATAATTAGCAAATTGGAAAACAGAATGCATGTTTTACTTGTGCAAATACAGGGAAACGCTTTGATTTCACAACAAATATGTGTCCCAGTAGAAAGGCTTTTTTACGATTACGATCTGGTTATATTGAATTTCTGACAGTGGTTTATTAAGCTTGACCAGATTTGCATTGGGAACGTGGTCAATCTGCTTTTATTTAATAAAATTGCGGAGAAAAAACTTGTGAAACCGGCGGTGACAACTATTGTCTATATTGTTTTATTGATTTTCACGAGAAATTTTTGCCGGTCCCCGGCAAAATATGAAAATATAACTCATCCCTGGGGACAGTGGGACCTCTTTGATTTAGTCACCAAAAATGCGCATATTTTCAAGCGTAATTATGCTAAATGCGTCATTTTTATTGCATGTTTTGTCCCGAAAAAAATCGTGAAATCTGTGGACAAAATTGCCAATCAGATTTCTGACGGGAAATAATAATAAAAATTACTAATATTTTTCGTGTTTTCTCGAATTCCGGTTAAAGATTGCCACGAATTATATTTTAGTTGTTGGCAGATTGTTTGTGAAAATGGCTAGAAAACAGGTGAAACAATGGTTCATTTGGTCTTTAGAAAGCAAAAGTCCCAAGGGAAAATCCGAAAGCCTGGCGTGACTTTCAATCACGAAATATGCCCCTAATAGTAATAACACAACAATATTCCAAAAGCAAGCCGCCCAGCTCATTAGCAAAATATGATTATTATTAATTTCCCAGATTTTTTATTTTCCCAACAATAATTCTCCTGATTTTCACATATTTTTATGGATTTTGCTGCCAGACATTTTTAAATTGCAGAAAAAACAACAACAGATCCCAACTTTTTTACATCTCCAAAGCTGGAGAATCTGGTCTCAGAAATGGTTTAGGCCACTACCATTTAGTGTCATAATTTGTTTGTTTTGTGTCCCCCAAAAAAGTCATGGAATTTAATATACCAGACTTGGCATGGCCAGTAGGTTAGGGAATGCTATAGCTCTTCCTCTGCAAGCTGTATTTCATAATAATAATCTCGTAATAATCTTTCGGAGCACTCATGATATGCTATCATGGTACCACAAGTCCAGGATCTCCTTGGATTTGCTCCATATGCTGATCTTGGTCACTTGAAACAATTCTAAAACATCCTTGATCTTCCAGAGGGTGTCTGGTCCGTGTCAAGAGTTCTGGCCGCAACCAGAAGGCTTTCATTTTTTGTGGTGAATATGAACTAGTGCCAGATTCACGTAGCTTATAGAGCAGGAACAAACATGTTTCGACACGATCGATCCTGCTTCGGACTTGTCTGAAACAGGTTCTAGCCTGTCGTTCCCCCATAAAAGGGAGAGCGGCGCAGCTGTTGTAATATACTAGAAAATCATAATCAAGGATGATGATGGTATGCTGTGTGTGGCCCATATTGAGATTGCATGTTTTGTGCCAGAAAAAAAGAGCCAAAAGCGAGCGGGTTTATGGCATAAACACCAACTTCTAGACCTGCAAAGAGGGGAGGAGGAGAGGCAAATCTTGTTGTCCTTGGCTGTTATTGGGGTTTCTTTTAAACCGATTATTTGAGCGGAGCGTTCGAAGCATCCAAAGCAAAAGTCTCCAGCGGAACATTGACTTTGAACAGCTAAATTAGAAGAGAGCTTCGCTCGGAGTATCACTACTCTTCGCGGCTAAAACCAAGCAGCAAGTCTGTGTGGGAACCTCGCAGATGCCGTAGAGAAATCTATTTTCCGTTTCTCTGACACCCGGGATTACTTTGTCTATATGTTTGTGCTTAAACTGGGGTGTTTTGCCGGAAATTCCGGCAAGTGGTGGGGCATTTTTGTGGGGCAATATTGCCGGAAATTTGGCCCCCTCGGCCCTCGGAAAGCACTTTTGCAGTGATGCTTCGGATTGGGCTCTGAGAGTATTTGGTTCACTTGCCACAGAAAAAAACTTGGGTAATTTGTGTTGGTATAGCCTTTAAAGAAGGCACTTGGGTCCATGCTGACAGATGCAAAAAATGGGTAAATGTAGTGATTTTGGTCAACTTGGGGGTAGGGAGTAAACAAAATTTGGTTGGGAAATCGGTCTCAGATAGAGTAGAATCCCACCAAAGCTGGCGCCTACAGAAAGAAACAGATAGCCACAGTTACTTTTTAAACTAAAACCCGTCCAATTTAAGTTTTAACCAAGCCTAAAAAATGCAATTTTGAGTTGCAAGTCCTTCCGTTGGCGACTTTATTTTTAAATCAGCTGGGAATTCGCTACGCTCGAGGCCATAATTCACTTACTAGGAGATATATTCTAATCTCCGAAAAGTGGCTAAAGATCCAATTTGTAGCGCCGAAGATCTGAGTCTCATGAATATCCAAAGTCTCGTTCCGTTAAGTCCTCAGCGGAGCGAAAATCAGATGGGACGGGGGGCAAAATTTAGGGGCATTTGCGCCGGAATATTTGGTGCGTGAATCAGCCTCTAATTTGGCTGTCGTCAATATCTACTGGGAATTGTAGAAGTCGCGTGCCGGCCTCATTCACATCGGGATAGTGGTGGTGGCACGACAAAACGCCACAATTTTCGGCAAAATTCCTCCCTTGGTTTGGGGATATTTTGGCGGGAAACATGTGTGATCTCAGCACTACATTACAATACAATGATATAGTCAGAACTCAGAGAGAGAGGGCACGCCCATCCCATTGTAATTCAATGGAGCGATTCCACAGACTATTGGACATCCGCGTAAAAGTGCATTTTTGTGGGCAAGTTTGTAGTAGAATTGGTCAATTTCATACTCTTTTTGGAATTGTCCAATAGCCTGACAATGATCACATGGTAATGATGTTAGAGAAGGAAAGTCCTTTCTCCCAAAACTGTTGATGTTTAACTGAAAATCTTGCCAGATTATCACAGATATTACAGAGAAATCATCCAAAAAATAGTCATTTTTTGAGTCGTGAAAAACAGAAGAATTTAAGTTGAGACGCCAGAAAAATTATAACAAAATTCTACCAGAAAATTAAGTAGATTATTTGACTGATGCGCTTTTCATAAGTGATTTTCGACGAGAGCTAGGGTGCTACTACATAGTAGAGCAGATGACACTAATTTAATTACGTTTCTCCGGCCGCAACATGTTCAATAGATTTGGTTTCAACTCAGCGTGGAAATCAGAAAATTGCCTTTTTTTTCGGCCCAAGGAAGACCAAATTAAGTATGATTTTACGGCTCTTTTGTTCGGACAAATTGCTAATAACTTGCAATAATAACAATAACAACAATCTGTCCAATCACGCGCCGCGAGGGCTTTTCGGTGTAACTGGGCGTATAATAATTGTCGTTCCTTTTTTTAATTATAGAAGACAAAAAATCTGTGAAATTGAAAAAGATCCGGGGAGAGGGGCGACTGGAAAAAAGTTTTAGAATTTTCACGAGAAAATTATGCATTCAGAGAGGAGAGAAAGTAGTTTAAGGAATTGTGACACCCATGGGACTTATGAAGACAAGAAGAGAAAGCTGTGAAAATTAAATGTGATTCTTGCAATTCTCCAGCCGGAAATGGAATCATATCCTCTGATGGAAAATTATTTTCAAAGTGTTTTAAAGGACTCTTCTCCCGCCAAAATTCAGAGGTTCTAGCAAGATTAAATTCCATGAATAATTTAGCCCGCAATCCAACCAAATTCAGTCTGGCTTTTTAGTCGAGGAGGTTCTTGAAACCTTGTTTGTGCAACCATCAGTCAGTGAAAATCCAGTTCTTGAAACGACCACGGATAGGGTTCAGGCACTGTGCCACTTTTGGCGCGCGCCAGAGGTTTGCTGGTTTGCTGGCGAGAAGCTGCAAGCTGAGAGAAGGAGGAGGCCATCGAGGCTGAGAGGCTGTTTTGTTACAACGGCCTCCAGAGGGGAAGGCTGGCCTCAAATCTAATCCGGCGGCACGACCCGGATTTTTCTAGAAATCCTCCATGTTGTTGGATCGTTGGATTTCTGGATCTGGATCAGGATCTCAGGACGTGCTCATGGTTTTGCAGCAAGATTCATTGCCCAAGTCGGAGGAGGCGACTGCCATTTTTTTCAGCTGGCGGAGCTTTCCTCTCCATTTTGCTTTTTTAAACCTCTTTCAAAATTGCCAGGACCACCTGAAACAAAAAAAATCTTTTTCTTTTCCAAAGCAAATTAAATGCAAAAAGTTGGGAAATGCTGGTGGTATATGAATATCAGGCTTGACGTGGCTGTGTAACTCAAAGCTTCTCCCCAGAGGAGCCTTCTAATCCTGGAACGTGTGTTCCAGTTCCACTATATGTAAGACATTTACATCTGGGCTAGAGTCTGACTTGTCATACTATCCTTATCCAGGATTATGGTTCCTCACAATGCTGTTAATATGAAAACCTGGACTTTAATCTGCAGCCAGCCTTCTCTCCAGAGGCCTGTGCTCAGCTCAAGATACTTGCTGCTACAGTCAGAACAAATCCTGACTGCTCCTGCCGAGCTTTTGGAAACTCTGCTTCAGGTACGAAATAAGATTTTGGGCTCGGGCTTTTTTGCTTCAGAATTGAATTAGGACACGGCGGCACAGAGTACAACCTGATCTTGTATGATGTAAGCTTAGATTGAATCTAACTTGTGCTCGATGGCTGGGTAAAAAAGGATTGAGCAAAGGCAAGAAAAGTTAAGATTGGAAACTTTTCTTCTATCTTCGACAGTGCCAACTTTTGCCAGGAGATTTCTTAATCTTAAATACTTACATTAGTGTGATTCAAGTTGGGATTTCACAAGTTTTTTTGAAAACCAGTTCAATATAACAGATGGCCAGCCTCGGTTTTTTTGACGTCAAGTGTGAGAGAACACTACAAATCCCCAATCCACTTTCATGTTAGTTTTTGAGTGGCTGCCGTCAAATGTTCAGCTTTTTCAACTTGACTTTTTTGAGCAGCATGTGTGGTCAGAAAAATATGATGGATTGCAATCTGTCCACTTGAAAAAGTGGTTTTCACTTTGTTGACCAAAACAATCTAAAATAGCAAGATTGACAACAGAAGTTTTCAGAGTATTTTCCAATTTCAAAAAAAACTCGTGAAATTCAATAGTATTGAATGTTTTATGAGAAAACTTTTTTATTAGATAATCACGTCAAAAAATTGGTGTTTGGCTTTTAGACTGAGTGGTGTTGTGGTGGGGGAGAGTCAACCCATGTTTAACAAGCTCGACTCGTGCTGAATTTGTGATTGACATCAGGTTTTAGCCGAATTCATCTGCTCAACCATTTCAAAGAAAAATATATCAATACTGGCAGACGATAAAGGTTGGATAAAAAATGGAATTTTCATCGAGATATAGCAGCATGGCAGAGACTCCACCCTAAAACACATTCTCGGTTTTGTAAACAAGTCGGACATCATGATCTGCTGCTTTCAATCATAAACCATGTGTGTTGGTAAATATTATTTTTCTGTCCCAAGGGTTGTTAATGTTCGTCTGCCCGAGGGCTGAGTTCTTAGTCCTTGATTCAAACTCTCAATCTCAGGGGCTAGAGGAAAATCTCATCTCAGAAATGGACCAAGATTTTTACTATGGCTAGATATAAAAATATGGAATGGGAAGGTTAGTCTAGCCAGGTTGTATCTGGTTAATCTGTGGCCAGCCCTGAAGTGTTATTGCTTCCTTGGGCCCCATTCAATCTGCTATTGGAGGGCAAAAAATAACCACACTTACTTTCTTCCAAATCAGAGAAAAATCTCTGGATTCCACCAAAAATATTCAACATCAAAAGAATTGGGTTTGTTTTTCCAGATTCTCCAAACAAGAGATTTTCTGTTAAAATTCACACTAGCAAAAATCCTAAAAAATGTTGTGAAAGAAGATTGGAAAGATCAAATCCTTTTCTTTTTTGTTCTGTGAAGGTTTGCTGGCCACTTTTGATGTTCAGAAAATAGCCAAAGAAAGGGGATAAAACGGCCAGAAATTGGCTTACAAAAATGGACAAGATTCCCTGGATTCAACCACATGAGCAACAAGAACAGTCAAGAAGCTGTTCCACAACACAGTTTTTCATGCTCGCGGGTGAAAAGATTCTTTGATCTTTGAAAAGGGCTTTTTCTAGAGCCAAAAATCAAGCGGGATTTGCAAAATCTGACTGAAGAAAGAGGGAGGAAAATATTTGATGATCCATTTGGTGAAAGGTCAATTGCCATATCCATAAGCTGTTATTTCCTACAACAAAACAGCATTTAATGCCAACATTTCTCGTATTTCTTCTCCCTCAGCATCTTTTTCAATTAGTATTTGGTTGCTTGCCTCTCCTTCTCATCCACTTTCATTTCTATGATTGCTCCCATGCACCCGGACAGATTGCAAAGTGATTTATCACGGAGTAAATCCATAAGACAACAAAGATATTGGTTAAGAAGCAAATGACTGGGAGGGCCCCCGGGGAGTGTTTGTTTACGTTTTTGAAAAGTGCAAGTCATTGTCCTCCAAAGTTTTAGTCACTCTCAACAAGTACAGCTGAAAGGAGTACGTGCTCTGCAAGATCTCATCAAGATTTTATGATGCTCATTGCTCGGTCTAATCTGTTCTGGTGAACATCCAGCGCCCCCTATAATGGTACTACATTTTTTGCTCCAGCAGCCTTTCTCCTCTTCTCTGAGTTCTGAGTCCCACTGCACTGTTTTGGACTAATGTGCCCATCACATTCTGGCTGCTCAGAGGAGCTCAGGCAAACAGAAGGGACTATACTTGCAAAGTTTTCCCAGAATCGACCACTAAGCTCAGCAAGTACTGAGGAAAAGTAAACAACAGTCAATTAGGATTTTGTTTACATTTAGCATTGTGGCTGTTAGTCTGAGAAATACCACTATTTACTACATTGGACCATATGAGATATGATGACCTCTTTCATCATGATCTTACCCAACAGAGCCAGGAGCAAGGAATACATTAATATTAGAGGAAAATTATTTTGCAGTGGACAAAAAACTCGTGAAAATCCAAGATCCAAAGGGGTTTTGATCAATTTCACGAGTTTTTTCCCTTCTCAATTGGTCCATTACAGCAGCCTCCCCAGCCTCACAATGTCCCCATTTACCCGCTCGCTCGGCACCATATCTATGTTGGAGACAATAAATCTTTAGATGTGCACAGTTTCAATCAACAGTTTGTCACGAGAGCAGATAACCCTCCATTTTCTTCCTTTAGGGACTCCCTCCAGAATAGATTGAGTTGTTATTTTTCCACCCAAACGCTATATCAAGGAGCGAAAATCGATCCAGAGCCTGAACAATCCGATAGTCTTCTTCAAACCAAAAGCCTGTTTGGTGAGACAAGGTTGGACTTGGTGCCAGTGGAACTGTGGGTAAACCAAGAGTGTGGCCATATTCAGTTCTCAAACGACTATTGGGCATTGGCAATACACTCAGGGACTGGGACTGGAATGGGTTCGAGAGAACCAAAATACCCAATCCTGAGCTGAGCAGAGGGAAGAAAACTCTTGAGAAATGATGTGATGGTTGGCCATCGATTCGATCTTGAGTGAAGTCTGAGTCTTCTTACCGAGTTGATCACGAAGCGTTTGGATTCCAACAGATGAACTCTTTGCTGTTAAACACTTGTCTTTCGAGGGTATTTTTCAATTCAACCTCGCGGTTTTTAGTGTCGCCTCGCTCGCTCTCACTCGTCCACGACCTCGTTTTTACGAGGGGAATTCGGGAATCCAGCCATAAAATGAAAGCAGTTTCTCTTGGGACGTCATGAATGGAAATGGTGGTTGGGTTGGTCAAAATGGCCAGCGATTGTAACGATCAACGATCAACGATGGTGAAGATTTCTCACTTTTCTGCTTTCTCTTTTGAATTTTGACTCTTTGAGTTTTCACTTTTCAGTTCAGTTCAGTCCGAGTTCAGTTCAGTTTCAACTTTCGAATTCACCCACGCGAAGATTTGAGCACTCGGCGTCTTTAGTCGTTGTCGTTTTTGCTAATTTTCACCTTTTCTAAAGGCAATTTCACTCGGCAAGATTGGTAAAGTAAGTGAGTTTCAGTCTTGCTTAAGGTTTTAGCTAGAAGTCCAAAGTCAGTCAACAAAAATAATCGACGTGCTACAAGTCTTTTACATCGAGAACGCTCGCTTCGCTCGAAATCGATAAAATGGAAAGTTTCGTGTTTTCGAAAACAAGACCTTCCGCTGAAACGAAATCTTTTCGCAATCAACCGCTCGCTGATTTCTTTGAGCAACAAGAACAACAAAGTCCACTTTTGATCTTAGCGTTTCAAAACCAAAAACTCGAATTTTTCCTCTCGTGTTTGTACCAGATATGTACAAATGCTACCGACTTTTAGGCTAAATTTGGCTTTTCTCTTAAGTATATGACGATTTTCGTGAAAACCAATAAAAAACAACAAACACACGTGGTCGCGAAGGATCTATGACTTGGTTTCTTCCT
>JAAUYL010047330.1_pt1 | contig 9997 bp, 4 predicted proteins | sample 7278011 | NCBI WGS metagenome assembly JAAUYL01 (sample SAMN14350225, study PRJNA611818) | marine sediment metagenome | isolation source: surface marine sediment (1.8m) | place: French Polynesia: Moorea | collected 2018-08 | reverse complement strand
TTTTTCTTGTTGTCTGTTGTTTCCTGAATTATCAGGAACAGAAAAATTAGTTGAGCAGTTATATCCTCTCAGTTCTCAGTGAGAATATCTGAGAGAAAAATTTTCACCTGTACCTGTGGGTGAGAGTCAAATATTGGTGGGAAAAATTTTCCAGGGTATTTTTCTTGTTGTCTGTTGTTTCCTCAATTATCAGGAACAGAAAAATTAGTTGAGCAGTTATATTTTCTCAGTGAGAATATCTGACAGAAAAATTAGTTGAGCAGTTATATCCTCTCAGTTCTCAGTAGATATCTACTAGAAAAATTTTCACCTGTACCTGTGGGTGAGAGTCAAATATTGGTGAGAAAAATTTTCCAGGGTATTTTTCTTGTTGTCTGTTGTTTCCTCAATTATCAGGAACAGAAAAATTATTTGAGCAGTTATATCTTCTCAGTAAGAATATCTCCCTGGAAAATTTTCATCTGTGGGTGAGAGTCAAATATTGGTGGGAAAAATTTTCCAGGGTATTTTTCATGTTGTCTGTTGTTTCCTGAATTATCAGGAACAGAAAAATTAATTGAGCAGTTATATCCTCTCAGTTCTCAGTGGATATCTACTAGAAAAATTTTCACCTGTAGCTGTGGGTGAGAGTCAAATATTGGTGAGAAAAATTTCCTAGGGTATCTTTAACTTTTGCCCTATTCCTTCCTGTTTTCTCCTTCAAAAAAAAATAGTTCACCACAACGCCGTCTTACCTCAGCTTTTGACCTGGATAATACCAGGTGGGTATCTTGGCCAGAGTTTAAAGTTTCTGGGTACAAGCCCAGTTTACTGCCACTCGAACATCTAGATTCCCAATGTTTTTTGATTTGTAGGTCAAAAAAACATTATTGGCAGTCACCAACGTCGCAGTAGAACCTGGTAACTATTATAGCGGTTATTTTTTTTCTGTCACCCCCCTTAAGTAAGTCAAAATTCAAAATTTAAAAGTCAAAAGTTATAAATTCCTTGAAGCTATAGCGGTAGACGCAAGTCAGAAGTAATACCTGCCTGAGTTTGAGAATTTATAAATGTCTGTGCCCTATTTACATAGTGCTGTATTTTCTATTTAGGGCGTCTCTTCTGACTCCTCCTATATGTTCATCATTCTCAAATAATCTGAAGCTCCAAATTTTAGTTATACCAGATATTTTCGATTTGATTAGCGATCGCCTCACCCTGCCAACGCATAGTTTCAAAATTTTCCTCATCTAGCAAAACAGTCACATGACCTAACTTCCGTCCTGGACGAGATTCTGTTTTGCCATACCACCAAACGGAAGCATGAGGAATCTTTTCTAACATTTGCCGTTTTGTCAAGTAGTGATTTTCCCCAAATTCATAACCTAACAAATTTACCATCACCGCTCCTCTTGTTTTGAGAGTGGTACTACCCAGAGGTAAACCACAAACTGCCCGTAAATGTTGTTCAAATTGGGAAGTCTCACAGGCATCTAAAGTGTAATGACCAGAATTATGAGTTCTCGGAGCAATTTCATTAATCAAAACTTTCTTATCTTTAGTAATAAACATTTCAATTCCAAATACTCCTACTACTTCTAAATTATTGAGAAGAGAATGAGCGATCGCTTCAATTTCTTTTACTAATTCCAAATTTTCATCAGGCACAAAAACCCGCCGACAAACCTGATTTTCCTGTTGAGTTTCTACCACAGGATAAATCTTAACTTCACCAGTCACTCCACGAGCAGCAATAACTGCAATTTCTCGCTCAAAAGGGATAAATTCTTGTATGAAAATTTCCGAATTTCCCTGAGATTTTAAACTCTCAATATCCTTAATAATAAAAGTACCTTGACCATCATAACCATGACGACGAGCTTTCAATACCAGAGGAAAAGATAAAGATTCAATTTCTTTTCCCCACTCCCAAAAGTTAGGAACAGGTAAACCTAAATTTCGCAAATAACACAACTGTTCATACTTATCTAATAATGGCTTCAACACAGATAAACTCGGACGAAAAATTAGATTATTTTTAAGCAGATGTGACAACTCATCTATATTAATAAATTCATTCTCAAAAGTAATTAAATCGCAACTATTTGCTAACTTTTTAGTTGCCTGAGCATCATCAATTTCTGCCAAAATAATATCCTTTGCTATAGATACTGCCGGGTCATCTTTATGAGGAGTTTGAATAATTAAATCTACTCCTAGTTTTTTAGCTGCATCCGCCATCATCCATGCTAACTGACCTCCACCAATAACACCGACTTTTTCAATTTGACTGGGTTGGTTTTGACTAATTTCAGTGTTTTTCATTTTTCTCATCAATTCAATTATAACTTTTGTATTTTATCAACAAAAAAATTCTTTTTTGTTAGCATTCACTCGTAAGTTATCATATATTAACTGATACCTAGATGAAGTCTAAATAATGATAATTGAAAAAAAATCTACAAAAGAGTATAAGTAATATCAAATTATACTACTATATATGGTGCTGGAAAGTTGGCTAAGTCAATTTTTTTCTGCTACTTTTAATGAATTTTGAATGTAATAAAAAGTATCTGATTCTGCACTTCTGTCTAATTATGGATGATTCAAGGTTATCGAACCCAACTTTTTGATTTTAGCCCTATTTAAAAAATAAATATCCCGATCGATCGACCAATTATTCCTCTTGCAAATTCATGTTCTTTCAGAGACATATAGAAATCCTAAATGATTTGTAAAAATTTTTATAATAGTTAATATTAACGGAAAATCTTGAAAATTATGACTCATGAGGAATGACTCTTAATTACCACCAAAATATTACAACTTAAATAGGATTGCTATAGTAATTTATAATAACTATAGGTCATAAGTAACTGAACAAAATTCATTACACATTTTTCTTTCATTGAAAATATTTTACGGCAAGATTTACAGAGAATTAGAATAGGTAATCAATTCTGTGTAGGTGTTTAATTACCAAAGAAAAAAAGTATAAAGCCACCCCTTTTAAGGGGGTAAAAAGCGATCGTTTGCAGAGCATTCCGTAGGATGGAATAGCTAGGTTTCACGCTCTTGCAGAGCCACTCCGCAATTCAAGTCGCTCCGCTTTAACGCGGGTTGTGCGGAGCGCTAAACGCCATATTCAATCCACCAAGAGAAAATAAAATTCCAGATTTCAAGCCTGTTGCTTAAGTTAAAGTTACTGTTTCGCTACACGACATATTTGCGGAGCATTCTAGAGGAAAAAACGCAATTTCTACCCAGGAGGCTAACTGATAAATGATAACTAGACAATTTTCTCCCAAAGCTTCAATAATTTTTTTGTATTTCTGCTAATTCAAATTAGGGACTTCCAAATAAAAAAATATACAATTACCTAGAATTTAGGGACTAGGGAGTAGGGAGTAGGCAGTAGGGAAGAACGAGTAGTGAGTAGGCAATAGAGGGAGTTAAACTTTCCAGGTCTAGTTCAAAAATTGGATAATTTATGTTTTGCTATTCACTTAGAGAAAATAATCCTTTTTTTCAGGAATAGTTAGAGCGACAGTATTAATTAATCATCTTTTTTTCTACCAAGCCATTTTGTTCCCATTTCAGTCATAGCTGAAAATACTAGATAAAGAATCAAAAGACTGACACCAATGATAAATGGTACTAAATCATCTGGCATTTGTTAACCCCTAGTCAATTTTATTTCCAGATGATAACATGAACAGCGTTTTACTACGCGACATATTTCCCGAGAATTCCAAAGGAAAACTTAGAGTGTTGCCTCAGCAGTATCCCGATCTACTATTCAACCAATAGCTATGAACATTATCAAATTTATGCTCATTTTTATTCTGCCTCTAATCACCATTATTTTAATTATCTGGAAATTTTATTTTGAACCAAAATTTACGTTATTTGATGATGATAAAAGAGTCATCAATTTTCGTAATATGAATCGTGTTTTTCCTAGTACAATTATCCATCGTTATCAAAAATCATACAAATTTCAGGAAGATTTACGCGACTTGAATATACCTTATAAGTTCCAGGATGAAACCAGGAAAATGTCTGATTTTTTGCAGCGTTTAAAAACTACTGGTTTTTTGTTAGTTAAAAATGATGTAATTGTCTATGAAAAATACTTTCAAGGTTATGCAAAAGCCAATAAAATAACATCTTGGTCAGTAGCAAAAGCTTTCATATCTGCTTTGATAGGAATTGCTTTAGAAGATAATTATATTAATAGTATAGATGACCCGATTACTAAATATATGCCAGAGTTGAAAATATCCGGTTATAACAACGTACCAATTAAACATATTCTCCAGATGCAATCTGGTGTTAGATTTACTGAAAATTTTCGTCATCAAAATACAGATATTTATCAACTTTTATATAAATTATTTCTCTATATACAGCCTATGGAAAAGGCAGTTTTAAATTATCCTTCTCAATACCCATCAGGAAATTATTTTGAATACATGAGCTTAAATAGTCAGATATTAAGTTTATTATTAAAACGAACAACCGGACAAAACATTGTGACTTATTTAGAAAAGAAAATATGGCAACCAATGGGAGCAGAATCAGATGCTTATTGGTTAACAGATAATTATGGAACAGAAGTAACTTTTTGTGGGATGAATTGTACTTTGAGAGATTATGCCAAATTTGGTTTAGTTTATCTACACAATGGATATTTTAACGGACAACAAATTATCCCTAAAAGTTGGGTAAAAGAGTCAACAATACCCAAGACTCCCCACTTAAAACCAGGAGCAACAGATGAGAGATATTTTAAGTGGCGTTATCAATATCATTGGTGGATTCCTGAAGGTTCAAAAGGTGATTATTGTGCAACTGGAGCGTGGGGGCAATATCTTTATATTAATCCTGAAAAGAATTTAGTCGGAGTAAAAACAGGCTCTGGTAATAAGATTGATAGAAGTATTGATGATGTAGAAACAATTGCTTTATTTCGAGCGATCGCTGATGAGTTAGATTCAAATTAATTAGATAGGGAATAAGGAATAGAGGTTAGTATTAAACTGTACCTCACTATCCTCAAAAGCTCTGTAATTTATATAGCAGGTAACAGGCAGTAGGCAACAGGGAACATTTGGAAAAGCATTTCCTAGTCTGAGATTCATTATCAGTAATTGTCAAATACCAATTCTTTCTTAGCTATAGCAGTTAATTATCCATTAGAAATTTCCAATAATCAAAAATAAAATCAATTATCGTACAGAAATAATCAATTATTTCCGCTGAATCCCTACTCCCTACTCCCTACTACCTTTTTTCTAGAGAGGTATATTATTAATTGCTAATAGCTGACTGCTATTAGCTGAATACTTACCCTAATATTTACTACTTATTCTAAGTTTTATTTATCTGTATAAGGCTTTGAGTTTTAAAATTTTAAACTTTGTCATCAATCTATGACAAAATCGAAGAAAAAAATTTTCCCATTCTCTAACGAAATTTCAATCTTTTTAGCAGTTTTGCTCAATTTTGTAATATTATGAGTAGTGATATAATCCTTGGGGTCTTTATAACTTGATCGAAATTTTAAGCTGCAAATGCTTATACTGCGGTTGTTTAGAGAGGCGAACGCTCTTAATTGACTTTTAGATGAATGACTAATTTTCCTCTCTTCATTTTTCGACTGGTTGATAGATTGACTGTTTTGTGGTAATAACAAAGAATTCTAGGAACCAAAAGAAAGAGACTACAAACCAAACAAGCAAATCACCCGGAAACCCACATTGTTGATGCAGATGTTTGTATTATCCCAGTCACGATCAGCGCTCCGACACCACCAGGGATAGTCATTCCAACTGCCACCACAGAGCACTCGTAACTCACTATTTCCCCCACTTTCCCAAGCACTGCCATCAGTGGGCACACCTTCATAGCTATTATGCCAAATATCCTGACACCACTCGTCTACGTTCCCGTGCATATCGTATAAGCCAAAAGCATTGGGAGGAAAACTTCCCACATCAGTAGTATGTTCTCGATATTTACCTTGAGGCGCATTGCCATAAGTATAGTTGCCATTGTAGTTAGCTAACTCAGACGTTATAGTTTCTCCAAAATAGAAAGGAGTAGTTGTACCAGCACGACAAGCATATTCCCACTGACTCTGACTGGGTAATCTGTAGATTTTCCTAGTTTTTTCAGATAGCCTTTGACAAAATTCTGTAGCGTTATGCCATGTCACTCTCTCTACTGGGCGATTTCCTCCTTTAAAGTAAGAAGGATTTTCCCCCATAATGACTAAATATTGGTCTTGAGTAATGGGGTATTTACTCATACAAAAAGGTTGAAGAGTTACTTGATACTGGAAACTTTCTTTATCAGTTCTTCGAGCTTCGTTTTTCGCTGAACCTATGAGAAAACTACCACCAGGAATATAGACCATTTCTAATTTAATACCATTACCTAAATATTCTATTTTTTGTCTCCCATTTCTCTGGGTGCGCTTGATAATTTTGCCGGAGTTGTTGACCGTCACAACCTCAAAAGTAAACGTTTCTCCTTTTGCTACTTCTTTTGTAAATATTGGAAATATTTTTGGTTTGTAAGTAGAGTTGATTTGTTTTTTATATTTAGGGTTAACAACCGATAATATTTCTCCTACATTTTGAAACCTTTTCTTGGTCGCTCCAACAATCATTTTATCTAACAGTTTAGCAACTTCATCACTTACGGTAAACTTTAAATATTCTCGCCACACCCATTCACCTTCACTCACATCAAATAAATCAAAAGGTTCCACCTGAGTTAATAAATTAATAGAAGTCACACCCAAACTATAAATATCGCTAGCAAAAGTTGCTTTGCCTAATGCTTGTTCTGGAGCAGCATATCCCGCTGAACCAATTACAGTTCCTGTCGCAGCTAAAGCAGTATTCGTTGCATATTTAGCTGCCCCAAAATCTACTAATAATAATTGGTTATCTCTCCTTCTCCTAATAATATTCTCTGGTTTTATATCTCGATGAATCACCTGTTTAGAATGAATAAACTCCAACACAGGCAACAAACTTTTTAACAACTCCCAAATTTGCCTTTCATTAAATGCTCCTGACAACTCTAACTCCTGTTTTAAATTTTGCCCGTCAATAAATTCTTGCACTAAATACTGTCGGTTATCCTGAGTATAATATGCGAAAAGTTCGGGAATTTGTGGATGTCTACCTAAAGTATCTAAACGTTCAGCTTCTTGGGCAAATAATGAGGCAGCTTTTTCTCGCTTTTTGGTTCCTTGAGCTTGAGGAAAAAATTGTTTAATTACACAAAAAGGTTTTGATGGTCTGTATTCATCTACAGCTTGAAAAGTCCTGCCAAAACCACCTTGCCCAATAATTTTTAGAGGGCGATAACGTTCGGCTAAAACTAATTTTTCTCCGCAGTTTTGACAAAATTTGGCTTCTAGTGGGTTAGTTTTTAAACAATCTGGGTTTAGCCATTGGGTCATGGTTGCTCCTCTGATTTTATCTTCTTAGTTTCTACTTCTTTCTACTTCTTTCTACTTCAATAGAATTCCCGATAGATAGTAATTCGTAAATTAATAATTAACAATTAATAATTAATAATTACTTCTTTATGTAGAAGGATTGGTTAAAGAAGCGGTCAGCACTCAGCAAGACTATTTCTTTACAGCGCTACGCACCAGGGAATAGGGGATAGGTATAGAGGGAATAGTAAAATGTTATACCAGTTTGATAAATGTTTGCTACAAATAGCTAGGGTATTTATTAGAATTCTGAATTCTGAATTCTGAATGCAGGAGTCGTATGGGAATAGATTTAATACCATTTTTCAGCTTGGAAACTCTCTTTTTTGTCAAAGGAACATTTCCTAAAAAATATTTTTATTGCACTTATTATTCGTAACATTCTTTTTTAAAATTGCTATTACAAGCTTTCAAGATTTAGAAGTGTCCTAACCTTAATCCGTAGCGCTATAACCTCCGAGAAGGGAATTTCAACCTCTCCTAAAAAATCCTGCTTATAGAACCAGAGGATTTTAACCCAGTAGGGGCAAATAGCCATTCGCCCCTACAAGTTGATAGCTGAATGCTAAAAGCTAATATACCGTTTCTCACCCTTTGTGAGGTACAGTTGTTTTTCTTCTTTATCTATTCCTATGGAACGAGAATTACTACTCCTTACTCCCTATTCCCTGTCCCCTGTTCCCTGTTAAGTGTTCCCTAAAACCAAGGAATTTTGTACCTCACGAATATGGGAATTGCTATAGCTAGTTAAGAGGATTTTTTTTGCTTTTTTTTCTCTCTGAAAGGAGAGGTTTTTAACCTTAATTTTTCAGTAATAGGATTTATAGAAAGTAAGCATTCAGCCGTCATAATTCAGCTATAACCTATGAATTATTAACTCATTTTTTATCACATAATTGTATGGTTTCACAACTAAAACGAGTCTTTATTATGCTTCAATACTCTGGTTAAAAATGTAGTAGAAGTTAAAATAAAGCTGGCTTCATTTATTAAAAAAACTTAGATCTGACTGCTTATAGCTAAATGTTGAGAATACTCTGGTTAAAAATGTAGTAGAAGTTAAAATAAAGCTGGCTTCATTCATTAAAAAACTTAGAGCTGACTACTTATAGCTGAATGCTTACTATAGAAGTATTCACTATGTAGAAATAATTGCTTTATTTTGGGCGATCGCTGATGAGTTAGATTGGGATTAATTAGATTAGGTTTTAGGTTTGAATAGTTTGGATGAAATTAGGAGGATGTCTAATTCAGTCTTAATTTATAAGTATGAATTTTAGAAAATATACAACTTATCCTAATATTTACTACTTCTTCTAAGTTTTATTTATGTTTATATGGCTTTGAGTTTTAAAATTTTAAACTTTGTCATCAATCCATGACAAAATCTAAGAAAAAAATTTTCCATTTTTTCACGAAATTTCAATCTTTTTAGCAGTTTTGCTCAATTTTGTAATATTATAAGTAGTGATATAATCCAAGGGTATTTTATTACTTTATGAAATTTTGAAGCTGCAAATTCCTATAATACCGTTGTTTTTGCAGGCGATCGCTCTTAATTTACTTTTAGATGAATGACTAATTTTTCTCTCTTCATTTTTTGACTGGTTGATAGATTTACTCTTTTATGGTATATAAATTTCTCTATATTTTTTAGCTGCCCAACTATCAACACTCAATTCGCTGGCCTCAACAATTTGGCATTTTTTGTTGAATCAAAAGTCAAGAGTATAGGCGAGTTAGCCCCGCTAAATAAATAGTATCACGATTTTAGACACAATGCAAGATATTTTTCCTTCGCTGATTTTTTTTGGAGCTTCACAGAATGAAATTTACCTCTACTGAGGATAGGCTTGTATTTATATTAGTTAGGGTTTACCGATCAAATCTCAAAAGATTGACATATAAAGGTTTTAGCTTTTTTCAAGTGAAAAAAACTGCAACTTTTTAAACTTGAGCGACCAAAAAGTAAGGATTAAAGGCTCACTATGGCAGAAAAATCAAGGGATAAAATATCCGACTATCTCCTATAAATTCCCCATTCCTTCTGACTCCTGACTCCTACCCCTACCACTCATACTTTTTCAGCAAACCCTAGGTAGAGGTTGGGAGGCGATCGCTAGTCATGTTTATGGAAAATAATCGGGACTACAGACGATACGGAAACCACAATAGTCATATTTGAGAAAATGCAAGGGGAAATACTTTTCCTTCCCTGATTTTTTCCTTGGAGCTTCACAGAATGAAATTTACCTCTATAATATATTAGGTAGAGGTTGGGAGGCGATCGCTAGTCATGTTTATCGGAAATAATCGGGACTGTGGACGATACGGAAACCACAGTAGTTGTATTTGAGAAAATGCAAGGCGAAATACCTTTATTTAGCTGATTTTTTTTGGAGCTTCACAGAATGAAATTTATGAGGATAGGCTTGTATTTATATTAGGTAGAGGTTGGGAGGCGATCGCTAGTCATGTTTATCGGAAATAATCGGGACT
>JAAUYL010011240.1_pt1 | contig 10000 bp, 8 predicted proteins | sample 7278011 | NCBI WGS metagenome assembly JAAUYL01 (sample SAMN14350225, study PRJNA611818) | marine sediment metagenome | isolation source: surface marine sediment (1.8m) | place: French Polynesia: Moorea | collected 2018-08 | reverse complement strand
GATATTTACTTACGTGCGCTTCTCACCACCGTCGCAACTTTGCACCTTGTTGCGCATCTTCATTAAAGTCATCAAAAAATTATGTGAGCAAAAGCCAAGATATTTTCATACCTACGTAGATAGATATGTAAGTATCTATCTACAAATTCGAATTCCTTTAACTCCATTTTTAAACTCTCTCGACGATCTTGCCACATCGTTTGACTGATATTGTAAAACATTAATAAGTCGCTCTCTCATTCGTGCATAGATTTTTTGTGGCACATTTATTATCGAGAACAGATGAAACAGAGAATCTGTGTAGTTCTCTTTAGTTTCTTTCTTCTCAACCAAAATTGGACAGCTTTCTCAAGATGGAAAGCAGTCTCAATTATAATGTAGACACGAAATATAAATGCTTTGGCATTGGCATACATATGCGAAGAAAGTGCCAATATGACGACCAAACTGTTATTCAGATTTTCAGATCAATAATCTCCGTAAATGGGGGGATACTTATTTTAGCTTATCTAGGAAGTACTCTCTGCTATCAGTAGAGACAGACAGTTCTATGCAAGTATTAAGTTGAATTTTACATTACTTTTTTATTATCGCAATATTGAATATATCTATCTATCTAAACGTAGGTCTTTAAAAGTTACTTCTACCAAACAGGTAGTTGGCCTTTTGAAAAAAACTCATCAACAAATAATGTCGATCCAGTCATCTCAGCATTGCATATAGACGGTGGAGACCCCTACATGTGTATAAAATCACTGACTTTGTTTTGTGCGTAAGAATGTGTTGTCCTACAGCATTGGAGTTGTTGTAGATAGAGGATGTAGGGTAAGTGGCTGCAGCCTGCAGTAGAGAATATAGATACTTTCTTGCTCACTTATGAACATACCTTCATCTACTTATAATGTGTAGTCTACGTATACACACATGTGAATAGTAGCCATTTAGATAGTTAGAACTCTAGATATAGATAAATACTTACTTATACGCACTCACTTGTAGCCTCATTGGCTTGTTTCACAGTTAAAACTTGCATGTACAACATCTCCTTGCTTACTTACATTTTAGTCATACTTACTTGTAGCGTATAATGTAAAAGTATTTCATTCCAGTGCAAGGTTTCTATTTGGAGAGTTCCTTGGCCGGTGGGAGGGAGGGCTAAAAAACGTAAACAAAACCGAGAGGGAGGCGCGGCGCGCCTTTTCTATTGGCGGCAGCTGAACTGGTCACGGCTGGACGGCCGGCTCGGCTGGACTCGGCAGGGAAGCCACCGCAAAGGTGACCCTGCCCGATCGATGACGCTCTAGGAGAAAGACCATCGATCCAGTATCCACCTCAAATCAAGAAAAGACCAATTTCAGAAGATCCAGCCTCTACTTGGCAGTTTTTTGTATTTTTTAACAATTTATTTTATTCACATTGTAGAATAAAATTACCTTTTAGTCCCAAAAAAGTCTAAAAGTTGTAATTTTGGTGGATTTTTCAACATTAACGAGGCCATCCCTAAGAGCTCGTCTCCACCAATCAGCATCGCGTTATTTAATAGCTAAACAAAATGGAGTAGAAAGTAAATATACGCTCCAAAATCTGCCAACGACGTGTGAAAAAGTCTTCTGTAAAAAGCCTGAAACTCGTTCACCGCATGAAGAAATTGATGAAGCCCGAAATCATCGTGAGACACCAAATTAACTTCAGGTAGGATACTTTTTGGTCTGGGACATCCCGACAACGAGAGCAAAGCTGGTGAAACCGTTTGTTTTGAACATTTCCATTCTTCTGAGCAGTGCAGTACTGGAGTAAATACAGGAATTCGAACCTTTCAGAGTATTGTAATTTTCAAATATCTTGCATGTCTGCTCTTCTTCCAAATTTCCCCTCCAATCTTTCAAATGGTCTCAGAGGAAAAAGCCTTTGCCGGCTAGAGAGTTTTCGCTAGAAAATTGTTGTGTTTCTCTAACTTGACGCCTTTTCTATCTCCAGGTGTCAAAGCTAACAAATTGGGAGTCGCCACTGACGGGACTGCAAAGTGGATGAAAAGTGATTTCAGTGAAATGTGAAGAAACTCTCACAGCGCATAGCAGTCGCCGAGCCCGCCAAGGGGCGGTCGAAGATGTCTCAATCATACTCTTCGGGAAGAAGAGCTGGAGGCAGAAATATCGTGCCCACAAGAGCAGCGATAGTCAAGCAGCAGAACGGCTCGATTCAACTCGTCAATGGCATAGGTGGTCCATCGACATCAAACGGAAGTTCGACAAAAGTTACAATAGTAGAAACTGTCGGTGATCAGATTGTGAGCCGTATTGACCAGGACTCGAGTGTGCCAAGCGGTAACTCAAACGGCAACAATGCCATTCAGTTGATGGGAATAAACAACAGTTCAAGTCTGCCCTCCTCGAACTTGTACGTGAATTACCCGCACACCATGTGGGAGAGAGACGCCGAAGGCAATAGAATTCCCATAACAGTTCTAAAGGCCGAAACGACCACTACGACAGATGATCTCTTGAGCCAAGCTGCAGCATCGATTAAAAATGACGATGCAACCTCCCCGACAAGGGTGACCATAACCATGCCCTCGACTGGCACCGACGGCCAAGCTGGCGTGGTGAGCCCGACCTCGAGCAACGGCCTGGCCCAGGGCAGCCGGATCATTGTGGCAAAGCAAAATTCTGTCGTCAATAACGGAGGTCCAGCAACAACAGCAGCAGTCATGAACAATAGTGTCATTGGCAGCGGAAGTGGCGAGCTCACGCCCCGACCTCACGTTTGTGAAGTGTGCACGAAAACGTTCGCCAAGCGCGAGCACCTGACCAAGCACTTGAGAATCCACAAAAGCGACAACAAGCGATACTCTTGCGAGTATTGCCAAAAGGCTTTTCGAGATCGCTATGAGCTGGTACGACATACCCGCCGCCACACCGGAGACTTTCCATTTAGGTGAATAATTATTTTAGAAGGCATTCTTGTCTTGATTATACTGAATCATATTTTTCCTGACAACAGGTGTCAAGAGTGCAACAAGGGGTTCATGCGCCACGAGCGGTACATGACGCATTTGCGGTGGCATTCAGGTAGATACATCAAATAACAGGAAACGATAAATTGAGTTGAATGTTGAAATTATTGTTTTCGTTTTAGGCGAACGACCCTACTTGTGCTCAATGTGCGAGAAAAGCTTCAGAGATCGCAGCGAATTGAATCGCCACTCCAGGAGGCATACCGGCGATTTACCTTACAAGTAAGCAGTGTTTTTCTCCTCGAATTAGATTGACATTTTAATCATTTTAAAACATCTTAGATGCGAAACTTGCGGTAAGGGCTTTCTGAGGCGTGAACGCTACGTCACCCATGTCCGAATCCACACGGGCGAGAAGCCTTTCGTGTGCGCCGTCTGCTCTCGAGGTTATCGGGATCGACGAGAGTTGAAGAAGCATCAGACAACGCACAACCATTCTGGCCAATCTGCCCCCATACCCGGAAGCGGTCCCGTCACCATCCCGCCGCCCAACGCGCCCTCGGCCTCGTCCGTCGGCACGAAGACGATCGTTGTGCAGCCGCCGGTGTCACCTCCGCAGGCAATCCAGCTGTCGAGTCCCACGAACACGGCCTCAGTCAGCCTGCCGAGCGCCCCCGTGCCCAAGGAGCTGCTCAACATCAATCTCAACGGGCAGGCGGTCGTCGTCAAGAACGAGCCCCTAAACCCGGCCACCATAGCGTTGCCGCCATCAGTGGCCAGCGCCCTTCAACAGATCAATGATAAGGTGACGGCCAGGCAGCAACGGCAAAAACAACTGCAGGACCAGCAACAGCAGCAAGTGTTGGTGAAACCCGAGCCTCTCATCATGCTACAGGACGCTGACAACAACAGCAGCAGTGGTGGTGGTGGTGGTGGTGGTGGCGGCGGCAATAGCAACAGCAACAACAGCAACGGACCCCTCTTCCTCTACTTGATGCCGAACTCTGTGCAGTACAGCCTGGCGCCCGATAACGGAACGACGGTTCAAGTGAAGACTTCTGATGGCAGCATAGCGCATGCTCAGCTCATGACGGTGCCCAGCAGCGCTCTTCAATCTATAACCGGTGGTAGCAACATCACCACAACCACGACAACGTCGACGCTTGGCGCCGCCGGCGGCAACCTCGGCAACTACATTCTCGAGACGTCCCCCTCGTCCTCGGCGGCATCGATCTCAGGCTCACGTAACTCCATGTGACATGAGATCGGCTGTGCCTCGGAGCCCGCCGTACCTCCCGGCGTTCACCAGCAGGCTAAGCACCGGGTGCAGCCGCCAGCAAATCAGGGGGATCTCTCACAACAACAACAGCATCTCAATCTCAACCGACAGTCGGGCATCAGAATCGTCGGTTCCGTTAATAATAGTAATAGTAGTAGCAGTGGTAACAAAAGCGTCAGCAACAGAAAGCAAAAGATTGTCGTGAACAATTCGCTGTCCAAGCAGCGAGGAATGAGTCTCGTGACCCTCACGGACGAAGAGGAGGCCCGTGGTGCCGCCAGAAACTTGCTCGTTCTTGGCGGTTCTGGAAAGTCCACCGCGGCCTCGGCAGCCTCGAGCTCGAGACGATCGGGTGAGGCGAGAAAAAGATATAGCAGAAAGAATAATACAACTGTGCCACCTACAGTGTCTGCAGCAGCAACAACTGCGGCTACAGTAATGAACAGTGCCAACACCAACCCAAACCCCAACTGTGAGCAGCCAGTGACGCTTGTCCTCGATCCGTCGAGCAGCAGTGACATCAATGTAAACGACTTCGCCTTCATGACGAGCGAAGTGAGCGACAACTCCAACGCGTTCGTCGTCAACAACAGCAGCGATCCAGAGCCCACACTCAACTCTGCCATCCTGTCTGCTGCGAACGTTAAAGGCCAAAAAAGGCCACCTAACCTCTCTCGGGTCGCGGTTGGAAGAGGCTCTTCCAACTCCGCCGGTGGATCCACCAGTGATTTAGACTCCAAGTACATTGTGCAGTTGGTGCCTCAACTGGATGGAAACCTCACCGACAGTGACGAAGAGCCCGAGTCTTCTGCGTCAGCGGAAACAAAATCTGAGCAAAGCCTACCTCCTCCTCTTGCGCAGCCCAAGCCCCATTCTTCGGGCGCTCCTTCAGAACCTTCAGCAACGGCAAGTACGAGTGGCGACCTTCAAAAACCCTTGGAGCAGCCATTGCTCCTGGATTTGTCCACCAAAAGCAAGGCCTCCGACAGCGGGGTGAACTTGACGGACCAACCGATTGACTACTCGAAAAAGGCCAAGTCGAGCTTAGGAAGCGACAGCAATAGCCCTAGATCCGTCGGCTCAAGTTCACTTCTACATTCACCACCTCTTGTCTCGCCGACGTCCACAACGACGGGAGTTTCAGCGACGACCGCCGATAGCTCGCCACCAATTTCGAGAGCGCCTCTGCCGCCCAAAAAGAAGGCCATTTCAATGAGCGTGGAGAGCCTTCTGGCGCCGTCGCCACCAAGGTCGCAGAAACCTCCACAAGTTTTTGGTCCTTCTAGCCAGATGATAGGCAGTCCCGTGAAAGGATCTGCGTCAGCACCAGTGACGCAAATCATTGGACCAATGTATCATCCGGCATCTGACTCTGTGCCTCTTCCTACACAGCTCAGTTCAAAAGTCACTGCTTCCTCCTCAGCAGCTTCTGCTCCTTCTTCTACTCTACCCAAAGCTCCTTCAGAATTGTCACCAACTGACGAGACAACTCCTCGCCGTCTGCCCTCCCCTTCTTTGCCTTCCACTCCAAGTACAACAACGGTGACCACGGTCACTCCATCAGCTTCAACGGCCACGACAACGACCCCCACCACGACAGCAACAGCAACGGTGGTGTCAAGTGTCAATGTCAGCGCAACACCAGAGAGTCCTGCTCCTGTTGTCACGGAGCAGACAAAGGAAGAGAAGGCCACGCCTGAAAAGCAGACAACGCACCCTGTGATAGAAGAAAAGAATGTTGATGCTGCAACGGCAAAGTCGTCTTTTTCGTCGGTGAAAGATTCCAAACCTGGATCTCCTGATGAAAGCTTGCCAAAAACTGTAGAGACGACGCTCAAGGTACCATAATAATCTTGATGACTTTTCACAGAACCTTTTGTAATCTTCAACGTTCTATTTTGCAGGCTAAAGAAGAAGAAAAGTTGTTGAGCATTCCATCAGCCTCGGCCTCGCAAATAGAACCAGAAACGGTCGATGCTTCAACCCGTTCAGACGATGACGACAAGGCGAAAGCTGTGATGAAATCGAACCTCCCAGTGGAGAAGAGTTTAGAGGTGTCCAAGGAGACTCTGCACACGGATGAAGATTCGTCGGTGAAGAGGGAATCAGAAAAGGCAGAACAGCCACTCGATTCCAAAGAAAAGGTAAACATTGTTTAATTTCAAAATAAGTAGGTATAAGTACTGAAGATTTTTTTAATCTTCCAGGAGAGTATTTCGATTGATGTCAAAAAATCGGAGGAAGCTGTGGACATCCCTGGCAATCTTGAGGATCAAGCAAGTTCTGTCAAGGAGGCAATAACTACATCGTCAGAAGCCAAAACAAGCCAGCAATCTCAACCGGGACAGGAAACGACTGTGTCGAGTGATCTGCCAATTTGTGCAGGTGAAAAAGCGCAAAAGTCGCCCGAAGAAAGCCGAGGGCAAGATGTTGCTACAGAATCGTCATCAACGGAAACGTCACCAGAGTCACCTGTTCAAGTGGAGCCTGTTCAGCCTACCGAACCTGTCAGTGAAAAAGACGAGCTTGCCAAAACTACAAAGGCGGACGGCGAGGGTGATACTTCGGAGAAGCCGGAAAAGACGAGTTCTGATCTGCCAAGTATCGAAATTAAAGCTCAAGAGTCACTTGACGAACCGTCGTCACAAACCGAAAAATCTCCGTCAGACTCCAGTAAAACAACGGTCTCCGCTGAAGATTGCCAAAAACCTGTGGATTCTTCGAAGAAGGTTGCATCAACAGAGCCTGCGGCCGTAGTTGAGACAAGTGTGCCATCCAAGGTCAACTTAGATGAAACACCTGAGACCGGCAAACAGGAGTCCAGTGTAGAGGAGAAAGACGAAAAAGAAGAGACTTCAGCTCTGCTACAGGAGAAGTTTGACGTTCCTCTTGAAGCAAAGAACGATTCCGTGGCACAAGAAACACAAAGAGAATATGCGGATGTTTCAACAGAGTCCAAGGATGCAGCTCACAGTGATGACACAGTCCAAGAAACGATCACAAAATCTCTGGACGAGTCTCGGCCTGTCGAGCAACAAAGCTCGGAGACAGAACAAGGATCAACAGCTTCCTCTTCCAAGGATACGATACACCCTGAGTCGAATGATGAACAGACTTGTGGGGATGGATCAGAGAAGGAAAAGTTGAAGTCTTCTGACAAGGATGACAAGGACGACAAGGAGGCAGAGAAACAGATCGTCCCAATGGTGGAGGAGCAAGAATCACAAGAAACGTCCAAGAAGTTCGAAGTCTTGTCGGCAGAGGAGAAATCCGAAGAATCCGTGGCCAAGGAGTCAGTTTCCATGACTGAGGAAAGCAATAAAAACACCGCCCTACCTGAGCAACCTGATCAAAGTACAAAGCTATCTCAACCAACTTCGGTTGCTATTGAAAAACCCACTCTGGTACCTGATCAAGCTGAGACTGTCTTGAAAGAAGAGAGTGAAATAGGTGGAAAGAATCAGTATTCAACGCATGAAGATGAAGATGCCATCTCAAGCATTTCAGTGTCCGCAGCGCTTCCAACTCCAGACAAAAGGGCTGAGTCTCCTTCCTCGAAAGAAACATCGACGGAGACCGAGTCTGTCTCGACTCGAGCAGCAGAAGAAGCAACGCCAACGATGGAAGTGGCGGACAAGAGCGACTGTGATAAAAGCAACCTCGAAAGTTGTCCTCAAACCATGGATGTTTCGGAAAATCGCGACGAACAGAAGGCTTCTACGGTGCCAATTGATGAACCTGACGAAAAGGATTCTACGGTGCCAATTGATGAACCTGACGAAAAAGATCTGTCTTCAGATGCGGTTGACGACGATTCTAAGACCACTGAGCAGACCAGCAACTCCGATCCTTGCTCGATTGAAGAGACAAGACCAGAAAAGACTGACGATAAATTGGCCGATGCCAAGGTTATTCCCGACGAGGCCACAACATCAAAACCAGAGGTCAAAAGTGATTCTGTCAGCTATGAAAGATCATCGCCGACATTGCCCGCTCCAGCAGTTCCACTTGTCAAAGCAACCGGTCCAGTTGAGGCCGCTGCACCACCTGTTATTGTCGCTGTGAAGACTGTTCCCGTAATTTCGGACGAGCCGATTCAAGAGAATGACGGCAAGAGTAAGGATGACGTCGCCGTCGCCGAGCTACCAACTGAAGTGGAATCGGCAACAACTCCTTCGCCTCCTCCAGCCCAAAACCTCAAGGAAACCAGTGGTGGCATCGAGCCCGCCGTCTCAACATCTAGCCTTGACCAGCATTCTGAGACAGCTGACTCCCAGTCCAGCCTTGAGGCTGGAATCGGTGTCGAGGTCGACCTCGAAGACGATATTATTGCAGTACCCATCAGACCCAAGAAAGAGCTTGTTTGCAATGTGTGCGGCAAAGAGTGTCCCAGCTTGGCCGAGCTTCTCATCCACAAGAAGAAGCACAAAGTCGACGCGCCCTTTGTGTGCCAGTACTGCCAACGGCAATACATTGACAAGCACAAATACGAGGTGCACATTCGCTATCACACGGGAGAGACTCCCTTTAAGTGTCACCTGTGCGAGAAAGGCTTCCGCGACGACCGCAAGATGAGGCTCCATGTTGCCCGACACACGAGCTCGCTCAACTACAAGTGTCACTTGTGCCCGCGAAGCTTCGAGGGTCAAAAAGGCTTGGACAAGCACTTGCTGGCCCACAAAATGGGCAGATACGTTGAGCCCAAGGTTGTGACGAACTCTGACGGCTCCACCACCATGGCCATCCCGGCCACGCCGGGCGACGCGAGTGCTGGCGACGACCCGAATGTCGCCAATCTGATCTCTGGAGTGACAGTTCAGCAACAGGCAGTGGAAGATCCCCAAGCCGGAACGATTAGCCTGTCGATGGACGATTTAATGCAGTACGCCCAACCTGCTGACAATGTGATCGCAGACGACTCTGGTCTTGAGGCAAAATTGGCAGAGGGAGCCTCAAAGTTTGTTCCGCTCAACATGGACGAGTTCATGCAGTCCTCGGAGAAACAGACGGCGAACCAGAGCAGTAGCACTGCAGACAATGTTAGCGCCCACAACGACTCGGGCGAGTTCCCCGACCTCTTGGACTCGGAGAGCAACTTGGAATCCTTGTCATCGTCCATCCATCAACCGTCAAAAGTCAACGGGCCGTCAGGGAGCAGCACAGTCCACGAAGACACAGAGTCTGGCCTCACATTTGCAACAATGTCCGGTCTGAAACCTGATGCTCCTAGAGACGAAAAGGGCAATGTTGTGGTGGCAAGAAAGTCCACTGCCGCACCGATCGTGAAGGCCTCAACACAGCCGGAAGTGGTCAATAACCATCAGGATTCTGCCGTGCCTGTTCAGACAGAGGACCTCGTGACTGCTCTTGCCAACGAAGCCATAAGCCAGTTGGCAAAAGCTCAGATCAAACTGCCGGCCGGCACTTGTCTTGTGCCCGCTGATGCCAAATGTGAGCCCACACAGCTTCAGCCCGGCAATCACAATCAGTCACAGCTCGAGTCCATCGCGGCCGCCACGGGTACGACGGCAGAGGCCTTGACGCATGCGCTCAACAACGCTCAAGGTCCTGGTGCAACGCCCATGACAATTACAATCCAGTACAAGATCTACCCCGAAGCTGAAGATGGCCAGCCTCAGACAGTGGCGGTGAAGCGTGACCTCGCCGATCTCATCAACGAAACACCCGAGGCCTCCGCGGCTGCAGCTGTCAACGCCGCCGGTCTCACGATTCCGGCTGAAGCTTTGGCGATGGCCGCGGCAAATGCT
>JAAUYL010036597.1_pt1 | contig 10002 bp, 6 predicted proteins | sample 7278011 | NCBI WGS metagenome assembly JAAUYL01 (sample SAMN14350225, study PRJNA611818) | marine sediment metagenome | isolation source: surface marine sediment (1.8m) | place: French Polynesia: Moorea | collected 2018-08 | reverse complement strand
TTTGATCTCGTTTTTTTGGTGGGGTTGGGGAGCAGCTTCAATCCAGCATTGTTGTATTTTCACTCTGGACAAAAGACAAGAACAAAATCACACAGACTCCCACAGCTAAGATCCCTCTTCTTTTGTTGCCATTTCTACAATATCTGAAAAGAAATACGATAAAAAGCTTAAAGCATTACTCCCCCATTAAACCATTATGTATCATATTTGTTATCCAGCTCAAGCTGCATTGTATCTTGTTCCTTTTTTTTTGAAATATATGGCCAGTCGAGAGCCCTACATATAGATGATTTATCGGAGACGTTTTTGCGGCCTTTTTCCACTTACACAATCCTCTTATAATCGCTTATACTACTTGCCTTATGGCTTCCTATTTTTCAGAAGTGGTGGTCTAGACGTCCAATCTCCCTTGGGACGAAAGCACTCATAAATACCCTCCATTCCATTGAAATGATTCTATCTTTGCTGAAGAGAGCCCGACAAAAGTTCAGGCTTATCCGTCATTTTGGGCGCTGCGAGATCTGTCTAAATCAGTCAAGTCGCCGCTTGCTTTTTCTGTACGTTCTCTTTTTTCTAAGAGCCAGCGAACGAACGAACGACGGAAGAAACTTTTTCTGCTAATTTCCTCCTCCTTTTTGGGTCTCCGCCAAATATCTTAAATGGATGAAGATACAAGGTTGAGGCGAGCAGGGGAGTAACCTGCAAGAAAGCATGAATTATCACGTTATTTAACGTTAGGTTATTTGCTGAAGGCATTGCCGGCCTCTTGTTAAGGGTGGCCTTGCGGCCTTTTTCAGCCTTTTTCGGCATACATGGACCATGCAGGGAAAACCTTTAATCCGTTAAAATCCGTCTTAAAGCTCAACAAGATTAGCCTTGCAAAATATCCGCTACCACTAGCCCTAGCCTAGGCATTGAACTCAAAAAGGCCTACACTAATACACGTCTCCTATACTTGAAAAGAAAATTCCAGTCCCTCTAGACTTCTTCGGGGCTGGCAAAAGTTTTTGCCTGGAAGCACAAAGCAGCAAAATATGATAAGAAAATCAACGGATTAACATCCAATTTAACTTTTTTTCATGGAGCGCAAGCAAGCTAAAGGCAAACTTTTCTCAACACGGAATGCCTGGTGCCATTTTAAAACGTGCCTTCATGCTGGTGGTATTAAGCGAAGGCGTATCCTTTTACAAATCCAATTTCAGTTCGGGATAGACTCCCTGGCGCGTGAAAGCGATGTTTATTAGGAAACAACACACCACCACCACCGTACAAATTTTAAAGCGAAGGTCGCTCAACTAGACTAGAAAAGTATACACATAATTGGACTCTAGAAAGTCAGAGGCCTTAAAAATTAGGTGGGTTGGTGGTAAGGTAGGCAGTAGAAAGAAGCCTATCTCGAGTGTGCGATACTCCATCTGCAAAATTAAATGAGTTTGCTGCTCGAAATAAGACGGCTTTTGCTTTCCAGAAACAATTTAGTGCAAATTGTGCCTTGCAGCTTGATTTTAGGAAGAAAAACAAAAGAGAGGTTTCGAGACTGAAAACGTGGAAATTATCGCTCAGAACATTCTTTTCTTCTTTAAACCTTTTTGGTAGCATGTTTACCTTTAACTTAACCCCTAATCAATCTGACTCAATCTTTAATATCTAATTATCATCTTGTGAGAATTAAAAACGAACAGGAATCATTATTAATTGACCAATGTTTTCCTCTCACACAATCAAGGCTTTTGAGTAGAGAGTGGCGGCCGGTGAAAAATCAGCAACAGGGTTTGTAATCACTTCCCAAGTATCGTAATTATAAGTTATAAGGTCGTTTCGAAAAAGTGCCAAAAAATTTCTGGAGACTGACCTGGAATTTTTGAAGAAAAATCTGCTGCGCTTCGCGTCTCCCAAAAAAGAAGAATGCCTGACAAAGTCAAAACTGATAGTTTTCAACAAGAATTCTTGAGAAAATTGTTAATGAAGTTACCACGAGATAACGGCATGAGCCTGAAGAGGCAGAAAATATTTTAAAAAGCAGAACATCTCGCCGAACTTTTTTGAAGTTCTATTGAGTTGTCTTGGTGTTGTTACAAATATTTAACAGCGGTGGAAAAAACCTTCGTGAAATTGTGCTGCAAACAGACGTTGATCAAAGAGCTCTTTTAAAAGATTGAATTGCTGCTCGACCTACTGGAGCAAAACGAGCGGTTCGACACGGAATTTTCAAAAAATATTTTACCTTTCCAGAATTTCAACGTCATTACTTAGAGTCCAGTTCGAAAAGGCGTGACTGTTTCTGAGAATAAATTAACAGAAGTTGAAATGAGATAAGGTACATTTACATTTGGGAGAACTTTAGAAAAAAGTTGATTTTTCGATGTCACAAAAATGAGTGCAAACACTTACTTTTCCAACTGACTAGGAGACCACACGAGGGAGACGGACAATTACGAAGGTAACCTGAAAAATAACCCAAGACACCCAAAAGTTTTCTTTATGTTATGGGCAAACAAAGCGAGATGCTCTGACCTTTTTTCCTTAAAAAAGGTAGGTAGATAACATGCGAGAAGTGTTAAAGGCAGGTGTAAAGGCCGCAAAAAGCCATAATTTTCTTGCAGCATTCAGCCTGAGGAGGAGCACTGATTTGCTAACGTCCAGGTAGAATTCAGTATTCAGTATCCACCCCTTAAAGGCTATAGTCATGTCAGTTTCGATCTGGCTTTCACATTCTAGAATTTGCTCTCTAGATGACCACGTCCCGGTTCTGTCGACTCGAATGCATCTCTTTTAACTCTGTGCATTTAGAGTGACAGGCACAAGGGTGTACCGTTTCACAGAAAAATAAAAATAACGAGAAAAATATTCTTAGTAAACATTTTAGGATATCTAGGTGGAATAATTTGATTTTATCCAAGGGTCAAGTTATAACTGTCACTATACCTCTGAGTACTCTGAATGTCTATAGACAATATGGAGTTAGCTTTCTTGTAATTTACGTGCTTTCGAGTTCACGTTCGTCTTTCTTAAGCGTTTTCTTGCAGAAAACGAAAACGAGAACGGCGTGTCCACTTTTCACACATACTTTCGAGGTACGGGGCAATGCTTCAGTGTCGCAGAGAACATACAGGGTCTCTAGAAAAAAACTCAAATCTTTTCCCTTCTAAAATTCTCCAAGAAAATGCCGGATTGCACAGACCACCCAAATGGATCAGATTTGGACTTCAACACGACATCATCCCGATGCTTTTTAAGTGCTCACCTTTTGACGGACTCTTAACAAAATAGAGTTGGCAAAAGAAGAAAATCTCCGGATATTTTTGCCCACGGGACCTGTTGTCAGACACTCGTTAACAAAGTAAACTTTCTGTCTCACAAAGCTTTCGAACGTCAGCTGCCCGCATCCGCTGACCCTTCAATCCCAATGTACACGTACATAATTGGGCATGCAAACTTGGCGTATGTACAAAAACCTCCTTGGGCTGTAATGCTGAACTGACCTATCGAAGCAATCAAACCTAGATACTAAAATCTAGAGCAGTCTGATATTTGAATTATAGAGGCCCCACTTAAATATACAAGGTAAGTACCAACAAAAACATAGTTATTTGCGTAACCAAAAAGAACTGCTTTAATTGGATTAACGCCGAATGAAGATTCAGTTACCTAAATATGGCGCTTTCAAACTAATTGATTTAAAATGAGCTATCTACTTGATTTTCGTTAACAACTTCTTGACCATTTGGTTTGACTCCCGGGAAAACGGCAAGCCTATTCACGAGCCGGACGATGCGCTCCGTGAACTTCAGAGGTGCTCCTCTTCTTCTCCTTTGCATCGTGGTCCATCTGCTTGTCAGTTGTTGACGAGACTTTTTGAGGGAAAGTCTCACGAAGTAAGTAAAATTAGCCGGAGACACCTGAACACAAAAAACGACATGCTGAAGTCTGAAACGAGCTGGGAGTTTCTTGCCTTTAATGTGCGACCAACAAGTAGTGTCAATGAGGAGTCAACTACAGCTGACATTGGAGCTGAGCTGGTCATCACTGAGAATGCCGGTCGCGGCCTCTCAGCCACGAAAGACTTCGAGGCCGGCGAGGTTATTTTCACAGAAGTCGCGCTAATCTTGGGACCGGCTCAAAGTGTCGGTCAACATTTCTGTGCCTCCTGCTCACAACCACTGTCACATGGCGTCCTGCAAGGTAATACAGAAATACTTGCTTCTATTCAATGGTACACCACAATGGTAAAAAGAGTCTCTTGTTTATTAGAACTCAAAGGTACTTAAAATTCCATGATCCAAAAAAACCCTCACGTGAGTATAGCATTCAAGGCTTTTTTGGGACTGCAAGCACTTTGAAAGACATCTTGTCTTTTCGCTGAATTCTAATGCTGTCTATCATGATTTCTACTCATCCGGGTTGAGGTCCATTGTAAATATCTAATGCTTACATCTGCTGCAATTGATCCAGAATGTTAATTTCATTTTACGGATGAAAGTGGCCAAATTGCACATTGATAAACAAAATCCAACGTTAATGACTTAAACCTGTTTTCAGAATGTCCCAACAAATGCGGCTTGAGGACCTGTTCCGAGAAGTGCCTCCGGGCTTTCGATCGCCACACCCAGGAAGAATGCGACTTGGTCAAGAAAATCCAGGATAAAAATCCGGAATACTGGCTGTCAACGCTGCGAGTTCTATTGTTGCGGAAAAATCATCCGGATCAGTTTGAAAGGTTGGACTGGCACAAATATTTTGGTATTTAGAATTAAAGAGATTGCCTATTCCAGATTACTTTTGCTCGAAGATCACCTGGAAGACAGAAAAGAATGTCCAATCATGAAAGCAAACAAAACGCGAATCTGGAGCGTCCTAAAAACCTATGTTGGTGACTTGACAGAAGGCTTGGCGTTGAATGACATCCAAAAGATCTGTGGGATCTTGGACGCGAATTCCTTCAGGTATTCATAATGTTTAGTCCGGACACTTGCATAGTACAACTAATGTTTTTGACTTTGTATCCATTTTAGGGTTGATAAGCATGGGACACGGGGTGTTTTTGCAGCAACGTCCATGGTGAATCACAATTGCATGCCCAATGCAAGAGTGGTCTTCGATGGAAAAGGACACCTCAGTTTAAAGGCCAAAAAGCCCATCAAGGCTGGAGACGACATCACAATCACTTATTGCACTCCACTGTGGAACACCAGAACTCGACAAGCCAAGCTAAGGTAACCAAAATAATCACTCTAATTTTGAAACTTGCCATTTTTCAATTCCATTAATTCCATAATTTCAGGACGTCCAAGTTCTTCCTGTGCACTTGCAAATTGTGCTCAGACCCAACCGAGAACGGAAGCTACATGTCGGCTGTGATATGCACGAAATGTGGGGTTAAGAAAACCGGAAGTGGCGACAGCCGAGGTGGCCGATTACTTCCGGTCTCATTTCTCTCGAAAGATCCGGAGTGGAAGTGCGACCAATGTCCATTCAAAACTACGGATGCTAAAGTGACTGCCCTTGTCTCGGCCATCCAGACGAGTTGTGCCAAAATTGCCAAGTGAGAAAATACGAGTATTTAGAACAACATAAATTTCGAAACGCAAACGGAATTGTGAAAGCCGCAAGCCTTGCTTCAAACATGTCATATTTGCCCTTTGAGTTTTGACAAGGAGGCAAAGTAACTTTCATGCTACGTTGGCATTTTCTTGTGTTAATTCAGGTAGCCTAAGACTTAAGAGATGTTTGCTTTCTGTAAAAAAGCATGCACATTGCACTCACACCTGGAGCCAAATTATGTTCTCCGGTTTCTTACCCTCGAAAAGGTCACAAATCGTCTATTGTTTCACTGTCAAAGAAGCCAAGAAATATTGTCCTAAATGAAAGATTTCTTACAGCAACCCTCGTGAAACTGCCGAGGAGAAGAGCAAACAACTGGAGGAATTTTTGAAGAAAAGATGCGACGTTTCATTACCAGGATCTCATCAGGTAGGCACTTTTTCAACTTCGTTTAACGTAATAATCCGTTAGTTAATAGAACATTTTCGACTTTTCAGGTGATGATGGACTGCAAAACCGAGTTGGGTCATTTTTATGACATCAAACCAACCATGTCAACGTTAGCTAGGAGACTGGACCTCCAACGTGAACGAATAGCACTCCTGGACAAAATTGAGGGAGAAGCAACGGAAAGCAGACTTAAAGGATTCCTTGTGTTTAGGTTTATATTCTAAAAAGCTTTGAAAGTTGTAGCCATTTAATTACAAACATGGATACTTTTAGATTGCACACCTTGCTGATCGAGAAGTTTGTCCAGCTCCAGAGGAAAGGAGCTTTGTCAGAGAAAGAATGCGGTGTATTGGGAAACGAAATTGGCTCAACGTTGAAGAGTGCTGCCAGTTTACTTCTTGACGACCAGGGGTGCCCACCCCAACTCTTGGAGGCTATATCACAATTGCAAGCTTCCAACGGAAATTGATAATGATTGATCTACAAATTTATTAGTGAAATAATAGAAGACTGTTCAATAATATTGTCAGAATAAACAGAAAAGAAAAATGCTTCCTTCAGAAATCTGAGTCCCAAGACCGCTACGTTACATCACTCTGTTCACGCAACCTCTCTCCTCTAAGTTGAGTTCCCAACTTTTCATTAAATGTTCTAATTTGTTTTAGCCCTACCTTTCAACATGTTTGCCTTTCGTCTAGACATAAAAATTAGGATTAATAATGAACTCCAATTATGACCATACACATGGTAATTAATGTGCTTAATTAACAGTGGCAAATCGACGATTTTTTAAGGTAATGTTAAATTAAATTTTTGTATCTTTCCCAAAGACATATCACTTTGTTCAACTTTTACCTCATCAATGCTATTTTGGGACTGTGCATGATTGCAATGACATTGAATGACGCAAACTTTGCTGTTCAATATATAATTTTTGGCCAGACGTTGTCAATCAAAAAAGTTTATCAGATTCTGTAACCAAATCATGTAAACATTGTCAGCAAAATCTGCACTTTCATTCGTAACAATTCGTTTAATAAAAGGGAAGTAAGATTTCGTCAGTATTCCAAATATAAAAATGCATTAAGTTTTCATTAAACTATAGGATTTGCTCTGCGTACAACGGCGTCACTCAGCAGGGGATAAAACATTTGCCTGCAAAAAAAAATCAATACCACAAAATGTACCCTGCTCGACTTGAAAATGAATGTTCTACGGAAAATTGTCTGCTTTTGCTTACTCTTTCCACTGTCACAACTTTTGTTGGATCGATCGTCATGTCAGTGCCTTTAAAGGAACAAAAACTCACAGCCCCAGTAAGTTAACGCAAATCGTACGCAACTTTATGAGTCACTCCGTTGAGCTATGGCGGTCGGTTAGAAACAAGGGTATGAACACAAAACGCAGAGCTTTCCATTTTATTTCTGGCAAGACCAGGCCATATGTGCAGTAAAAGTAAAATATAAAATATCCAGTTGGAGCTGGAGGGACGGAAAACATTTACGACGCAGAAAAGCATCTATCCAGATAGACAGTTGTAACAATAGCTCACCAACTTTTGGCGGGAACGGATCCCCTTCCTCCAATAGTAATGCAGTACACGCCGTACCACTCACCCTATTCCTAGTTCTATTTTGTAATATAAAGCAAAGCAAAGAAGGGTGAGAAATATTGCGTTTCCATTTGGAGCATGCGAAGCCAAAAATAGATTATGGACAGAGGAAAGGGGGAAGACTTTCACTGAATTATTGATCGTACGTCGACATCACTTTCTATTCCATCCTTCATTAGTCCAATTTTTGGAGTAAAATGCCCAGACGACAGTGAGAGATGATCTTGACCAAATGCTGTCATTTATCAAGGAAAAAAATATTTTTGAAGGGGAGCTAAGCTGCACAAAAAGCAGTCTCACAAAGTTCCAAGTCTGTAATGAAACAGTCAGTGAGAGTTTAGTTTAGTTGCAATGCAACGCTCCAGAGTACAAGTTGAAAATGAAAAGGAGAGAGGAGAGGACGACACTGAAATAGAAGGGGGAGAGAGGGGGAAGCTTTGATGTAATTGCGTCGCAACAGAACAGAAATGTGGATATAGACTCTACATTCTATAGACAGCAAACTCAAACCCGAGGACCCTGCTTTACCCAAGAACATCAACCCGTTGATGAGAGAAGATCGTTCGATTAGGTTTGTCTAGAAAAACAGTTAAAGTTACAGTTAAGTAACAGTTAAAGTCTAGTTGTTTAAGGAAACTCTAAACTAAACTCAATCCGGACTCAGATCAACACTGGGGGGACAATTAAGATTAGAAGAGGAAGATAGTGGGATAGGAATAGAGTTTTAGTTCTCATTCTGAAATTGCGTAGTGTCTCTCCGAATCACTCGGCAACGGGCAGAAGAGAAGTACAACATTTAACAACACAGACGAAGCCAAAAAGCGGGCGCGGGAGCAGCAGCAAGAGGAAGAGGGGGCCCCCACCTAACCTAACATCACGACGCCATCCGCTTCAGCTTTTAGATCGTTTCGTTTCGTACGCGATTGCGTACACACTGTAGTATGGTGGCCGGCGGAGAGCCTGAATGCAGCATGTCGCATGTAACTTGTGCGTAGGATTGTAAAACAACGTAGTAGAAAACGGCGGTTGAGCTGAGGCGAGACGTGCAGAGCTCTGAGGAAAGAGGGGTGCGGAATTTTGCTGTTGTTGGTGTTGGTGTTGGTGTAGACTTGGTGCACGCAAGTCGCAACGCACATGCACACCACGACGCCCTTCACCACGGCCACGATCGTCGACAACATCGTTATATGGAGAGCTCCCGCGCTTTCGCCTTGTTGGCGCCGATCAAGGTGCATAAAAACGCACGATTCTTTATAGTGGCTTCAAGTAAATCACAATTTAACTGTTGCAAAACCGTTTTGAAATACTTTTAGCTTCTTCTTAGAGCATTTAGAGATAAGTTTTTGGAGATGTCACTTCAAGTTTTGATTGTAAATCGACTAAATTGTCTTTTGTCTTACCTGCTATTTCACGGTCCTTGAGGCACCGGCAACACAAAATTGTGGCCCCTCTCTCACACTCACTCTCCCTGCTCTTGCCAAGCAAAAGCGGCGAAAGAAGCGATAAAAAAACATGCACTTTCAGTTTCCTTCACCATTTCGCCTAGCCAGGTGCGTACAATTCAGCAAAACATGGCAAAATTCCACTTTTGAGGCGTTCAAAGTTTTGTTTTTAAGAATTTTTGAAAACTGAGACGGAAACAGGCGATACCGCCTGACTGTGACGCAACTGAGCTAGGATTCAGGTTGCTGAGACACTTGGGTAGAATGGAGAGCTCTCAGTCTTGCTTTTGTTTTGAATTTGATTCGAAATCGATTCCGCGTCACTCGACTCGATCTCATTTCCGCCAAAAATTCCAATTTCGAATCGCTGTCGACCGTCATTGTCTTTATTTCCACCATCATTAACGACTCAATATTTTCAGGACGCTCTACGTCTCCTCGGCCAGAGTCTAAGCCGAAGCTCGGCTTGAGAGTACCTGACCCAACAAAATCTAAAAACCAAGAAAAACTCACAACACAAACTAAATTTAAATCACACCAAGATTAACCCCAAGAGTTAAGACAACATTCGTGGAGTTCAAAAGCAAGAACGAAACAGAAAACCAAGGATTTTGACCAACAGACCGTGCTAAAAAAAGTGTTACAACTTCCTCTATTTTCCCCGCAGTTCTAATCGTGAGAGCAAAACGAAAACGCCCGGAAATTGTGTTTTAAGTTCCATTGATTGTCAGTGTGTACATATCTAAGCTTATATTTATTCGTGATTTTGGTGTTCTTTCCCAGTCTACTCCGTCAAAAGACTAAACTTTCTCCTTTCTCTACGTTTCCTATTTTTACTCCCCAAAACCCCCTCAACTTCACCAAAAAATAGAAGAAACAGAGTCGTATTGTACCTGAACAACAACTTCAGCAAGCAGATTCTTCCCAAAAGCAATCGTCAATCACTGCGATTGCTTT
>JAAUYL010004420.1_pt1 | contig 10005 bp, 9 predicted proteins | sample 7278011 | NCBI WGS metagenome assembly JAAUYL01 (sample SAMN14350225, study PRJNA611818) | marine sediment metagenome | isolation source: surface marine sediment (1.8m) | place: French Polynesia: Moorea | collected 2018-08 | reverse complement strand
GAATCGTTTGGCGTCAAAGTGGACAACTCCGAGTGTTTCCAGCTCAACAGTGATGGTCTTTCGTCAAGGACAAACATTGGTATCAAAGTCTCAGCACCGCAAGTTGGTTCGTTACGCTTTGAAGGCAGAGGATCTGGGGCATCGCTAGTTCTTGGCCATAATAAAAGTCGCCTCTGGATAACTGGAGGCACCTCTCTACAAGATGGATCAGTTTACACTACAGAGTTTGTTCACTTTGCAAACGAAATCAATGTCGATCATGGAGGCTATTTGATGAATAAACAGGGACCAGATTTGCCCTCGACTGGGTTGGACAATCACTGTTTGGCGAAAATCGGACCAGATGTTGCAATTTTGATTGGGGGCCAATTAAAAATTCATGGAGAAGATCCAAGAGTTATTGGTAGGGTCTTTATATTTTTTTATAATTGCAAGCGTTGCATCATTCTTCCTGCAGGGTCAGCATTTTCGATCAATGTCACAACAATGGTTTGGAAACAACAGCCCTCACTTGTGATTCCAAGATATGGTCTTGCCTGTGGAACAATTACGTACACTGACCAGACAATGGTGGTCATAGCTGCAGGTGGCATTGCTGAAATGGATCCCTGGACAAGCGAGGTTGAAATGTTGTTAGTGGAAGAAGATGGCGCTGTTTTGGGTTACAGATGGTTTTCTGGACCAAGCATGCCGATGCCAATTAGCGATGCAGTGGCTGTAACGACTTCGAACAAACAGGCATTATATGTTTTTGGAGGCCGGACCAACCAAGGCGCGTTGGACGGCATGCCATTTGTTTTCAAACTGCAATGCTCAATCAGTATGCAATGTGTTTGGTCCAAACTGGACCAAGAAATGAGTGCGCCCAACGCAAAGGGTGTTGCACTTAGTCTGCCATCCTCCCCGCTTGTTTCCCGAGGATACCTAAACAGCACGACCTGTAACTTGGGTATGAGATTCCCATGATTACGAAGAGAGCGTCTAGAACATTGATAATAAGACCTGCTAATTTACAGACACCTTGGAAAACGGAAAGAGCCTTTTCTTGTTGACTACAGGTTTTAGTTCGACTTACAATCACCTAAGTGACACTTCTGCCTTTGTTCTGACTTTGGAAAGCAAACACCAACCCCTGTCAAGGTGTTTTTCGCATGACTTAGGGTCACCAGTGCCTTTGGTAGGAGCTTTTGGCGGGGTGTTGGGTCCATCGTCTGACAATAATAACACGTACTACACACCATTGATCTGTGGTGGGGTTGGCAATGAAGCAGCAAATGGATATTGCTACAAATTGGGAGAGCACCCTCTTGGCCAATATTCCAATGTAAACTCATCCATGATGTTAAGCAGGGAAGGTGCAGCTAGTGCTGTGATTCACAATGGGACGACTTTGTGGGTGACAGGAGGATTTGACTCATCTGGTCTTGCTACAGCCACCACGGAGGAGCTGGTTAGCAATCCAAATCATGGTGGGTCCTTCACAACTGAAGCAGGCATCCAATTGCCTCGTCCTCTGGCCTATCACTGTCTAAGCATGGTTGACAATCGACGAGCCATTTTGCATGGTGGTTTCAATGATACAGCTCTGGATTCCTATCCTATACAACAGACTTGGGCATTGACATTTCCAGCAAACGGCACCCATAATGCTTCTATGGACCAAATGAAATGGCACCTGCTGTCACCAATATTGTTTGCTAGAGCACATCGAATCTGTGGTGTTATAAGACTTGATATTGGGTCTAAGAGTGACAGAAGAAAAGTTGTAGTTTCAGCTGGAGGGGAAACTAGACAGGAGGGGAAGCCGTTAGAATCTGACCGAGAAGAGACCAGTTTGACCAATCGAACTCAGTTTTTCAAGGTGAATGATGTCAATAATAATGTGCTGGATGGGGTTTGGGAGGAAGGTCCCAGATTGCCAATTAAGCTTTCAAGAGCAGGAAGCGCCACCACTCCTGACCAAGCCATGCTCTTCGTTGCTGGAGGATTGACAGAAGAATCACCAAATTCCAGGATTGGATCAAAAGCAGTCTTTTACCTTGTCTGCGCCCAAGCTCACTGTGTTTGGACAAAAGACACAATGGAGCTAATGTATTCAATGATCTCACCGGTTGCCATGATAATACCAGCAAAACAGCATTTTGACACTGTAGATTATGCTACTCTCCTGGAGTTGGAGTCCACTGATGGTAAGTTGGTCAATATGTTCAGTACTTCTTTTTGTTCACTGCCTTAAATTTTCTCAAGGAACAACATGTGTCTGGGAAGGAGATGGCAAATGCAATGGCTTGAATAACAACCTTGATTGCGCCTATGATGGAGGAGACTGCTGTCTACCAAGAGGAGAGATTGACTGTACCAGCTGCAACAAGGAGGCTTGTATATGCCATGCCACTCTTCAAAGCTATTGCCATAACGTTGAAGGTATCCACCCACCCAATATTTTTTTCAAATATGTAAGAACAAAATGTAACCAAAAAGAAACATGTCCTGACTGGGCGAACACAAACGAAATTTCGGACGGTGTTTGTGATGATTACCTCAACATGATCAATTGTGCCTACGATGGTGGGGACTGCTGCTTGGATCACGTGTTCACGGTCTATTGTGACTATTGCCTATGTCACACAGATGTCCCGGTTTTACTTATTACATACTTCTAAATTTTTTGTGCATTACACAATGCTTTTAACCTTGATGCTTAGAATTGTGTGGTGGGCAACATCGCCGACGGACTCTGCAATGCCAGGAACAACGTTGCTGAGTGCTTCTACGATGGAGGGGACTGCTGCAATCCCATCTTTGAATTCTGCTTCTTTTGTTCCATGGAGGAGTGCTCCTGCAAGGAAAATGGACAGTTACATTGTTCTCTTGTATCAGGTACTTTATAGCTAGATCTTAATGTTGTAAAGTTATGGTATCTGTGTCGTAACATTTTGACTTGCTTTTTGTCTAAGCCAGAAACCTGCCCAGACAACTTAAACCACTACCATATTGGCGATGGGCACTGTGATGAGAACCTGAGCAATTTTGAATGTGGCTACGATCGCGATGACTGTTGTTATAATAGTGTATTTGGAAATATGGGAGATTGCATGCACTCTTATTTGGTGTACAGATCATGGTTCACATAATATAATTTTAAAAAACTTCAATGTGCAATTTTCTGATACTGGTTAATCAGAAGATGGCTTTTATTTTTTCAAGTAGGTACATAAAATTTAAAAAACAATGGTTGTGAATACAAACTTTAGTAAAGTTAGATGTCAGGCTTTTTTTGCAATCGATAAAGACAATTTTACCAAGAAAAGAGCTCTTTTAGTTAACACAAAACTGTCTATTCAGAAGCAAATTTTTATCTAAGTACAACCCTAAGCGGTGAATCAGTGTCTTAAAGTTTTCTATCCAAGTTTCACATTATGCGAGTTTTGCGAGCATTACCGTACAAATAACCATGACCAACGAAGCGGGATTCAAGAAGGCTCTTGCCGACCTGCAACATATGAAATCCAAGTTTGGTAGGACAATCAATGAGGTGATAGCTTTGAGGCACTTGGTGGAAGATGCTTTAAGGCATGAGCAAGCCACGGACGACGACTGCGAAAAACTTCAGTCAGCTCTGGAAAACCTGACTGAGCTTAGGAAAGACTACGAAGTCCGGATAGAAACTTTCAACACCACTTTTGCCCTGGAACATCTGGAAGAAGTTGGGCATGCGGACAAGTTGTTTGAGGAGCACCAGAAAGCTTACCTCAACATCAGGTTGACCGTGACGAGACTCATTCGCCAGGCTCGCAAACAGATCGCTGAACAAAGACAAGACAACTTGGAAGATAGTGGAAGTGAATCTGAAGAAAAACTTGAAGGTGGCAAGGAGGAGGAGTCAAAGCAAGCAGAAGACGATCAAAAAAGCAATAATGCTTTGAATGGAGACGCTTCTGAGGCACAAGAGGCAGAGGAAAATGAAAAGGTTAACGACAAAAAGGATGGCGAGGATGTGGAAGCAAATAATGACGAACCTCCTCGTGTCAACTACTGCAGAAAAGTCGCTCTATATATCCTCATTGTGATTGTGTTCTATGGCCTGCTTGGCCTAATAATTTCTGTCGTGTTGAACAGCAACAAAGACAGCCGCTCAGGTAAATATCCTCTATCAATCTGATCTATTCAGCATTATTGCCTGTTACAGAAAATACCATTCGACCAAAGCTCCAAGGGGGCAGCAATGATACTTGTGGTGAGAACAGTTTTCAGATCCGGGATTCTGTTTGTGACGACACGTCAAACACAGCTAAGTGTCTGTTTGATGGTGGTGACTGTTGCTTAGAATTTAAAGAAACACGTCTTTGCAAGAACTGCACATGCATTCTTTTCATTGACCATGACGAGTTGCGAAATCAGTTTGTCGAGTTGGACATTAAACCATTAGAGAATCCCACTGACTTGGTAACTGCAATTGGCAATGATTGGATAGTCCAGGTTAAAGACGTGCTGAATGGCCAAGTTTGTGCCAGGTTATGCCTAGAGCACGAAAGCAAAGACAACATTAATTCATGGCACTACCATGAAGACAGTATGGTCTGCAAGTGTGGATGGGTAAAATCATATTTGTGTCTTGAAGAAATGACAATCCCAGACTGGTCACTGGACAACAATGTAATTCAAAACTCTACCGGTGGATTCGTTCAACGTAGGAAAATGATTTCATGCAGTAAATAAGAATAGAGCGTGTTAATTAGTTTTGCAAAACCTTGAAATGCTTTTACTGTAAGGCTGCATTGCTGCTGGTTTTCTCATCAATTCTTATAAAAGCCATGACGCCCAAGAAGACCACTCTGAGGCATCTGCACTAACCAAGTCATTATGGCATTGCATGACTTTGTGTGGCCAATATTCAGATTGCACCTGGTTTTCATGGAGAAAAGCTCAGGCAGACTCCAATGGTCAGTGATTTTTTTAACTCAAATGCATTGTTTCAAATACTTTCATAATAACAAAAAAGGCCATGAATGCCGAATGATGAAGGCCTTGCCAGATGATCAATTGAGCTCTAAAGTAGTTGAACCGGACTGGATTTCTTCGTCCAGGAATTGCACTTTGGTGGAGAGCCACTTTTCTAGTAGTACAATTCAACTTCTGTAAATGCTAGCTCTAATGTAACCTTTCTGCAGAATACTCTAATACCAAGAGTGGTATCCATTTTGCCTGTCCAAGAAACCCAAAAATGATTGCAACAGAGCCAGAGCCAGGTTAGACGTTTTTTTGTACTTTCTAAGCCTGAATGCCAATTTATGTTTCCAGCGAGGGATTTTGTCATTTCTGTGAACGGATGGACTGGGAGCTCGACTGAAGTTTACAAAGCAGATGCAGACAGCCTTGTTGAATGCACTCACTCATTATTGGCCCTTAGAAATAGTCTGCAAGGCGCTACGGGAGGTATTCTCAAGCGACAGGAAGATTCTAGCAGCAGTGAAGTACTTGATGTGGTTATATGTGGCGGTGAGACGTTTGTCCCAGGAACTGTCATAGAAGATCTATTCGTAAATGATGAGTGTTACAAGCTCAACACTGTGGATCCATTTGATTCAACTGAAAATCTGGAATCAGCAGTTGGCTCTCTCCAAGTTGGAAGGATGGGAGCTGCCTCACTTGTTATAAACAATGGACAAACTCTTTGGATCACAGGAGGCAAGATGACTGAGGCATACGAGAACTCCGTTGAAAGCACGGAACTTTTGATAATAGACAGCAGTGAAGCCAAGAGCAGCTTCAGCTTGGTGAACGAGCCAGGTCCAGATCTACCACTCCGAGTGAATCATCATTGTTTGGTAGGAATTGGAACAGATTTTGCGCTGGTGATTGGTGGCGAGAATCACCGTGATTTGGTATTTTGGGAAGTGGGGGTTGAGAGTAGCATAATAGGTAAAGTAGAAAAACACTGAACTCTTCAATGCTTCAATTAAAAGCAAACTGTTTAGGGACAACACTTTTCATGAATCTGGCTCTAATGTCAGGAACAGCACAAGCTTCTTTGCATCACGGGAGAGCCAAACATGCTTGTGGAACAATCATGTCTGACAAGGGAGACGAAATGGTCGTTGCTGCTGGGGGAATAACTGAATTCAGTCCTTCCGTAGATAGTGTTGAGCTGTTGCATGTTGTTGAAGATGAGCATCCTGTTCTCGCTTCGCATTGGGTTAATGGACCCAGTATGCCGATACCACTAATTGATGCAGCCGGGGCTACGGCCTCAAGCCGAAAGGCGTTTTATGTTTTTGGAGGCCTGACCAACCAGGAAGATTTGAACGGCACGCCCTTTGTTTTTAAACTGAAATGCGCTACAAAGGCGCAATGCGTTTGGGCCAAACTGGACCAAGAAATGAAAGCGCCCAACGCAAGGGGCGTAGCACTTACTCTGCAATCTTTCCCGCTCGTTTCACCTGGATACGCTTCCAGCCGCAACTGTTCCCTAGGTATGCCAACAGTACATCTAAATAGCTTGCAATTACGAGTATTTTTAAACATATGTTTCTCCAATGCCACAGGAGCCAATGAGAGCCTACTTGTTCTAACCACGGGCACTAACGGCCGCCATGACTTGCAATTCACCGACACCTTGGTCATCACTTTGAAGCGCCAGAGGGAAACACTTGCCAGGTGTTACCCACACGAGCTGAAACCACCTGTGGCAGTTGCTGAGGCCACAGGTGGGGTTTTGAGACCAAGTTTGACATCAAGTAACGACTATACGCCTATCATTTGTGGTGGTGCGTCTGACAACGGTGAAGGCAAAGTGATCAATGAAAATTGCTACACGTTAACACAAAACCAATCTGAGCCAGCCAGGATGATATCTGCTGGCAGAGTTGGCGCAGCAAGCGTTGTAATCTTAGGTGGGACACGTTTGTGGGTTACAGGTGGTTGGAACCCTGAAACTAGCCACTATTGCGACTTCCTACTCGACTCTACCGAATTGGTTAGCCTGTCAGTTTCTCATGATTTGACAATTCGGCAAGGTCCAAAACTAGCTGAACCAACGGCTTATCACTGTCTGCAAATGATAAACGAACATCTGGCTATTGTATATGGAGGTCAGATGGTAGACTACTACAATGGTTGCTTCACAAGAGCCTGGAAAAGGGTCTGGACGTATCACTTTGACGAAAACGAGTCTGGTGGTGAATGGACTCCTCAGCCCGAAATGCTTGAGCCCAGAATGCATCACAGTTGTGGCGTTCTACGAATGGATGCTGTTGGCACCAAAGTTGTGGTTGCAGCTGGGGGAGAGGGTGAGACCGGGGCGGCAATGTCTGATGTTGAGTTTCTCAGAGTCGACAAAAATGGTCAGATTAACCAAGAATGGGAGTTTGGACCACACCTGCCCAAGAAGCTTAAACATACAGGGAGTGCTACAGCTCCAGACCAGGGCATGCTCTATGTTGCAGGTGGCCGGAATCACTTTGAAGATGTTGGCTCAAATTTAGTGTTTTATCTTTTCTGTGTTGAGGGGGACTGCCAATGGTCGATCGATTACATCAAGCTCCAGTATCAGAGGAACTTGTTTGTAGCTATGATAATTCCAGCCAGAAACCCTGATGCTACTGTCGATTATTCTAAGCTATTCGAGTCGTACGAGGGTGAGTTTGGAACTGGAAAATCCTTTAGTACATTACATTTACAATTTATAGATTGTCCTGGTGACCTAATCCACGATTGGATTGCGGACGGATTTTGTGACGATGACACGAACATTGCAGAATGCGATTATGATGGTGGAGACTGCTGCAATATGCATGCTGATTTTGACTATTGTACAGAGTGCTTTTGTTTTGAGCAATCTTTTTCAAAATAATTCTAAAGAAACACATCCCTACTTTCATGGATAGCGTAGCTAATAAGTATTTACTTTCCACTAATATTTTACGGCAGGTCGTGTTCTGTCCTTAGTATCTACTTAGATAGCCTGTGTATTTTATTTTGGTTCAAACCAAAAGGGCGCAATTACAAGATCGAAGCAAATTGCTGATGAAGGTTTTTTCACTGCTACGAGCATACAACATCGTATTTAGCTCCGAGCACTAAAAATACTAAATAGTCGCAATGCTTTTAAGAAGTAAGGCAGTGGTTGTTGTGGTATCACTTTGCATTGTCATCTTAATAGGAATCATAATACTGATAGTTGTCTCCTCCGACGATGGAGTTGATAGCGTTCAAGCCACTGGAACAACCATAGTAGGCTCCAGCACAACAACAACAACAACAACAACAACAATAAAACCGCGCAGCACAACCACTACAACTGCAGTCTCTTCTACAACAACAACCACGACAACAGCTGGAAGTATGATTTCCTATGCCATGATAGGCCCTTTTAGCTCCCAATCCTTTTGTTAATAGATCTTCCAACATGTCCAATGGCAGGAGATCAGGTTTGCGATGACACTAACAACCATCTGGGGTGCAACTTTGACGACGGCGATTGCTGCCTTACGACTCCGGATTGCACCTATTGCACAGATTGTCTTTGCATCCAAGAGCAGACCTCTTACTGCTTGGGTTTGATCTGATCCCATGTGATGTGTCTATTAAATATATTCCATACTGTTTTATCCAATATGTTCCAGAAACAACAACCGTAATCCTCCATACCAATACGCCATTTGGTGAGCATTATTTCTAATCAGTGCACATACAGTAACAGTTAACCGTTAACAGTGTTTCTCTATTTATAAATATTAGGAGGAGAAGAATGCATGATGGGCATAGGAGACAACCTTTGCGATGGATACAACAACGAAGAGCGGTGCGACTACGATGGAGGTGACTGCTGCTCGGGAGCTGACCCCTATTGCTTGCAATGTTCTGGCGCCAATTGCATTTGTCACGAGACTGGGGAAAAGATGTGTTTAGGTAACATAATGCCATGATAATAACATCAGGAGTCTACTTGGATATTAATTTAGATTCCACTTGTCTCTTTGGCGGAGATGGTTGGTGCCATGACCTCAACAACGTCCCTGATTGCAACTTTGACGACGGAGACTGCTGCCTGGAATCGCCCGTTTGTATGATACCGATTATGTGCACTGAATGTCTTTGCCATGAGGATCAGACGTCACACTGTCCAGGTATGTACATGCATCAAATATTTTAATTACATAAGTACTTAATTACTTCCCATTACACCTGGAAGATCAAGTTTGCGTAGACAAGTGGATGGATGACGGTCAATGTGACGGGGATAACAACCTGGAAGAGTGTGAGTACGATGGTGGTGATTGCTGTTCAGGAACTGATCCTGGGTGCAACTTTTGCGAGGGGGAGGGCTGTATCTGCCACCTGACTGGAGAAGCTATGTGCTCAGGCTAGTAACTAAATTATAACACATTATACTGAAGCACATTGATTTCACTTATGGAGCCTATATAAAATGTCTTTTATCCAAAATATCAACAGATCAACCAGTTTGTAACGACGAGGTAATTGAAGACGGTACCTGTCATGGAAGTAACAACAACAAAGAGTGCGGTTATGATGGCAATGACTGCTGTCTAGGTTTGGATACTCGATGCTACCATTGCAGTGGCGACGAGTGCCTATGCCATGAATCCGGACTAACGTTTTGCTCAGGTTCGTCATTCATACCATATTAGATATAAATATTGATACTAAGTGTCCAGGCACTTGTCAATTTGGTGACGACCTCTATTGTGACCATGACAACAACAATGAGGCCTGCAACTATGATGATGGTGATTGCTGCATGGAGGATTTGACGGACTGCAGTTATTGTGAAGGGAACTGTATCTGCCACGAGGACGGCATTGATTATTGCACGAATTGTAAGTAGATATGTCTAGTTGAAGTTTTCTAGATCTGTAGATACATTTTGCTTCAAGTCTTAGACCAATTGTTCCCCGAATTTTCTGAGTGCGGAATCAGTGGCGGTGTATCAGATTGGGTCGGTGACTACTATTGCGATGACGTCAATAATCATGAAGCTTG
>JAAUYL010103638.1_pt1 | contig 10006 bp, 7 predicted proteins | sample 7278011 | NCBI WGS metagenome assembly JAAUYL01 (sample SAMN14350225, study PRJNA611818) | marine sediment metagenome | isolation source: surface marine sediment (1.8m) | place: French Polynesia: Moorea | collected 2018-08 | reverse complement strand
TAATCTTGAGAATTGATATTTTTTACTATAGATTTAAGATTTTTTGTTTGATTTCTTCAAAGTTAATTGGTTTAACGATATAATCATTTGCTCCATATTCTTTAGCAAGTTTATAATTTTCATCATAGCCATGAGCAGTTAACATCCATACATTTATTTGTGCATATTTTTCTTTGATTATTTGTAGCAATTCTAATCCATTAACTATAGGCAAATTAATATCAGATATGATTAAATATATGTGTTTTTTTTCTGAATAGTCTAGGTATGATAATGCTTCTGTTACTGACATAAAATAAATAATTTCTACTTCACCTGCTTTGATTTCTTTCCTGAATTTTCTGCTGAATAAATAATGCATATCTTCTTCGTTATCTACAATTATTATTCTTTTCATTTTTCGTGGCTTTAAGATTAATTTTTACAGTAATTATTCTGGTTATTTTACTAGATTTTAAGATTGCTAGTCATCAATAGCAATCTGCGTGTTACAGCAAACTTTTGCCCCTGTAGATACAATCAAACAATATTACCATAGGTTAATTAACATTTCCCAATCATTTTTTTCTAGGCATTTAGAAAAAATAGATTACAAATTATTCAATATTCCTAGTGCTAAAACTTTGCTGAAACTCTATTTCTTTTATGAGGAATTTGTATAACTAAACTGAATCGATCAAAAAATATACTTATATAGCAATATGATTTGAGTTATGAGATATTGGAGACTTTTAGGGAACAGGTACTATTGCTACAGGAAAGAATAAAAAAATGTATTTTCTTCATAAGATAACTGCTATATTCTATCCTTTTAAAGAACATCTCAATTCTCACATCTGATTCCTGATTGCTATATATACCATGACTCAATATTATGAGGTACACAAATTTTTGATTTTAGAGAATACCGGATATGGGTTCTCTAATCTGATTAGACTGAACAGAGAGGAGTTCATTAATGGATAATGGATAATTGATAATTACCTCTGGTTAAAACCGAGAGGATTGAATATAAGGAAATGTTATTTCTTCTCTTGGTCGATTGGATATGGCGAACTTCGGAGCGGCTCTGTTAAGAGCGGGAGACCTCGCCATCCCATCCTAACGGACTGCGAGCAATTCATGTCGCGAAGCGAAACGACCGCTTTTTTCCCCTTGAAAGGGGAGGCTTTAAAAGGTGAATTATTTAATTAATAATTATTAATTATTAATGATTCGGTAAAAAATACTGTATCTAATTTAGAAAATAACTGCTATATTTTTTGAGCTTAGACAAAAAAATCAGACAAAAATAAATGATATAAAAAGTAAATCTATACCATGAAAATCTGTGGTATTCTGAAACTTGAAACTATGAGCTGAAAAAAATCAAACATACAGATATTCCTAACTAAAAAGAAATTTATGCAAATAATAGATTGGCTAATTGTTTTATTATACCTCATCTTAACAATGTCGATGGGGCTATATTTATCTCGCAAAGGCTCAAAAAGTTTAGCAGACTTCTTTGTTTCTGGGCGATCGCTTCCTTGGTGGTTAACAGGTACAAGTATGGCAGCTACAACTTTCTCTATAGATACCCCACTGTACATTACAGGAGTTGTAGCCAACCGAGGTATTGCTGGTAATTGGGAATGGTGGATTTTTGGTATTTCTCATGTAATTATGATCTATATTTTTGCCAGAATGTGGCGACGTTCGGAAGTTATTACTGATGCGGAATTAACTGAACTTCGTTACGGCGGAAATATGGCAGCTATTCTCCGAGGAGTAAAAGCTTTTATCTTTGCTATTCCGATGAATTGTATCGCTATTGGCTATGCTATGTTAGCTATGGTTAAAGTTGTTGAAGCATTGGAAATTTGGCAAAGTTTAGGTATTGATGCTAGTGAAAATAATCTCAAATTATTCAGTGTTATTGGCGTAAGTATATTTGTCTTAATTTATGCTGGTTTATCTGGTTTATGGGGAGTTGTTGCTACAGATTTTTTCCAATTTTTTCTCGCACTTTTTGGAGCAATTATTGTGGCGATTTTTGCTGTTAATAGTGTGGGTGGAATCCAAGAGTTAATTACTAAAGTTCCTCAAGTTATGCCAGACAAAGATATTTTATCTCTTTCACCTTTAACTATTAGTGGAAATGGTAATTCTTGGATTGGTTTTAGCAAAACAGCAGGCATAACTGCCAGTACATTTTTTGCTTATATTGCTCTGCAATGGTGGTCTTGGAGAAGGAGTGATGGAGGGGGAGAATTTGTACAAAGATTTGCTGCGGCTAAAAATGAAACAGAAGCAGAAAAAGCAGCCTGGTTATTTAACATAATGCACTATGTTATTAGAACCTGGCCTTGGATTTTAGTCGCCTTAGCTTCTATTGTAATTTACCCTAATTTAGAAGACCGAGAATTGGGTTATCCCAAATTAATGATTGATTTTCTTTCCCCAGGAATTTTAGGTTTAGTTGTTGCCTCTTTAGTAGCAGCATTTATGAGTACAGTTTCTACTTCTATTAACTGGGGTGCTTCTTTTATTACCAATGATTTATATCGAAGATTTATTAAACCTGATGCAACTCAACCAGAATTAGTTTTAGTAGGGCGACTTTCTTCCGTATTAGTAACAGTTTTAGGAGGAGTTGCTGCATTTTTCGCTAAAGATGTGGCGACAGTATTTAGGTTAGTCATAGCTATCGGAACAGGTTCGGGATTAGTATTAATATTACGTTGGTTTTGGTGGCGGGTAAATGCAGCAGCAGAATTAACTGCCATTGTCGCTAGCTTTCTTGTAGGGATGATAACCAGTTTAGTTCCTGCTTTTAAAATAGAAGATTTTGGTTTGCGAATTATCTTTATTACTGCAACCGTAACAATATTGTGGGTAGTGGCAATGTTTGTCACACCCCAAGAGTCTGATACAACCTTAGAAGAATTTTATCGGCGATCGCTTCCCGGTGGTCCAGGTTGGCAACAGCAAAGAGCAAAGACTGGTTTAGCTCCTGCACAAAATTTGGGTAAAGATTTACAAAGAGTTTTGGCATCTATATTATTATTGTTTGGGGCGTTATTAGCGACTGGTGGTTTCCTGTTACTCAAGCCAAATATTGGTTGGATATTCCTCATTATTGCTGTATTCAGTGGGATGTGGTTGCGACAACTCAATAAGTCAAAAATTTTACCCATGCCAAGACCAGGGTTAGATGATGACGATTTGTTTTAAATGACTATCAGTTCACTTAACAGTTATCAGTGCCTCCAGCTCACCCTGCAGGCTTGAAATACTGAAGTTTATACGGAAATATCTTAATAGTTTTCCAGATGATTTTACTGTAACTATACAAATTTGGTATAACAATAAGGAATTTTATGATGACTAGCCATTACAGTGTTCCCACTACAATTTCCCCAGAAGCACAGGAAGCATTAAAAGAGTTTTCATTGGACGGAGATACTATTCCTGCTCCTGACGATTTCGATGGTTGGAAAAAATTATGGCAGGAAAAGGAAGAAAGTAACAAAGAGGATAATACAAAGGTTGTTGACCATTACAAACCAGTTATTGAAGAGAGAAAATTAGGTGGTGTACCTGTTCTGGATATCAAACCTAAAAACTGGCAAGACAATGGCAAAGTTCTTGTTTATACTCATGGAGGTGGCTATGTTTTATTTAGTGCTGCATCTACCCTCATCAGTTCGGTACCTGTTGCCGATGCTACAAGATTACGGGTGGTGTCTATTGACTATACTGTAGCTCCCTTTGCCAAATGGGATGAGGTTACAGATCAGGTCATTCAGGTAATTAAAGCACTAATAACAGAAGATTATAGCCTTCAGAATATAGGCATTTATGGAGATTCTGCTGGGGGTGGACTAGCTGCTGGAACAGTACTGAAAATGCGTGACTATGGTTTAGGAATGCCTGCTACAGTCGTGCTTTGGTCGCCCTGGTCAGATATTACGGAAACAGGTGATACTTATGCTACTCTCAAAAATCACGACCCAATAATATTGAAATCATACTCCTTGACTAACATAGCTAATACTTACGCCGATCCTGCCGATCAGAAAAATCCTTACGTTTCTCCTGTTTATGGGGACTATACCAAAGGTTTTCCACCAACCTTGATTCAGGTTGGGACAAAAGAAATTTTCTTGAGTAATTCTGTTCGTCATTATCAAGCTCTCGATCAGGCAAACATATCAGTTAAGTTAGATCCGTATGAAGGAATGTGGCACGTTTTTCAAGAACTTAACTGGGAGTTGCCAGAGTCAGAGCTAGCGCGACAAAAGATGGCTGTTTTTCTGTCAGAGCATCTGAACTATAAATACTATTAAAACTCCAAAACTTGTAAGTCTTGCTAAAATCAAATTCATAGAAGTAGACTTTCCATGCAAGAATTAGAGAAGTTCTGTGGAACATCTCTACAGATAAATTTCAGTTTGAGACTTAAAAATAACTATGCAAATTTTTCGTCAATATATTGCTCCATTAATCGTGGTAATCATATTTTTAATTGCTATGGTGGCAGTCAGCGCTCGTATATTTCTACCAGGCGACCTCGCAGCACCAGCTCCCACAGAGGAATTCAGTTCTTCTCCAGAAGCAGCAATGCTATCTATACCTAATATCTCCGATAACCAAAAATCAAATCAATTATTTCCCCCTACACCCTACACCCTACACCCTACACCCTACTCCCTCTTTTCCGGAGATGTCTAATACCATTTTGATAAATGTTTGCTACAAATGACTAGGGGATTTTTGTTTAAGTCAACCCACCCCTAACCCCTCCCAAGAGGGGAATTCAGGAGTCAGGAGTCGCATGGGAATTCCTTTAATACCATGTTTTAGATCGGAAATTATCTTTTTTGTCAAAGGGAAATCTTCTGAAAAATATTTTTATCCCCCTTACTATTCGTAACATTCTTTTTTCACGCTTGGTATAATGTTTATTTTTCCTAAACCGACAGAAGATAGTTATCGCAAGTGTGATAAATTTTCCCTAAATGTTAGGTTGTTGCTAAGAAGATAGAGTCAGGATGAATAGTCTCTAGTAAAATGCAGGATAAAGATTTGCCACAAATACCTCTTACCGAATTATTAATTAATTATTAATAATTAATTAATTCTGGTTTAAAGCCTCCCCTTGGATAGGGGAAAAAAAGTGCTATTGAATTTCCCAATATTCAATTCCCGAACGGTTTTAACCTTCTTGTAATTATCAAGTTCGCCATTATCAATTATCAATTAATGAACTGTTGCCTATAAACTCAGTTTTGTAATATTCTTTTTTCAAAATAGTATTAGAGACTGTTTTTCAAAGAAATCTTAAGATGTTTATTATGCCAAGCATAATAAATATTTGCTACAAATAATAGATAATCAGGACTTACGAAGAGCCACCATATCTAGTAGGGGTTAACGGCCGTTAACCCCTACATATTGTGTAATATATCATATTTTGCGTAAGTCCTGATAATTACAGCAGTTTCGGAGGCGCGTCAGGTACAAAGTTTTATCACTTTAGTAAATAGGGAAGAGAGATTAGTTTTCAAATGTACCTCACCATCCTAAAAAATGCTGTAAAATTATAATTTATCTCTTTTTGTCAAAAATTATTTATCTAATTGATCTATAAAATATCATAGCATTTTATTGCTTTTTTTCTTCCTTATTCCTTCAAATTGTTAGAATCATGAAGTTAGGATAAAAAAATAAAAATTGTTATATGTTTTGATTCTGAAACAAATCATGCTAATTATTTTTCGGATTAAATTTTTATTAATTGCACTTATTTCATTACTAATTTTTCTCTACATTCCTAATTTTGCACTTCAGGAAGTTTCGGCTCAATTTATTTCATCACCTCAAATAAAATCCTTAGATGCTAATTTCAATAATTCGAGTATTTATTCTTTTGTTCAATCAGGATTTAATTATAGTCAACAACTATATGGCAAATCAAGAATACCAGTTAAAAAAATTAATTTACGCTTAAATCTAACTCCGTTAACTTCACTTGAAAATGCAAATCAAGGTGAATTTACTATATATTTAAGTCGGAAACCATCTGAATATTCTTTCCACGGTCAATTAGCTCACGAAATATTTCACCTATTAAATGCACAATTACTTGACTGCTATGCAGAAGGATTAGCTACTGTTTTTGCTGAGAAAATTTTAACCAGGAATAATTTAAATTGGAGTGGGTGGGAACAATATTTTCAAGCAGGTTCCGAACCATTTTACGGCTTAACTTACTCCATGATGAAAGAAGTTAGTGACACAGCAGGTTCAGCAAATATGAATAGTTTATTGAATTTTGCTGTATATAATGACCCTAGTCAAAGGTGGATGCACATTGATATTGATGGATGGCTATCTTCAATGTCCGATAGTGTCAAAATTGAAGTAGAAAAAATTATTAATAAACATATTACTCCTGTCAAACAAGTAGTTGAATCAAATAATCAGATTTACAGTTGTTTTAAACCAAGTTAAATCATTTTTGGAGATGTCTATATCGTCGAGCGCCAAATTCAAAAAAATCACATAGCCTGCGCTATATTAGTCTGGAATTTATTAAAAAGATTAGCAGTAAAAATAGGAAAAACTATTTATAAAGTTAAACATGAATTATTCTCAGATTATCTGATCCAAAAACTGAAGAACCCTACAATAAAATTTAGGGCTGTTTTGATTTTATAGGTGTTTTTTACCCTTGTTTTAACAATGGTACTTGTCTTGAGGCGATCGCGCTTGATTTTTAAGCGTTGGCGGAGCCTAGCGGCAGCTACATCCCTCTATTTGCCATAGGCTATATATGGTATCTGTGCGTAAGTCCTGATGATATTACATAGCAATTAAACTCCTATGAGTCAGCTCAAAGGCAAAAGTTTATTACAAAAAGTTTTCATTTTGTAACAATTTATTTACTTATCGTCAGTTGTTTATGGTAATATTTTCATGGCTATTACTTCTATGTTAATTTTGACAATAGAAGTAACTATATAAGTGAGGAAAAAATACTGGTTAATCCTGCACCCTATTCTCTATTCCTTCCTCCCTTGCACTAAAAAAGTAACTATGATTTATCAGAAAAAAAGCTGGCTCACATCACTGCTAGCGTTAAAAGGATCCGTCATACCTAAAGTTTGGGGACGTGTAGTAATTACGATGATTTTTTCTTTAATAATTACTATAATGTATCAAAGTGGATTAACTTGGATACATCAATCAGCTTTAAGTAGTTTAATTCCCAGTGTCGTATTGGGTTTATTGTTAGTTTTTAGAACTAATACATCCTATGACAGATTTTGGGAAGGCCGAAAAGTTATTGGTGGAATCATAATTTCATGTCGCTCTTTGTCAAGACAAATATGGGTAAATATTCCTGAAAAAACTGCAGCAGATACAGAAGGAAAAAAATCAGCAATGCTACTTTTAGCAGGATTTTTAATCGGTACAAAGCTACACTTAAGAAATGAAAGTGTAGATGGAAAACTACAGTCAATTATTAGCGAAAATCAATATTTAGAACTCAAAGAAGTTAATCATATTCCTCTGAGAATAGCTAAATGGATTGGAGATTATTTCCGCCAAGCATACGACCTTAATTATATAGATAGTATTCAGCTTTCTACCTATAATCAAATCCTAGACTCTATGGTAAAAGATGAAACTGCTTGTGAAAGAATTTTAAATACACCTATGCCGCCAGCTTATGCAATTCACTTAAAACATTTATTATTTTTTTATTGCTTTGCTTTACCTTTTCAATTGGTGGCTACATTATCTTGGACCACTATTCCGGCTGTAGGAATAATTAGTTTTGCTCTATTAGGAATTGAAGCAATAGGACTAGAGATAGAAAATCCTTTTGGTTACGATCCTAATGATTTACCTTTAGATAAAATGTGCGATAGACTATTGTTCGATATTAAAGAATTACTTACTTCTGACTCTCGAAAAGAATATTTAGTCGATCGAGATATACCTGCCTCAAATTAGTCAAAGTCAAAAAATTCACTAGTAGGAAATGATGATTTTAGAGATTTACTTATAAGTAAATCTAAAAAATATAGCAGGTAATAGACAAGAAGACGCAGATATTTCCCCACATAAAAGAGGATTCAAATTTAGCATTGAAACTAACTATATATATTAAAATATTTTGGGGAAGGAAAGACCTTAACAACGAACAGAAAACTGAAAATATAAAATCTAAATGCGTTTAAGGTTTGAAGATATTTTTGAATATAAGTACCCTCAGACAATTAATAATTAAAGGATTTTTAATTAGATTACAAACACGATAGAAAAATCAACAAAATTTTAACTATCAAAAAATACTCTCTCCATCGTAAAATTAATTATAGGCTGGCGGGTAATGCCAGCAATTTTTTTTGATTAGTATTTTCTAGGTTTAATTATGCTACTTTCAAGAGCTAGCGGTATTCTACTTCATCCAACTTCTTTTCCCAGTCGCTTTGGAATTGGTGACTTAGGCCAGGAAGCATACAATTTTGTCAATTTTTTGAAAGACAGTGGACAGCAAATTTGGCAAATTCTACCATTAGGACCAACAGGTTTTGGCAATTCTCCCTATTTAGCTTATTCGGCAATGGCAGGAAACCCTCTGCTAATTAGTCCAGATAAGTTGAAAAATAAAGGACTGCTTGCTGAGGAGGATCTATCTAACCTACCAGAATTTCCCAGCGATCGGGTAGATTTTGATTTAGTGGCCCAAATCAAGGGTTCTCTGCTGAAAACTGCCTACCAAAACTTTCAAAAAAATGCTTCCGAAGAAGAACAAAAAACATTCGAGGAATTATGCACCAGTAAAGCTTTTTGGTTAGATGATTATGCTTCTTTTATGGCTTTAAAGGAGGCTAACGAAGGAGCTAGTTGGCATACTTGGGATGAAGACATTGCCAGTCGTCAACCAGCAGTATTAGCAGAATGGCAGAAACGTCTAGCTGATGAAATTCAATACCATAAATTTGTTCAGTTTGAATTCTTCCAGCAATGGGATGAGCTGAAAAATTATGCGAATGAAAAAGGAATCAAAATCTTTGGCGACGTGCCTATATATGTTGCCCATGATAGTGCTGATGTTTGGGCACATCCTGAAATATTCTGTCTAGATGCAGAAACAGGTGAAGCTTCTTTGATGGCAGGTGTTCCCCCAGATTATTTTAGTCAGACTGGTCAACTATGGGGTAACCCAGTTTATCAGTGGGATAGATTGGAACGGGACAATTTTCTGTGGTGGGTGCAACGTATTCAATCTATGCTCAATAAAGTTGATTGGATTAGGATTGACCACTTTCGAGGTTTAAGTGCTTATTGGGCAGTTCCGCAAGGCGAAACTACAGCGATAAATGGTGAATGGATTGAAGCTCCCGGCGAGGCTTTGTTTGAAACTATTAATGAAAAGTTAGGTACACTACCAATTATTGCTGAGGATTTAGGGTTGATTACTCCTGATGTGGAAGAGTTACGGGATAAGTTTGAATTTCCTGGTATGAAAATTCTACATTTTGCTTTTGATTCAGGTAGTGATAATCCTTATTTACCCTACAACTATAATTCTGCCAATTGGGTAGTTTATACTGGTACTCACGATAATAATACTACTGTGGGCTGGTTTAATAACCGTTCTTCTGAAGAACAGGAGCGAGTTACTAGTTTTCTTGGCGGTACTTGGGGTAACGGTATTCATTGGGATTTAATTCGTTTGGCTATGGCTTCTGTGGCTTCTATGGCAATTTTTCCTCTGCAAGATATTTTGGGATTGGGAGAAGAAACTGTAATGAATCAGCCTGGTGTTGCTGAAGGTAATTGGAGCTGGCGTTACCGATCGGGGATGTTAACCTCAGAGGTAAGCGATCGCCTTAAAGAGGTGACAGACATTTATGGCCGTACTCCAGAAAATCAGGATTAATGTGAGTATAAATAATACTGTTTAATTTTTAACATTATTTCAACCCCGCCCTGAAGGACAAGG
>JAAUYL010031043.1_pt1 | contig 10007 bp, 1 predicted proteins | sample 7278011 | NCBI WGS metagenome assembly JAAUYL01 (sample SAMN14350225, study PRJNA611818) | marine sediment metagenome | isolation source: surface marine sediment (1.8m) | place: French Polynesia: Moorea | collected 2018-08 | reverse complement strand
TGTACATGAAGAGCAGCAACTCTTCCCCATCATCATCAGCATTTAGCATGGTTGCACGCACCGATCGTAAATAAGTCAAGATCTTCTCGGAATCGAAATTGAAACGAAATCTCGCGTAGCTGTACACGGTGGTGGTATCATCACAGCAAATTACAATTGCCTAAATATAAAATTCCAGACGGTCTGCACAATGCCTATATGGTTATTTTATTTGCCACGGCTTCAAACACTTTCTTTCCTTTTACAATGCATTCATTGGTCGTTTAATTTTTTATGCGGTGCTTCTGACAAAAAAATGTTTGGAAAAAATGAACGTGAACCATCGAATCACTTACCGTTTGAATATTTACAATGGTAGAAAAAACTGGTATGAAAACTCAATAACACTGTCAGTCAGGGAGCATTGATGCGAAACAACCACAAACGCTGAAGAAGGAATATTAGTTTTTTTGGAGAGAGAAACACGTAGATAGTAGGGAGTATCTAGATACACGTACAGATAAGTCTTATTGTTATGTTATGGATGTGGATGTGTGAAAGGTATAATGAAACACTTGCTTAGTTTGTGTTTACTTTGCTTAATGCCGACGCCACCGTGGTGCAATTCTAAGCTGGGAGAGACTGAAGCTCTAAAAGGGAAGAACACTTGTTCGAGCTTCCTCCTGTTTCCCCAAATTATTGGCAGTCGTCATCTGCAAAACAACTATAGCAATTATCAATATTTCATAGACGATTAGGGCTTTTGTATTCTGTAAATTCCATCATCAGTATTAATCAGGATTCGTTGTGTATTTTTAGCTGCTCAAATAGAGAGGCCAATTTTAAAAATGCAATGGCGAAACTAAAATTAAAGGGGACTGACAATTAGTCCAGAATTTTAAAAGAGAAAAGGAGAGACTGATTTCTGTGGGATTTTCCGCGCGTTAAATTCTTTTTATAACATCGCAACAAAGGACAGCTTACTTACAGTTGAGAGCCATCTCCAGGGAGCGATTGTATTTAGCATCGCAACTACTGGTTAGTTAATGCCCGGAGATTTGAAACTCACAATCTAAAAATCCAAGGACAGTTTTCTTTTGTTTGAAAATGAGCAATTAAAATAGATCCTCCAATACGTTGAAATGTTTCATTTGCGACCGTTTTCTTTTGGGGAGAAACGGCCAGCAGCTTGACCAGTTTATCTAAAGACAACCGAACGAATCGGCTCTCAATCTGCCCCGCTCCCACCAGGACCGTCACAACAACTTCATGAGCTTCACCACACCAGCATTGGCAAGCGAGTTTGATCTTGAACAAGATCAATATCAGATATATCTAGCTAGCTACGTCCAGTGTCAGTGTCCCCAAATGCAAACATTCTGCTGCACCCAGCAGTGATTATTTATGGAAAAAGTCAAGGAAAAACTGGAAAATCCAGGAGCCGCCGGACTCGAAATTATGCGATGCGATGCAGTTTTTCAAAAAAGGGCACGAGAGGCCGGGAGGCTCGTCCAGTTAAGAAGTACATTCTCCGCACACTTTCTTGCCCAATTTGCCTACCACCACTTTCATTAGCTCTTTGGTGGATGGAGTTTATCAACTCTGCTTTGCTTTGGAAATGTCAAGTTTTATAGGACGAGGTGGTGGTGGCACCTCGGGTTATATATGCGATGCATTTATTTTTGGCAGATATCTTTGCTCCATATGCTAGCACAAGTGTATGTGGAAATATATTTAATAACAATAAAAAAACTGGTATAATCTCTGGCGAGTGTGTAGAACGATCGCAGCGACCTGTGCAGCAGCAGCGTGCAGACACGTCAAGTTTTCAGGTCTGAGGAATGCCAAAAAAGCAAAGCCTGTTGCTTGCTTGCTTGTTCCCTCAGTCTGAAATGTGCATACCTTAGAAAAGAGCCTGCCTCTCTATGTATGGGCGAAAGTATTTAATACAATGGATTGGGGCCTTAGAAGCTAAGTAGTTCTTCTGTTTATAGACACATCCAAAGTATTTCGTGCAATGGGGGGACGGGGGCAAAGGTCTCTCAATTGGTCAGAAATCAAAGTGCATTTCTAGAGTCTTCGAGAAGTCCGACCAGACAATCAGTGCATGTTCCATTCCATTTTATTTAAATGTGAACCTTACCAGTTCAGTATCTAATATTGAAAATGCACTTGATTAATCCGACTAAAGTCTGCTTAAAGTCGATGCGGTAGTGGGGGAAAAGGCGAGATCGAAGTTTCTAAGAATCCGCTCCTCGGTGCCATAAACTAGCCCACCACCACCTTCTTTTTCCATGGCCAGTCCACATATAGGTAGGAGAATGGAAGAAATGTCAGATAGAGGAGCGTGTGTTCGGTTGGCATGGGATGGGATGGTTGTACTAAGTAAGTACTAAGTAGGTAGAAGGTAGGCCGAGGCAGCAAGATAAGGCATCGTACAGCAGCAGTGTAAAGTAAACGTACCTTCTGGACTGAGTATCTACATAGCTGCGGACTCCAAAAGACCGGTTCTACATTCTCTCTACTCTATTCCATTCTGCGAGCAAGAGAAATGTCACGGCAAAGCTTTTTAAACTGTTGTGCGACGGCTACACACATAACGATGAAAACGACTTCTTATGTGCACGTACGTGGATCACCAATTCAAACACCAGCACCACCTTTTCCCATGACGATGCGAGTCCACATATGCTAAAAAGCAAGCAAGGCTCTCTGCCGCTAAATTAAGCCCAACCATTGCAAATGGTCTGGAATCATAATTTGTATCAGGTAGACGATCTTACCAGACACTTGTGTGTATAAATCTTTACCTTTGTATCGTGCTGGATGATGCTGGATTCTGAGCAATAAGATTCGTTTTATCATCTATATAACAGCGGCAGCTCTCCGTCTCTGTTTGGAGGTTTATGAAAAGGAGGGTTTCCTAGTCGTCGTCGTCCGTTTTAGAGGCCAATAAAAGTGGGATTCCATATGTTCTATTATGAACAGAGGCACAAACGTCATAACAGTGCAAACAAAGTCTGTAGGACCCCTTGCTTTTTTATACATTCTCTCGTGGCAGCAAGCATTTTGAATGAAAACCTCGTGCTCATAATTTGCTTATAAAAAATTCAATTTTGTGTCCACAGACAAAAAAGTGTGGGATTTCTTTGGTGCAATAATACCACCTCTCCTCTGAAAGAAGTCATTACCATTTTCCTTTATACTTTTTTCTTGCTGAAAAGTTCAGCCGGTTTCTTCATGCATTCATTTGGCATCCGGTCATGGCAGCAGCCAAACCGAAAAGTAAGTTTATACTAAAAACGCCCACAATCACAATGCATATCATACAACGTGATAATTTGATCACCTCACGTCGAAATATGGGATGTGATAGGCCTCTCTGAGAAACGCCACTGTGATTATGTTCTTGCCCTTGTCATTTCAGAGAATTCCTGCTTTTAGTCTCCAACTGTTTTCTTGGTAAAGTTATTATGTTTCTATGCGTACAACACCATCAAACTGCCTCAAGCCATCGTGACGCTCAGGGGGCAATATTGGATTAGTGAATGAAAATTGCTACACTGTGTAATAGCAATGGACACTACAATTTTACAATTTCCAAGCTGGAAACCAAAGGAAAGGAAACCGCAATCCCACTGCAGCTCAAGAGGAGAGCGAAAACGAGATGTTATGTTTGTATGGGAGTCCCCGGAGCAGTCTGTGTGAATTCTCGGAGCATTTTAATAGCTTGACCATTGCATCCAACAAAATTCTCCTAATTGCCATCCTACCTTGAACTCGTGTGTTACCAAGGGGAGGGGTATGACGTCGATGATAACCAAGACAAACAGACAACCCCAGGCCATGTTTACAGTGAATTTACATATGCTCACTTCTTTTGAAGAACCGTGGCAAAAATTGGATATTTTGTTGGAGGGAGGAACAATTAGCAAAATATACTCTTACTAAATACTCGGCCGCGCGCTAAAAATAGAGCTATTTCCGAAATTGGTGCAAGTTTCCCACCGTTAAAAAGACTAAAGGAGTCTCGCTCTTCTCTCGGCTGGAACAAAATACACAGCAATTAGAAAAGGCAACAACACTAAGCACACTATTATGAAGATTTATTCGCTCGGTTCTAAGCCACATTCAGTGCCTCTTGGTATAAATAAAATCTTGCAAAAAACTGTCGTAACATGAATGCAGACACAAAATATTTCGTCTTGGTTGTGGCATACCAACTGTTGAAATGAATGTGTCTACACAGGAGATGCTTGAGGGGAGGAGGAGGAGAGGGGCCTCCTTCTACATAGCACAGCGTTTTCTTTTTGCCAAGGTGGGTTCAAAAAGGAGAAAAGAGTTGAGCCAACTTCTAAGTGTGCACTTGTCTCGATAATCAAAACAGTTACGGACAGACAGAGATTCCAAGTCATCGAAAGAAAAGTTAAAAGTCCGGCCCACCCAAATCGACCACGATTGTCTGTCTGTCTGTATTTTGTTCTATGCAGATTTCAAATATAGATAGATACCCATAGCAAACAGTAATATAAAATAAACTTTGTGAGGAAGCTTCATATTCCGAATAAGAGCAGAGCTGAACAATCGGGTCGCCAAATTAAGATCGACGTGTCAATCACCACACAGCAAAAAAGGGGTTAAGGCTTTGCTTCCAATATCGCCTATCAATTTGCATATGAAAGGATATGGCGGCTCCGGAATTTAGTGGACGCTAATTCGAAGAGAAAATTTTGGGATGCATGCAATGCACCAACTCTTTCCTCCCCTCAAAATTCGGAAATGCCAAGCAACAGTTGTTAAACGTATCCAGAGCTCCTGAGGCTGAGCTGTCCGTCATAAGAGGTGGTGGACGATAGCACCTCGAAAATAACAGCTTTCGTAGAAAAACCAATAGCAATAACAGTAGCATTATGGACCGGCGTTTTTCAACAGGAGAACAGTTGTTATTTGTGAAGGTATACGCAGTTGTTGTGTTGTGACTGACTCTGTGAGCTTTACCTTACGTTTTTCGTTTGTTCAACTTCTATAGCTATATTGATATGGCAGCCTCCCATTAGCATGTTGACTATTTCCGCCCGAACGACTCGCTGTCATTTGAAAACTGCGAGACTTCTCCTCTTCGAGAGGAGAGTAACTTATTGTAGCAATGCATGGGGAACTTTTACAACAGCAAAACTGCATTTTCTGTACGCTTTTAACTCAAGAGAGAAGCTGCTGCTCCTGTAACTTAGTATATATGTAGACCCTCTGTGAGACGACAATGACGACATTGTGAGCAGAGCTTTAACAGCCTACGCTTCACTTAGAATTTTCGTACAAAACTTTTAGTACTACAAGTTCATGGAAATAAAACAAACCCCAAGCTTAGCTAGTGACCGGCACAGTCACAGGTAGTAAGTAAACAGCACAGCTCAAGAGAGGATCGAGAAGGGGACGCGCAATTTGCAAATGAGCAGAAGTTATTGACCGCAAAACCAGTTTTCGAATCTCAACGACAAACCGACTCAATTGAATGGAGTTTAAAAGACAGAGTGGACAGAAGATGATTTTTGCGATATTTTTTTCGTATTTATTGTTGTTTTTCAATATCTACTCATACGACATGCTAGATTTAATTAGCTTTTATCAGTACGATATAGTGTATTGTGTATAGTACGTATAGAATATATAGATTTAGATATTTCTGTAGTAGTAAATCTTTGTTTTCTTTCAACATATTTATATTGATGATAATTTTCTTTCTTGCTTCATTGTTCCTTTTACTTATTCTTACAATCTTGCTTTCAACACTCTATTTTTAATATATGGTAGTAGGTAGGTGTATATATAATCTTAGTATTCTTTTCGATATATTCATTGTAGATAGATAGATATATGTTGCTTTACGATTGATAGTACTTACTTAATATTTTCTGAATTGGTAAACATTTTGGTACAAGGACTCCGTTTTATACATTTTACATTTAAGGCGCAAATCTAGAATTCGCTTCTAAGGTTCTTTTTTTTCTTCACTTGGAAAAAAATATCTTTGACGAAACACTCAATTTTAAGGGGGAGGGAAGGGTTGGTATAGATCAGTTTTACCGGAGTTTTTCAAAAAAAACTTGTTTTAAATTAACATTAATTTGCTAGTTGATAACGTGATGCTTAGGTTTTCGTTTGGGATACTATTTTTAAAGTAATCTTTGAAACAAAATTCCATAGAGATATATCTGCGAAAAAAACTACATTCCAAGTACTTGCTGCTTCATAACTTTAGATTTATTCTAAATAGATATATTTGTGTCTATTTTAATTTTAGGGAGGGATGTACGGTTTTACATTTGCACTTCAGAAGAGAAAAGCCTGTGTTGCTCAGTTTTGGTTGCACTCGGGGGGAAATATTTTTTTGTTAAGGAGGGCCAAGTAAGTAACGGAAAACAATTTTAACAATTCTACGTAAAAGTACCAAAAAATCTATTGTATCTAAATATATACTTCATAGAGAATCTGTAATAAGCTAACGGGTTTACTGTCGTCGTTTCGTTTTTGCATTTGATGCGAGTTTTGGTTTCCTTCGTTATATCTTTTTTTTGTGTTTGGGAGCAGTGAAAAAGTTTCCTTTCTTATCACCAAGTCGAATTTCGGTTTCAGAAGAGCAGAAAAGTTCTGTTGCTGTGTTGCTTGTTGCAGATACAAATTACGGGTTTTTCGCTTTTTTTTGTTTTAATTTTGCAAGTTTCATTTTGCTATTTTTTGCTTTTTGCCGGCTACATTGTAAAGTACAATATGTAGAGTTGTAAAGAAGTTGTTATTACAAAATAGAGAGGTAAATATGTTTCGTTCGTTCCTTAGTGTTGCTTTTAGCGCGTTTTCGCTTTTCAGTACGCAATAGATATAGGGATTTAGATATTTCCTTTAATTTTTAGTTTAGTTGCTTTACTTGCTTAGTACTTGCCATGCCAGACGGATATTCTGCCCGACGAAGTTCTGAAGCCGGCCACGTTGCGGTCGTGTCGCTGCTGTGCCTCCAGGAGCTTCTTCTTGAGCATGACATTGCGAGCGGCCTCGCGCTCCTTCTCCTTCCTGTTCCTCATGTCGAGGCTGGTCAACAGGTAGCAGTAGTCCATCGCCTTCTTGAGGATGGTCAATTTGGAAGCCTTGTCGGCGTCGGCAAGCTCAGGCACGAGGTCTTTCAACTGATCGAAGTTGTGTCGCAACTCCACTCGCCTTTGGCGCTCCATCGAGTTGTGGAGGTCGCGGATCTCTCTGCACTTGTCCTGGTGACTAAGGTTGCTCTCTGTTGACGACCTCTTGCTACTGCTCCCGCTGCTGCTGCTACTGCTCACCGATGAGGCCACCGAGGTCGGCGATCTTCTGTGCGACTTGAGGGGCGATTTCGACTGCGTGTTGGGTGGAGGACAGTAGGCATTCTTCGAGGCCGATTTCCGCCGCTCTCTCCTCTGTTGCTCAAGTAAACTATGTGCTGCTGCCGACGAGAGGTGATGGTGTCTACTGCTACTACTGTGGTGATGGTGGTGTTTGGAGACCTTTCCTAGACTGTGGCTGCTCGACGACGAGGGCGGCGCCGTTGACTTGAACTTCATCCTGAACTTAAACTTGATGTTGCTATTGCTGCTGATACCGGGCTTGTTGTTCTTGATCAGGGACTGGACAGCTTGAGCAATCTTGCGCTTGTCAACGGCCTGGGCGCCACCTCGACTGTAGGTGGGAGGAACTGTCGTGGTGCCCGTTTGATGCAGTCTGCTGTAGAGGTCGTCTGTCTCGTCTTCGCTCGATTCGTTCGGGGTCAGCATGCCGAAGGGCTTGCCGCTGTTGTTCAGGAGGCTGTCAGTCGTCGTCGTCGTCGCGGTCGGGGGCTTGGCCAGGAAGTAGCAGTGGTCGCTGTAGGTGTTGTCCAAGATGGCCTTGTGCTTTTCGGATAGCTCTTGCTGCTGCTTGGTCTGCTTCTTCTGTGGCCTCAAGAGGCTGCGTCCTGCCTCGATGCGTTTGTAGCTGGCGCCGCTGTTGGTCTTGCGATGGGTCATGGCATGTCGGGTCCTAGCCGAGCTGCCAAAATCGTCGTGACTGACGACATCGATCTCCTCGTCGTCATCGTCCTCCTCGGAGACGTTGGTCTCCGTGTCCGACTCCTCGGAGGTCGGCATCGGGGTGTCCTCTGCGTAGGCCCCGAAGGTGCTGCTCATGAAGGGAGGGCTCGAGCCCAGGGTCGGGGTGGCCCCGAGAGTGGCCTCGACCTTGTTGAGCATGTCGACGTCGAAGTCCTTGAGCGCGAGGATGCCCTCTGCGCACTCGCTCAAGGTCAGGCTGACGTCGCGCCTCCTCTTGTATCTCTGTTGGTTGGCGGCGTTGAACAGCTCCGCCGTGTTGCCGGTCATCAAGGCCGAGCTCCACATGCAGTCGGACTTGATAGAATCGTTCGAGTCCTCTGTCTTGATGTTGATGTTGTTGTCGGCAGCTCCCGCCGAGACGAGGAGGCTGCTCATGTCTGTGTTGTTCGCGTTGTTGGTGGAGGAGTCGGCCTCGTCGCTGCTGCTGGCAGCCGACACGGCCGGCATCTCCACGTTGAAGATGTCCTCGTTCTCGATCTTGATGATCGCATCGAGGTCCATGCCCGCGTCGGACATGGGCTCTTCCTTGATGCCGTTGGAGGCAAGCAAGTCGTCCAAGGCCGACTCGGCGTCGGCATCGGTGACGTTGAAGTCGTAGTCCTCGAAGGGATCGGGGGTCACGTCACTCAGCAGGTTGGCCAGGTTGGCATCGTTCTCTTGGCTCTGCCAAAGGCCGAACTTCTCAAAGAGGGTGTCGGAGGCTAACGCCATGGTAGTGTTAGTGTTGTTGAGGTTGTCCTCACTGAACTTCACTGATAGTTTTCTCTTTCTACTGTTCGCAATTAACGATGTCGTTGTTGTTGTTGCCAATCCGGGATCGAGGGTTGAACTGCTGTGACTCATTGCTCTTCAACAAAACGACAGCACACGATCTCTCCCAATGCTGGACGGTCGCTTGCCTGTTGCGCCAGCCGGTCATGAACGGGTCAACCCTGGTTTGGGAAGCAGGGGGGTGTCGTTTCACGAACCGAACGCGATTATTCAACGCTTTTGCGAGAAAAAATCGCTCCCGTATGGATGAATGCTGGCGCCGAAGTGAACGAGGCGAGGGCCAAGAAAGTGGAAAAACGGGGAGGGAGAGTAGAGGGCGCGGGGGGCGATTCTACCGGTAACTTGGATCGCGACGAGAGGAGGCAACGTGGATTCCACGCCGTTCTCAGCTCACACTGCGCAGGCGCGGACGCACGCCCAGTTTAGTTAACAGCAGCAGCGCTCAGCGATTCTCAGTATTCAGGTTTTACTTACTTACTCAGTTCGTGGCACCTTGCTCCCGGCCGGGCAGACGCGGCAGTACAATGGAAAGGGCAGGTGGCCGCCACGTAGCACCAGCGTTGCTCGTTAAAAGCCAAATCAAAACACGTCTTTTATCGGCGAAAAGCGCCACTTTTGTTTCTGCGTAACGGAAAGGTGAAGTTCTTAATATACCGACTGTTGCATTTCTGAGTCCGTACTCTCCGACACTTTTTAGTGGTTGAGAGTTGCTGATCGCTGCGTAATTTTGCGCAATGTTTTATTTTGGTTCTCAACTACGCATTATTTTTCTCAGCTGTAGTAGCCGAACATAAAAGCATCGAAGATGGGACAAATACTGAGAATTTCGCCTGTATGTAATAAACTGACAGAATTAGATATTCTTCTCAGTTTAAAACGATATAGTTCGACGAAATGATATCGTCACTTTTCTTGGAGCCAAAGAGCTCCAAACTCTCTTGCTTTTCCAATGACTCACTTTTGAATTTTGATTCATCAAACAAAATCTGATGAAATTGTGACTAAAAGCCAGTCTTGTCAATGGTTAAGACGTGTCGTATTAAGGTTTCTAAGCGATCATACGGTTGCTTTTAAGAGACTCCTACGTTCAGTAAGCAGTCATAGAAGCACTATATAGACATATATGGAGAAAGGTATTGCACCATG
>JAAUYL010087612.1_pt1 | contig 10016 bp, 10 predicted proteins | sample 7278011 | NCBI WGS metagenome assembly JAAUYL01 (sample SAMN14350225, study PRJNA611818) | marine sediment metagenome | isolation source: surface marine sediment (1.8m) | place: French Polynesia: Moorea | collected 2018-08 | reverse complement strand
TCGACAGGGTCGCTACCAAGGAGGCCATGTTACCGATGGCGGCGCCGACCACAACTTGATTCACAAGAGGCTGCTCGACCTCATGGACCCGGCCAGGCACATGCACCCCGGCATCCCGTACGACTTCTACTCCGGCTACATCCTGATGGTGGCCGACAACGTCGACGACACCAGCAACAACGTCAACACCGGCTCGTCCTCCTCCGGCTACTCTTCGTACAGGAGCTCGACTGCAACAAGAAGAACCACCCCGACCACCCATTTGTTTGGCAAACTTCCGGATGATGTCAATGCCGCGCTTCAACGCAACTATGGCCGCGTCCAGAAGGTGATCATGAGATCCGGATTCGTTATCGTTGATTTCACGGATTTTTTCCTTTCCAAAAAAGATTTCGGCTGAAAAGATGAAGATCGAGATGGATCCTGTGGATGTTTTGAACCTGCTTGGCACCCACGGGTACAGGGTTATCGGGTTCACCGCCGAGGCCGACAAGAAGATGGTCTGGACGCTTGAGCACCGGGATTTCGAAAGCAAAATCCTCGGCCAACCTCATGCCCACGGTTGAATATCTTTGTAATCTAATCAAACACCGTAGTGGTTCGCTATTGGAAAATGTAAAATATAAAATCGAAGTATCTAGCGCTTTGTCTCACAGATTTCCGATATTTTCTATTCCATTTTCTTATTGTATTAGGGGGCAATATACAGGTAGCATAGCTAAAATATTTCAGAGTACAACAAACAGCGAATATTATGCCAAACTTAAAAACGCGGAAGAAGCATATTTAACCATCTTGATGGTGGTTGTGGGTTAATGAAAAGAGGCCGTGCATCGCTTGAGAGACAGAGCCTTCTGTTTCAAATCGCAGCCTCGCGACCTCGCGGAGGTCGCGGGCGTCCAGAATGACGAGGCTGACGTTGCACTGGCTCGTCGCGTTCAACAAAGTCACAAGGAGGACACCGTCATCCTCGGCTTCCGCTTCCGGCCTCGCCACAAAAGTTGGTTCGCTTACATAATACCCCGGATCCTTCCAAGTCATGATATCTTTAGACTCCATGTCGACCTTGTAGATCTGAAATAATTGACTGGTTGCACAACTCCTTTTTTGCTTTTGACAGGTTTTTGATTGGCAAAAAATCCTGATTTCGTAATCTTTTAATTGAAAATGGCGACTCACTTTGTTTGGGTGAAGCAGCTCTTTTCCGACGGCGTAAAGGTATTGGTACGATTTCCCCATAAAATTGTTGTTGATCCGGGGGAAGTCCATCGGCTCCGGCGCCATTTTTTCAGCCTTCATCACAATATTTGTTGGATCCTTCGAAGAGTGGAAAAACACGTTCAAGCAATAATTTCTAAAGTGGTTTCCAGGGAAGAATCACAGCTGGTGATTTTCACGGAAAAAATAAGCAATATCCATTAACAGTAAAGTGCAAAACCACATTTTTCTACCCAGGCTCGCCTACTACCATTTTTGTAAGTCATGGAACTTCTGGCCTTTTTTGATAGGTATAAATACATGAAAAAGGCCTTTGAAAGTGCATCAACTCATTTTCAACATGGGCTCCATGCAGGGAATGGTAACTGGACTATTTACTCAAGTTTTATGCTTAGGATCGACCAATTGCATTGCACTCACCTCTTTAGTCGAGATTGGCAAAACTAGTCGAACAGCATGAGCCGACGGCACGTGATCTGTTTTTTCGATGTGGCAGAATCGGAGAGCTTTAATAATCTGAAAAGAGAAAATAAAGCACAATTCATTAAACGCTTTTGCGTGACCTATCAGAACTTCCAGGGTTTCCCTGGGGCGATCTGCTCGTTGGTTATTTCCGTTACAGAAACCCGAGGGCATATAATGACGTTCTCCCATTGAGGTCACATTACTGAATGCCTTTCATTCAGTTCATTCTGTACGTTTCCAGATCAAATATAGTAATAATTTCAAGCCATGTACGTCAACAAAACTATACTAATTTATTCTATACTAACCCCCCTCGTTTAGTGTCTCACGAACCGAAATGTACGACAAAGTTTAAGACAATACCAGAGGCACGTCTTTCCTTTTCTATCAGACTAGAAGTACATTCATGATTTTTCGTGCTATTTTTATTTCCCCACGATATTGATGGCTGTCTCTAGCTTACGTTTGCATCTTTGTAAGCCATGATATCGATGGAAATGCTTCGGTCGTCGTTACAAACGAAAGCGTTAATAACGTGAAAAAAGAAGAACGGAGCGCACTCGTAGACCATTGGCAGCAGCTCGCCCTTGGCTTTGTCAATCACCCGGAATCGAACCTGCAACCAAAAATAAATAAAATAAAAAAATAAAATTCAAATTTGAAAATTCGTGAAAATATTTCTTACCGGTACGTGAGATTTCCATTTGAGATGGTGGTGCAGGTTGACGCCATTCGTGGCGGTTTTGTCGATGAACAGAGGCTGTTCTATTAGAATTATGAAGTCCGACGTCATGGCAAAACTGCAAAATAAGGGGTGAGTAAATAAATTTGGGACAATTTGTCATATGCCATTTTATTTATTACCTGTGAATATACGAAGGGCTCTCCTTCCTTCGACAGGGGATTTTGCAGACCTCCTTCACCTCTCCCGACTTTGAGACACGCAATAGACTGGAAACAAAAATATGAATTTTAAATGCCTTAAAAATGAAGACTTGGGGACTTTTCGAGCCAGGTAGGTTATCAAAAATATATGGTTTTAAAAATTCACCATGCTCTCGCAAAAACCTACTACTCTCTTTAAAGCCAAGAGTTTTCTTCCTGCTCAAAGTTGTCGTAGAAACACTAATTTTTTTCAAACAAAAAAAATGAAGGCCAATCTCCCAGAAAATCTACTCTAAAAAGTCTGTTCTTTTAACTTAATTGCAAATATCAAATTTCAAATTCTTAAACCAGAAACAACTCCATATATTTTCACTCTTGAACTCCTGTGGATGTGTCGCCCATGAATGTTTATTTTGATTCTGATATTAGTCCACTAAAAAGTTCACACTCGCTTAGCTCGCTCGAACGAAAACTCTCACCTGTAATGAAACTTCTGCCCGTCGTGCGACGTCCCGATATTCCAGAGGCTTCCATCATTTGGATCTTCAAGGGGGTGAGAACACCAAATCAGAACGGGAGACATGGATTCCACTAAAACCTGAAAATAAACAAAGACATTTATGAAGGCTGTCACGTCTGAACGAGAAGCCGTGATTCCCCAGGGGGAAAATAGTTCTTGATCGTTCTTACCTCTTGAAGTGTGTCCAAACTTTCCGGATCAACCTTGTGCGATATTGAGGCGTCGGTTAGAAGATAGAGGGCGCTGGGATCGCTTGGCAAAAAACACATGTTGTCTACGCAACGGTCCGCCGACCCTTGCCTCTCGTGATAGCCGTAGATAAATGCTCTCAAACTGCAAGCAAACAAACATTAAGAGTTATGGAAATTATTTGGGTAAACAGTAATTTCATGCCTGTACTGCAAACTTTAAGGCATTTGCATTTCATTCATAAATATTCTAGCCGCTAGATGGCGCTAGTGTCTCTTTTACCCAAATCGTACCTTGAACGCTTATGTAAACTAAATGTAATCTGACGGATTTACAACTCGCTACATATTTTTGATAAGCCCAACAATTCCAATATATTTCTCGTTGCTAAGGGATACAAAAACTCAAAAAGTGGCGGAAAACCTTAGTACAAAAAAAGTTGAAATATTGCCAGCAACCAGGATGATAAATTATTTAGCACTTTGCATGGTCAGAATTACATAGATGCTTACGTGAACAATAAATTCTTAATACCCTCGTACGCAATTCTATAGGCGGAAATAAACATTCATTGTTATTTACTCAACCAAAAGTCTCTTTTACAACGATTTGTGTTGCAACCAAAAACAAATCCAGGCAAACATTTCTTCCCTGCACCGAAACAAAGCAAGACAAATTGCTTGCTGTTAACTTGGTTGATGCGCAAAAATGTACTTGGCTCTTGGTTACAACTTTTTTAATTGGAAAGCAGCCACATTCATCTAGGCATATTTTTTTTCTCGGGAGAGGAACAGGAAACCAGTTTGCCTTATCAACTTTTCATATACAGAAGTGTGTGTTAATAAAGTTTGTCGAGTTAGTGTGGCTTTTTGGCTCTAACCTCAGCCTTGATGGAATTGTCAAACGCATGTAACTTCCTTCCTCTCTCTCTGAAAATCATTGCTTATTCACGAGTCTGGCCAACAAAAACCAGTACACAGGTAAATCTATTTCTGTGATTTGTGACCGCCTGAGAATCTCTGAGGGATTGTACTCTTGTATGGAAAAGGTGCTAAGCAAATCGCGTTATGCTCTGGGTATGACGTTAAAGAACTACCAAATCCCAAAAAGTAGAGGACAGGTCATGAATGGCCGGCCTCGCGGCCTCGGCGGCCTCGATTCTTACCGGCGGACTTTTGTGCCGAAGGCTTGCTCTTGCTTCGGGCTCCCGGGTTGCTTCATGCAATCGGAGTCCGCGAGGGTAACGATCCTGTTCTGGTAGGTGAAGGTGTTGGACTTAGCGTCAAGGCTGTACTTGTGCAAGACGGAGGGCATGTCAAACAGGTGGTCGTAGTAGGTGTCCCCGCTCTGAATCACCCCCGGGCCGACCCTGTAGAGGCTGCCGTTCAGCCACTCCGGGACCTCGCCGCCTGCAAAAATTAGAAAGCAGCTCATTATATGATGATGCTCCCAAGGGACTTTCAGGGCTGTCTAAGTAAATGCATTAATAAATTCCATGTGTGACATTCAAAGGCGAGGATGTAGTGGATGCAACAGGTCCTCATTTTCCTCGAGCATAATAATATAGCTATAGGTTGGCGTTTCATGATGGTCATAGAAGCAAAAAATGAAGGTAGAGCTCGTTGCTTTCTTTTGATGCTGAGGGCATAATGTGCTACTTGTGTTACTTTTTTTGAGAGAGCATTGATTTGTTTTGTTCCTTGTCAATCTCAACCGGTGTATCAGCCTGCAAATGAAAGTAGGCAGGAAAAAGAGCTTTGGCTATTGTCGCGAGTTCGAGTTTTTTTTACTGAAGTTCCTCTCTTACGTAAACACAAATGCTGCTTTGCAGCATTGTGTACAAACCACTCGATCTCCAGCAGCAGGTGCTTCAATAAATAACACGAAAAATATGATGCCAGAGAGTAAGTTTCAAGTTACTTTATCATGATTTCCTTCTTCTTTGAGATCATTTTTGCCTTAGTGGTTTGGTTTCGCCGTTATAAATAAGAAATTGGCCCCCTCTTGAGAGAGTGCCTTGCATCAAAGCAACATTAGTGTTCTCCAAGGCTTTCAAGCTATTTATTTTGTCTTTATCAAGAGAATATATGTTTATTTATTTGCCAGCAAATGTGTTCGTTAAAAACATTAGAAGGCTTCATCTACAAAAAAATATTTCTTCTTTGATATTATTGTACTCTCTTCGATCTGTAGCAGTGTGCGTGGGCTGAGTTTCCGAGACTGTATTTGTTTTGTTTTTGTAGACAAAAGTACTTAGGCGTCAATAGGAAGGGGTACAGAGTAACCGGAAGTTGAAGGCACTCATTCAGCTGTCGAGCTTCCGGTTTCATGGTCAATTCACAGTAAGGTGAGGGGTTGGTTGTAATTGTGGTTGTGGCTGTGCATGAGGGGTTCTCTCTCCCTGAGCTGTTAGAGGTCCAACATAAACTGCAGCCTGAGGTACCGGGGTACCGCCTTGAGTATGATTCATTGAAGCAGGAGGGGGAGGCTGTTCCATGTGAAAAACTTGGACTGGTGTAAAATCCTGCACCTTGTCGCCACGCCCACTTTTTGAGTGGCCACTCCCACAAGAACAGCACGCCCATATGCAAACGACAATCATGATCACAAATGCTATGCTGACCAGGGCCGCCAAGGCTATTAAAATCAGGTGCAGATACCAAACGACTTCATCGTCGTTGTTGTAATAATCTGGATAAAATGGATCAACGATTGGCTCTTCAGTGGGTAAGCTGTTCCAGAAATCATCGTTGTTATTTTGCAGATACCAAGGCACAGAATCGTCCCCGGAGTCAGTTGAATTCAAGAGGTTTTCTATCACATCCAAAATGCTCACTAGTTTAGCAAAAAAATGCCATAAGTAAGGACGAAATTCCAATAATCCCAAAATGTCTACTTACTTTTGAAATGAGGTCAGGTCGCATGTAGTCAATAAAAGTACTTGAAGACAGTTCTTAAATTAAAAAGCCTGTGGCCTCTCATATGAAACTGAATGAGTTATGCTTAGGTCAACGCGTCATAGTATTTGGCTATATACTGGTCAAATTTTGGTTTCTAGGAGACTCGACCAAGTCGAAACAATGGCGGACAACAACCAAGGTGTTTAAAGAATGCAGACCGCGTGCCTTTTGCTTTGGTTACCCTTATCCCCCTTGGCCTTTTTGGCCTTTGAAGTATGGGCTTTCTTCATATGTGTGAAGACCAGCAAAAGTTATCAAAGTTTATGTTGTGTAGTACGTTCGACCGAAGTTTCAACTCCCAAAGGGGACTTGCGAATGCAAAATGTTTTTAAATTATTCCCCCGTGCGAAGGCAATTTTCGCACTTTTAATGAGACTGCCTCCTCAGAATTGCAAAAAAGTGAGCAAGAGAATTAGTTTCACAGATAATATTTTTCCTCGAAATCTAAAAACGCATCTTTGAGTCATCCTCGTTTTAAAAATAGAACATGGTGGACTTGCAATGACGCAGTTATTGTAAAAACTAAATAGACAATTGTGCGTCGCGTAATTTTGGTATTTATCTAGGCAAAACTTAATGCTTAATAACAAATCATAAGTACTTAAAGTGCGTTTGTATTGCCAGGAAAGTTTCTGGATATCTGAATATTTTCTACGTCATTTAGACAATAAATAACGTGGACAAAAATATGGATAAAATGACAAAAACACACACGCAAGACCGAGGCAAAATTGGGGAAATATACAGCATATTTATATATGTAAGCAAACCTGCTTCGATTTTAAATATTTCGGTAGACAAAGTTTTTCTAACATAAATATTTAAACCAGTCTGACTCAACAGCGAAAGTCGTACTTCAATTTGGGTTTGAAAAAAATATGTATTCTAGTATTTCACGCATTTACGTCATGCCCAGTGTACCACTAACAAAATGAAAATATATTCTAAAAATAGGTTCTTTAACGTGTTAAATATTTAAAAAAATGTTCTACTAGGGCGTGTGATATTTCAAAATGGGCTACACATTTATTCTTTATTCTATGAAGCAAAGTGCTTTTTAAAAAGGTAGGCTTCTCCCCTCAGGGAGCTTTTGAGATTTCGTTTTCAGTACTATAGAAATACTTAATGTAATGCGTACATTTACGTAGTGCAAAACCTTTTGTTTTAAACTTGCAGCCACTAGATGAAGCCTGAGGTTTTGAAAAGAAGACCACAAAAGCCTTTAGCTTTACAACGATTTTTTTGTACACGTGGTATCCAGTTTCATTCATGAAAAAATCCTTGATCGAGTTTCAGAGATCAAAATAATTGGTCAATTATAAAACTAAACCAACAGTTTCTTGGTCAATTTAGCAATTTTGTTTTCCGGGAGGGGAAAATATGAAGACAACCGTTATTCTGAGAATTGCGCCTCTAAACCTATGTAAGTACTACTTGCGACTTAAAATTCTGGAACAAAACTTTTGAGCGTAAAAGAAAAGTTTTTGAAAGTTAAAGAGCGTTGGTGCACTTTTGTTTTTAAGACCATCACGCGTTTTGTCTTATATAGGAAAAATAATTCCATCTTTCTATTTTTCCCCATCCTGGGGAAAACACAATATCAATAACAGAACTCTATAATGAAAAAATGGTAACTTTATCTACCAATTTCTGATGGAAAATTGATTGAGTTTTTTGACGAAAAAAAGTTGCTTTAAAGAAGAAGAGAAAAAAGTTTACTTTAGTTTAGAATCTATCTTCCAGCTTAATTACGAATAACGTACGTCGTTTCTTCAGAAGTGACACAATTAATTGACAGAACAAAAGTTTCCCCATCTAATTATGGAAAATATAAGCTAGAAACAGAGAAAGAAAGTCATTGCCATCGAATTTACATTTGTTATCATAACAACAACGAGTTTGCCGAGCCAGTATGAATGAAATCAATACTTCAATTATGTAGGTATCACAGAGAGAGGCTATATTCTTTGATCTTCGACCTAAATAAATTCTGTCTCTCGTCTATACATCAAAAAGGCACGTGTCAGCCTTGATTTTGACATGTTTTTGATAACCTAAGGCTTACCTATAATGTCGCCATGAACGGGGAGCGAGGTTTCCTTCTCTGTATTGCGAGCCCAAATGCAGTTCATGATGGTCAACGACAGCCTCCGGTCCCTGGCTTTTTCAGCCTTAGTCTGTCCAAACTTCTCGATGGCCTCGACACTGGCTCGCCTCATCCCGCTCATATTTTTTCACAGAAAATAATTAGTATTTGCCTTCGCTTCGACAAGGTTCGATAGCTAATGTGCCGAACAACCGAAGAGGAACAAAATGAAAACGAGGGAGATAAGGCCGTCGCCTGTTGCATGCGGCCTCTATTTTTCGAGGCTGCGAGGCTGCGAGCGAGCGAGCTCTCGCGTCCTCGACGACGAAGCCTCCGCCGCTGCAAAATATATCTAGATGTACACATACGGTTGGTAGTGCCATTGTCATGTGTGTGACTCAGAATTAAAAATAGATGATGAGAGCCCCGGCTCGGGTCTCGTCGTTTCTAGAACAACAGCCTCTATTTACGTAAGAAAGCAAGGAACTGTTTTGTGGTAGGATACATTTGCTGCCACTTGTTGCTTCGTTGTTTTACTCTTGAAAATCTTGCTTAAATTTTTTGTCATTCATGGTATGATTAAAAAAATATCAGACACACAAGGCTTAAAATAATAATAATCTCATTCCTGCATCAAATTTTCATCTAATCTTGAGAGGAGCACTGTAGCATAAAATTGGCTTCGCCGTGAGGTTCAAAATTTGAATTTTCACTCCCTGCTTATGTTATTATTTTGTGTACTTACTTACTTCAAGGCCTTACTATATTAAAATTAGAATTGTAAATTGGACATTTAAAGTCGATTTCTGATAGAGAATAGAGAGCCATAGTTGTTACGTACTTAATCACCGCAACCATTATTTACTTAACTGGGGCTGTAATATGTTTATTCGAAAGTCAATCACATGCCAATTACGTGGGGAAATAAGAAAACAATTTCTGTTTACCATCTTCTAGTCTTACAAAACCAACATTTTTTAGTCTGGCACGAAAAACTTGCTTATGGTACACGAATTCGTGCCTGTCCAACTCTAGCCACATTTGAAGTCAACCGCTGTTAACCAGCGTTAAATAAGATTGAATGACAGGAACTAGAAAAGTGCAAAGCACAGAATGAGATTTTGGTGGCGTTTTGCAACCGGGGGAAATACTTGAAGAGCAAGCAAATGCAATTTCTCAATTTCCCCCCACCGGGAATTGCATTTAAAACGGCGGCGCACCTCAGAATTCATGCAATGGAGGTAAAGATTCCTTTATAAAGCTATAGGAAATGAACCATCAACTGAAAGTGACAGCACAGGTAGTGGCAGATTTTATTTCCTGAGCAATCAATTGAGGTCAGTAGTTTGAGACAAGGTCAATATGAAGGCCGAAAAAAGGCCAATCTTTCGCAGCCGGATCGATAAACCCATGGGAAATTGCTCGTCTGTACAAACGACTTAAAGTGGATTCAATGAAAACAAGCATGAGTTTGAAATTTGAATCTTGATGATATTTGCGCTTCCGGTCTGGCGAGCTATTCAACTGGTTAGCTTTTAACTGTTTGCATAGTTTTTCGCGCCAAAATAACCTCTTCGTGAAGAAGGACGAGAGCTTTCACTTTTGCTTCCGAAGTCACCATGGTGGTGAACTCCGAGCTGTCGGTGCCCATCTTGCATTTATCATTTCTGTACTCCATTCCGGATTGTTTGAT
>JAAUYL010074127.1_pt1 | contig 10019 bp, 5 predicted proteins | sample 7278011 | NCBI WGS metagenome assembly JAAUYL01 (sample SAMN14350225, study PRJNA611818) | marine sediment metagenome | isolation source: surface marine sediment (1.8m) | place: French Polynesia: Moorea | collected 2018-08 | reverse complement strand
TGATAAGTGCTTATGCAAAATTAATTGTATAATTCCATAAGCAAAATTAATCGGACATTACTATTAGATATCTTTAATCTTAATACATAAATTATCAATTATTTCTTCCTGTTCCCTGTTCCCTGTTCCCTGTTCCCTATCTCTACTAGGAAATTTATTTTGCACGACTACTTAACTGAAATGACTCCTGGAAATACTATTGCGGCGATCGCTACTGCTATTGTTCCCCAACAAGGAAGTGTGGGGATAGTTAGGATGTCTGGTTGGGAGGCGATGAAAATTGCCAAAATTCTATTTCATGCACCGGGGAAACAAGTTTGGGAGACTCACCGCATTCTCTATGGTTATATTCGACATCCCAAAACTGAGCAATTAGTAGATGAAGCTTTGTTATTGATTATGAAGGCTCCTCGTTCTTATACCCGTGAGGATGTGGTAGAGTTTCACTGTCATGGTGGAATTATTGCTATACAACAAGTATTACAATTATGTATTGAGGCGGGGGCGCGACTAGCTCAACCAGGAGAGTTTACTTTACGAGCTTTTTTAAATGGACGATTGGATCTGACTCAGGCTGAAAGTATTGCCGATCTTGTGGGTTCTCAATCTCCTGCTGCTGCTCAAGTTGCTTTGGCAGGTTTACAGGGTAAGTTAGCTAGTCCAATTCGTCAGTTAAGAGCTGGTTGTCTGGATATTTTAGCAGAAATAGAGGCCCGCATTGATTTTGAGGAAGATTTACCTCCTTTGGATGAGTCTGAAATTAGTCAAAAAGTGGATAGTATTTTGGTAGATTTGTCAAGGGTATTAGGAACGGCAAGTCGGGGGGAGTTGTTACGAACTGGTTTGAAGGTGGCTATTATCGGACGTCCGAATGTGGGCAAGTCGAGTTTGTTGAATGCTTGGAGTCGTAGCGATCGCGCTATTGTGACGGATCTTCCTGGTACAACGAGGGATGTGGTGGAATCTCAGTTGGTGGTGGGTGGTATTCCAGTGCAGGTTTTGGATACAGCGGGTATTCGGGAAACTGAGGATCGGGTGGAAAAAATTGGGGTGGAGCGATCGTGTCGGGCTGCTGAGTCTGCTGACCTTGTTTTGTTGACGATTGACGGTAAGGCTGGTTGGACGGAGTTAGATGAAGTTATTTATCAACAGGTAAAAAATCGTTCTTTAATTCTGATAATTAATAAAGTTGATTTGGTAAAGCCGGAATTAATTAAGTCTATTTTTTACCCAAAAACTATTAAAAATTTTGTGACTACAGCAGCTATTAATAATCAAGGAATTGAGGAATTGGAAGCAGGGATTATTAATGCTGTAAATTTTGGTAATGTGCAGGCAGAAAATTTAGATTTTGCGGTTAATCAAAGGCAAGCAGCAGCTTTAACTAGGGCTAAGGTGGCTTTGGAGCAATGTTTAAATACTATCAAAAATAATTTACCTCTAGATTTCTGGACTATAGATTTAAGAGGAGCAATTTATGCTTTGGGAGAGGTTACAGGGGAGGATGTAACGGAATCTGTTTTGGATAGAATTTTTAGTCGCTTTTGTATTGGTAAGTGATTTTTCAGGCGTTTTTTTTACTTCTCCCCCACTCCCCTACTCCCCTGCTCAACAAAATCTATAAAAGTTTTTGAGAAATGATATTACTCTCTACTCCCCAAGCACGAAAATCATACCTGCGCTTTAGTAACCCCATTTTTTATAGCGGTTTTCACAAAGGTAGACTACAAAAATTATTCCTTCTTCCTTCTCTCCTAGATAACTAAAGCCTTCTTCCTTTCAACCCAAATCTGTGTACTCTATATTAATGAAAATTGCTATAAAGTTTAGCCTCCTGCTTTTTGGCTAAAGATTTTGAAGTATAGCACTACGCAAATAGCTTAGGACATTTATAAATGCTCAAACTCAGTCAGCGATAGCTCTTGACTCCTGACTTCTAAATAATGACTTCTGACTTAGACCTAGCACTGAGGAAATTATGAGAATTTTGATGACAATTTATGATAAATTGTGATAAAGTTTTACATAACATAACAAAAGAAACACAAATATTCAGGTTAGAAGAAAAAGATGACTGGATTTATCAGAGGATTATTTGGGAACAAAGACGACAACCAACCAAAGGAAGCTTTCTTCCTAGATGCAGATAGCGCAAGTAGTCTTGGTGATGTAGACTTTATGCGGAAATCTAAGACAGTTAAGAGGAGCTATCCCAAAGCAGTAGGTAAGATTAATTTGATAGAAGGAGAGACAGAAAAGGCTGTTTCTTCTATGCAAATGAAACAAACTGTAGGAGAAACTAAACCTTCTTCCTATCCTTCTTATAGTTCTAGTACATCTACTCCTAGCACATCTGCTGCTAGTACATCTACACAACCTTTAACTCCGCCTACTCCTGTACAACCTCGTACCATTAGTAATTCTAATGATGGACTAGATTTCAAAAGCATGGCTCGTGATGTGAGGAAAAAGAGATAATTACTTTTGCCACATAAATATATATAGCAAAAGTAATTATTATTAATTACCAAAAAATTGGGTTGAAAGCCTCGCCCTTCTAGGGCGACTTTTTAGTTGTTTTTTTTTGAATATATATGTTATCTTTGCTATTAGTCGCGGGCGGGCAGTCCGAGACAAAAAACGGACGCGGAGGCAAGCCTAAGACTTGCGTATAGTGAGCAGCAGCCAGTGAAACGTCAACCCACCGAAGAGCTTCGGCTCAGTAGGAATCCCTGTGCTTTTAGGTCTGGGAGGATGTCAATTGTAGATATTGAGTGAAAATATAGCAATCCAATTTAAGGTTTGAGACTTTAGCATTGAGTAAATTTATTGCACAATGGCAGAGTTTCAAGACTTACTAAGGATTGCTATACTTCTATTTGTGACTAATAACTTCTTGCCATTCTAACAAGACTGGCACGGGTATTTTGATTCTTGCTTGTTGGTTGGTTTTTAAAGGCAAATATAGAAAAACTTTGGCATTTGTTTTGATGCTAAACAAAACTTCTGGAAATTGATATTCACCCACGTTAGTAGCTGGTGCTTTTTCGGCAAAATTATCTCTAGCTAGGGATATTTTATCTTGACCATAACTAATTTTTAAAGGTTGTGGATGAGTAAATTCTACACTGCCAGGAAAACCTACTAAGCGCAGATTAATAGTATCTACTTCACCAGAAGTGAGACGTTTATAAAATACTACTTGCCATGGTTTTCTTTCTTGATCTCTTAAAGTATGTTTGGCTTGATAAACTATCTGATTCGGTGCTTCTTCTATTTCTCGAATTAGAGCATTTGCTGAGTTAACTGTAAAGCTACCTTGATAAACTAATATCAGGAAAACTAATCCAATTATCAACATAATTTTGAATAAAAATTGTTTAATCATTTGATTAACTAGCTATTAGCTTTTCCTAGATAATGCTCCCTAAAAACCAGTCAGTAGAGAGCAAAAAAAATATACTTGGCTAATTACTTAAAAACCTTAACTAGCTGTTAGCTTTTAGAATTTTTTTCCCAGGACGCTTTTCATGTGGGTAGCAAACTGTTAACTGAAATGACCGCTATTTCAAAAAGCACTTAATTAAGTTAAGCTAGACGGTTTGAGAAGGAAAAAAGATACCCTTGAAAACTATTGAAAAGCTCTACATCCCTTGCTAATTCCTAACTACTTTTTAATTCTCTCCTAAACCTAACTGTCCCCAATAACCAGTAAATATCCGACTGCCATCTTTCAGTACATGAATTTCTAGGCGATCGCTTGCCCAATTTAATTGATTTTTTAACGCTGGATTAAATACTCTCACTCTTTGATTACTTGAAGAAACTAGAGAATTAGGAGAATGAATAGCTAGGGTTTCTACAAATGGTCCATCAATCAGAATATCTAAGTGAGACAATAATTCTTTAGCACCAACAGGTGCATTTTTAGATTGTAATTCTCTGAGAGTAAACCCACTAAAAGACATTACATTTAAACCTCTATATTTTAATATTTTTGCTAATTCTGCTAGTGCTGATGCTTGTAAAAAAGGCTCTCCCCCAGAAAAGGTTACTCCTGTATTTCGAGGATTATTTAATATTTTATTTGCTAGTTCTTCAATACTTATTAATTGGTTAATATCAAAAGACCAAGAATCAGGATTAAAACAGCCAGAACACCCGCGTTTACACCCTTGTACCCATACTACTGCACGGCAACCAGGACCATTTACTTCTGACTCATCAATATAGCCCATAATATTTAGATATCCTGGTGGAATTTCTAATGGTGTTGTTGTTGATAATTTAGCTGTTAGGTTATTCATATTTCAGTTCTTTTTTACTGCTTTTTTTATTATCAAAAAATCTCAATGCTATTTCTGTTTATAACGAACCGGAATGTTTGTATTTGTGTAAATATCATCTGCAAATTCTTGTAAAATCTCCTGACTAACACACTTGAGTTTTTGTACTGCATAAGGGTGAAATTCTGTATGGTTTCCTCTAGCATCTAGTTGATGTTTTAAAGGTTTAGGGCGAGTAGGTGTGTTGAGTTGAATTTCATCAGGTTTTAGAGATTTGATCGAGCTAATATATTCGGCTTGGGTTTGAGGATTCCATGGAGATAATATCATTGTTTGAATAGCTAGTTGACCTTGATATTTTTCTCTAAATTTTTGTATTCCTACCCAGATATCCGATAGGTTAAATGTTTCTGCTGGTCGATTAATTCCTTGTAGTTGTCTTTGGTTAACTGCATCAATTTTGATTGATACTTTGTCTGCTAAATTTAACGCTAATCTAACTTCTGGATTGGTTAAAGTTGTACCATTTGTTAAGACTAAGATTGGTTTGTTTGTTAATTTTTTCGTTTCTTTTAGAATGTCTTTTAAGTTCAGAGCTAATGTCGGTTCTCCACTGCCACTAAGAGTAATAATATCTACATCCCAAGGTGCAAATTTTTGCAGTTCTAATAATATTTTTGCTGTAGATACATAAATAGAGCGATCGCTTGTTTTTTGTTCGATTTCTCCTAGCTGACAGTAAACACAATTGAATGAACAAGTGGAAATTTTGCCTATGGGATCTATGCCTAGGGAGCGCCCATATCGCCAAGATTTTACTGGTCCATAAACTGGTATAAATTCATCAGTTGATTTTGTCATTATTTGATTTTATTTTTTACGATCATATCTATAATAATTATTGATGAAATTTACCTAATAATTAAGGTTTAAAGCTTCTCCTTTAAAGGAGAAACAAGCGGTCGTTTTGGCTGTCGCCGACATGAAAAGCGGAGCTTGGAGTAGGATGAGATGCTGAGGTCTCCTGGCTAGCCTCCAATCTCCCCTTGATCAGAAAAAATTTTCACGCTCCCCGTCAATCCAATCCGTTTTAGGGAGAGGTAATTATTCATTATCCATTATCCATTATCCATTAATGAAGGTTCTATATTTCAGTTTATTTATAGGAATTTTCAACATTATTAAGAGCTGCCAATTAATTATTTGTCATTTGTCTCAAAAGAGACAAACTCAAACATGAACTTAATTTTTCTATTAGTTTATTATATATGCCAATATTATTTGAAGTATTGTACTATACAAACAACCTTTTTTTTACATAAATTAATAATATTGATTTCTTTAAATTTGCTTTTACACGAGCAATCCTAAATGAGTTAGTGCTGGAAACCTAATACCAAATTCATGCATAGGCATTTACATCTTAAGCATGTGATTTATTACTACAATAAAAAATATATAAATTCCATAAATTCTAAAAAATTAAACATTTTTTCCTCTTTTTTATTGTGTTTTTCTTTCACTGTTCCCAGTTAAGTGTTCCCTGTTCCCAGTATCGTGACTGTAGCAATATTTTATGAAATGGGTATAAGAGTTATAAACTTATCTACGATGAAAAAGTATAGCAGCAATAAAAGTATAGTTTAGGGCAGTAGAGATATTAGATATCCGTTTTTAACTAAGAGGCAACAAGTAACAGTTCAGCAATTAGTAATTAATAATTAATTATTAATTATTACCTCTCCTTGAAAACGGATAGGATTGACTAATCATGAAAATTTTTTCTTCTCAAGGGGAGATTGGATATAACTAGGTTTCCTCAGCATCCCATCCTAGGTCATGCTGCGCAAACGACCGCTTGTTTCTCCTAATTAAGAGAGGCTTTTTACCTTAATTATTCGCTAAAAGGCAATAATAAAACTTACTAATTTTGACTTACACTGCTATATATTCGGATTTAAAAATAAATTATTCTATTTATGTAGCAATCTTAGTTTTTTTAGGTAATACCCTAGAAAAAAGCGACAGCTCATCTGACAACAGGTAATACAAAATATCAAAAGTTTTGCTACATATCTTTGGTAGTTAGGAGTCAGAATGATAAGAAGGAGTTAGGAGTCAGGAGTAAAGACACTGAGGAGTTTGAAATGGGAAGTATGTTGAGATGAAAATCTGGCATTAGTATAGACGCTTAGAGCAAAGTCAAACATAGCATTCTTTTTGATAATTGCTATAATATTATTTCCAGTTGAATACTTATCAATAAATAACAGGAAACGGACAATAGTTATAAAGAAAAGGAAGTAGAGAGAGGAGAAGGTTTTTTGATAACTAATTATCCGGAAGTAATATTTCATAAAGTCAGAAGTAAAAATTAGTGGGAGATTGAAACTTCCCACTAATTTTAATCTGCTCAAATGAAATTTATAGCGGGGGACAGATGAAGTTAGAAGTTTGAAATGCTCAGTCAGAAGTAATTAAGAATTAGTCAGAAAATTAGTGACTCCGAAAACTGAACCTTTAGGAAAACTTCGCGCCTCCTGACTTGCCTAATGGGGATCTTAAACCCTATTTCAACGCCGACAAAATAGAAAGTCAAATTTTCGGGCAAATTTTCTGAAAAACTTCTGAAGGATGACTTCCTATTTCTAACTTTCCTACGGAATGCTGCGCGACATGAATGCGCAGCGAAACGAACGAAGTGATAACGCTTCGCCCAAGCAATAGTCAATAGGAAATAGGGTAAGAGAAAGATGATTAGATTTAGATAAAGTTTTTAGCAATTTTTAATTTCAACAATTTTGTAAATATACCAGCGCGCACTGCTATAACAGACAATAGAGGGAAAAATTTCAGACTATTTATCTATATTTATGTTTATGATTTTTGATAAATTATTGAGGACTACTATTTTGACTGTTATAGCAATTACCAGTAGTTAGATTTTCTATTTCTAAATATTATTTGTTAGAGTGAATGCTCACTATTTAGTAACTTCTGTTATAAATGAAGATTATTTTTTCCAGCTACCAACTAGAGCAAGACTTTTGATAATTGATATTATACCAGGCGCGATAAATGTTGGCTACAAATAGTTAGATTATTTCTTAGGAAGACCGAATCACAAAGAAGAAAATCTAAAGTTTTTTTATAGCTCTCCTCTATTTTTAGTCAAATAGCCATTAAAATAAATTCTTTTAAACACTCAAGTTTATTGCTAATATTCTTTTTTCACGATTAGTATTACTTGGTAAGCATTCAGCTCTTAGCACTCAGCTATCAGATGCATGAATGAATAATTCCTTCTCAGTAAATAAGGAGCGTACTTTGACAGTAACTTCTAATTCTATCTTAATTTTTTAATTGCTTTTACTTCCTCCTCTCATCAATAGCTGATAGCTAATAGCTGATAGCTAATAGCTGATAGCTGAATGCTTAGATTACTTGTTCACAGATCCGGTGTTTTCTCAAAGTTGAGAGAATCTCACAACTCAAATAAAATTACTATAGTTATACCCACATTTCTCTCCCTTTGTGAAGTACATTTATCTTTTTTATTCCTATTTTGTGTTGCCTCTCTTGGTCAGCATTCCTTTGCGTCTTGGGCACCCCGTGGGGTTGCACCGCTGTTGCCTAAAACAAACGAATTTTGCATCTCATTCCTGATGGGAATTGCTATAGTCAACCATCAACAAATACCTGAAAAAAATCACCATCAAATAGTAATAACCATATCTAACATTAATTGTTGCCAAACATCCGAAATTGTCAAAGCATAAGCATCAAAATCATAACCATATTGTTGATAAAGACTATTAAAGCTATCCATCCAATATTCAATAGTTTTTGTCATAGATAAAGGAGTATATTTCCCAGCTTGTCTTAAATATTTACCCATCTCAATTAAATCCCCATTTCGATGTGCCTGCCATGCTAACCAACTCAAAGTATAATAACGAGATTTTCCCTCTAATTGACGAATAGATTTTGATAAATTTGGTCTACTAAAAAAGTTATCTAAAACAGACATCATACTGGTAGCTTGTTGAGTAAATTTTCTCGTAGCATTGCGATGATGTTGACGATAACAATAAGTAACTTTTGGCAACCAAACTGCCTCACAACCATTAATAGATAAACGCAAAACTAAATCGATATCTTCTCCATGATGCCAACGAGTATCAAAACCTCCGGCACTTTTTATCCAACTTTTACGAAACATCATAGAAATAGTTACAGGTTTCCAAACTACCCAGGTTTCTAAATCTAATTCTAGAGAGTTATGCCATAATTCTATATCGGAAATTTTCTCTCCTTTTTCATTAATTAAACGCCATCCACTATGCACAATTCCCAGAGAGGGACGAGCATCAAAAATAGCTACTTGTTTTGCCAGTTTATCTCGTAGGAAAAAGTCATCAGCATCTAGGAAAGAAATAAATTCTCCCCGCGCCATTTCTAAACCTAAATTTCTGGCGTGAGAGACTCCTTTATTTTCTTGATAAACATAACGAAGTTTATCTAGATAAGGTTCTAAAACTTGACGAGTATTATCAGTAGAACCATCATCAATAACTATTATTTCGTAAGACCTATAAGTTTGGTTAAAAATACTAGCGATCGCCTCCAAAATATAGTGACCATTATTGTAGGTGGCAATAATTACACTTACTCTCGGCACAACCGGATTAAAAATATTACTAATTAATTTTTTCCATTCTGGTAACTGACTAAAACTATAAGCATTAAATTGATTGCCTTCTTGACTATCTAACTTAGTAAATAATTCTATCCAAGTACAAATTGCTGCTGTAGGAGAGTCAGAAGTATAACTCAAAGACTTCTGCAAATAAGTAGCCATTTCTGAGAAATTACCAGCTTTATATAAACGCCAACAATTCCAAAGTAGAGACCGATATTTTATCTGGCTTTCTATTTGACGTATGGAAGTAGGCAAATTAGGTTTCTGGAAAAAGTCATCTAATAATTTTTCTAATTCCTGAGTCATTTTTTCTCGGTTTTTAAACCCAGAGACACTACTATTTCGCTGTCGATAACAGACACAAACTTTCCGTAACCAAGTAGCTTTTCCTCCAGTTAAAGCTAACCGCAAAACTATTTCTAAATCTTCTGGAATATATCGCGAGTCAAACCCTCCATTCAGCTTTAACCATTCACTTCTAAACATCATCGCACTAGGCAAAGTCGCTTGCCACATTAACCAATTTTCTAAGTCTAGTTCTTCAGCATTTTTCCAGGGTTCTACATCTTTAATAGTCTGACCTTTCTCATCTACAAATCTCCACCCAGTTTGCACCATTGTTAAAGTTGAATCTTCTGCAAAACATCCCACTTGTTCGGCTAATTTTTCGGGTAGAAAAAAGTCATCCGCATCGAGAAAAGCAATATATTCTCCCTGAGCTATTTCTATACCAGAATTCCGAGCAATTGATGGTCCTTGATTTTCTTGATATACATATTTAATTAGACCTCTTGCAAAAGTCAAAGTTAAATTTTGATTGCTCGGTTTTTCCCTGGAATTTTTATCTGGTTGAGGTTGTCTATTTCCTGTTGGGAAGTTTTGGGAGGAGTCTAAAGTTAAATCTTGCTTAGTTCCTGTTTGGAGAAAATTTTTATCTGGTTGAGGTTGTCTATTTCCTGTTGGGAAGTTTTGGGAGGAGTCTAAAGTTAAATCTTGCTTAGTTCCTGTTTGGAGAAAATTTTTATCTGGTT
>JAAUYL010089979.1_pt1 | contig 10030 bp, 18 predicted proteins | sample 7278011 | NCBI WGS metagenome assembly JAAUYL01 (sample SAMN14350225, study PRJNA611818) | marine sediment metagenome | isolation source: surface marine sediment (1.8m) | place: French Polynesia: Moorea | collected 2018-08 | reverse complement strand
TGTCGCCCTCGGGCTGGACGCCCTCGGGTCTCCAATAAAGTACTTTGCACTTGTGCAATAAAACTTTATTTGCACGCCTTTACCCGGCTATAAAATACTAGTACAAGTCGAAGCTTACACGTGTGAAAAATGCTAAAGAGCGCACCGCGAGAAAATCGAGCCTCCCTTTTTAAGCGAGTTGCAAAATATTTTGCAAAAGCTGAGTCTTTTGAAGCCGAGTAGACGAATTCTTTTGCTGAGAAGTCATTTAAAAAAACGTAACTTCTGCAAGACATTTTGCAACTCGCTACATAAAGGGAGACTCGATTTTCTCGCGGTGCGCTCTCTATATGAATGCTTGACTTTTTTGCTGGCCAATCGACAACTGTCTGTTGAAATTAGAATTTCCAAGACATTGACAGTCTCGAGACACTTTGACATACCGAACGTGACGTCTGGAGTTGATGCAAATCAGGTTAGAACTAAGTATACATACACCTTTTTTGTGGTTAAACTCTTGAATTTCTACTGAGAAAACTGAAGAATATTTTTATAAATTTCTCTAAGACAAGGACTAGAATGGAGATGATGATCCCGGACAGTAAGATGGCAAACAACGATGCAACAAAGAGTCCGGAAATTGGACTTGGCAACTCTGCTTTGGTGTTTAAGCACAATGCTGGATTGAATAAGTACGTCCTCCAGAGCCTGTTGAGAAGACCTCGCTCCCTGATTTTCAGCAGCTCGAAATTGACCTCAGCTTTGGCAATGAAATATTTGTTGTAGAACCAACCAACTCCGGTCTCACTGAGGGTCATTCCATTCCATATTAGCTGACAATCATCTGTAAAGTCATCATGCCGATCAAATCCATAACTAACTAAATGATATTAATCATAACTTGTCATACCTTGCATGATATTGCTCATAAGCCCTGCTCCCTCACCGGATTTGACCATAATCCTGGACTGCAGATAGGTATCAGCTCGATAAATCCTATCCTTGATGGCAAGAACTCCAGGATGTCGCCTATGAATCGCTCTTCTAAGGAGAGCTTCGGCGTATCCATCCTTGACAACAATCATCTTGTAATTGGATGGCATGTTGGCCATGTTATCGAAAGAGGTGAACGGATGTTGATCAATGTCCACGGCAAGGTAGCTGACCAAACAGCCATTGTAAGTCCAGAATATTATGGATCCACAAACGCAAATGCTGAAGACAATCAATCGCACAGATGTCAAGTGGCTTTCCTGCAAAGAAGTTACGAATGTGACAAAATGCGACAGTGTCATTGTCTGTGGATTACCAAGGTAGGATGTCCTTGCATAACTAGAGCCTTGAGCGTGATTGCCACAGCATTTGAAACGATGACTTTGATTTTGGTGGATGAGGACTTGCTAACTGTGATGACAAGAGTGGTAAAGAAAAAGCACACGAAAGAGCAAAAGCCAATAACACAGGTAGTGAACCAGAGACTGAAGTCAAAGACATCAAGAAAGGCAGTCCAATAAACGTTGCGAATGACATTCTGCTTGGAATAGTAAATGTTGGACAATTCCTTCCATAGCTCAACCGACGGTGTGGCGACTCTTGATCTGGCGACACTATGGGAGATGTCTCCAACAGCTGAAACAGGACAAAATGTAGAAATGTAGAGATAAATATCAGCACTTTTTGGTCAAGCTCGACAACCTATGTCAGCAATGTCATTTTGAAGGTCACCAATCATTCCATTGAAGTTTCCCTGGTCGTCTTCGATGCCAAAGGTGCCACTCTCAGGTGGAATGAAAACCATGGAAAAGTTCAAGTTGTTGGCAATCATTTTCATCAGATCCATTGTGAAAGAGGCTTTGGACGGATCTGGATTTATGAATGTCAATCTGCCATTTGGGGGATAGGTGACACGCACTTCATGCCCACCAAGATCAGCTAGGAGTGAGTAGTTGTGAAGTTGGATGTAATCAACTTCAACAGTCCTTCCCGAGTAAGTGGACACTTGAAACAGTTGGTCAGATTCATCATAATACAAGTGAAACCATGGTCCTTTGTGATTATGCGACACACAATTGGCTATATCCAAAACTGGTATCCAATTACTTGAACATGACACTACATACAGTGGATGGAACATGAGGTTGTAGTTCCGGAGAGGAGTGTCAATAAGCCTAAACAAAGAAGACAAATTGTTTTATGAACATATTTCATTCACCTTAGGAACAAGATCTTTACTTGGGACAAGCCTCTTCAGGAGCATGTAGTATTTGTATCATTTCGCCATCATATTGATCATTGGTATCATTGACATTTGAATGAAATTGAAGTCTGTGACCCTGAACCAACTGCGTCAGATCTCCTATTTCAGTGACGATGCTTTTAGGTACGTTGATGAAATAGATCCTGTCTGTGTCCATAAGTTTGTCCACAAGAGCTCCATTTAACGAACCAGAAACCAAAATTAAGCTTAAAAGTGTCTTCCACAGAACCATGTTGATTGTCCAATTGCAATTAATTCATAAAGCAATATTACGGAAGGGTGTGTCTACTTCTAGTTACAGAAATTCAATTTATAGCTGTCACTTCAGCGTTCCGCACTTAGTTAATTTCACAAGAGTTTATTCAGTCAGATATTTTGAGATATCCAATGGTTAATGCAAATACCATTTAACTAAAAGCTCACAGGAAAAACAAACTAGTGAGAGAATAATTCCTGAAGCCAGCAAAGTGAATAAAGAAACCACAAATGGTCCAGATATAGGTTTGGGTGGATCAACATAGGCTTTTTCAAAGCATTTCTCTGGATCAAAAATGTACTTTGCTCTTAGACTGTCGAGAATGCCTTCCTCTCTCAGTCGCGAAATTTGCCGATCGAAGTCTTCTTTTAGCTGGAAATTCTGGTTGTAATACCACCCAGTTCCAACTTCTCTCAATGTCATTCCATTCCATCTGAGTTTACAACTGTCTGTAAAATATCAGATCAGATTCGCATGCTCCTTAAATGATTGTTCCTTGATTACCAACAGCTCCACTGACAACTAGGACAGCACCTTTTCCTTGGACAACTGAGGTTTGAATCTCTCTCAGGGTACTCTTTGGTTCTATGCGATCCTCAATGGCCAGAAAATTTGGCTGACCTTGATCTATAGCTTTTCTAATGAACGACTCAGCATATCCTCCTCCGGGAATGTACAGTTTGTAATCGGACGGCATTTGTCTGGCCAATCCGAGGAAGCTCGTGAATGGATGCTGGTTAATGTCAACAGCAAGGTAGCTGATCAAGCATCCATTATAACTCCAGAAGACAATTGCCGAACAGAGTGACAAGCTGAAAACACTCACCCTCATAGAATGCTTCTTCAGGCCCTAGAAAAGTTAGCGCATGGAAAGTGTAGCCTGAATTAGGTAATCGTATAAACTATTTACGACAATGTCAGGATCAAGGCAAGCAAGTGATCTCAATGTGATTCCAGTTGTCGCGATGACAACGTAGATCAAGTTTCTAGCCGATTCTTTCCACATTAGATGGACGATGAGAATGACAAAAATGATGGCAGCTGACAAAAGGGCCATCAATGCTGTGGCTAGCCAAAGCCCTTTGTCAAGAACTTCCAGGAAGGCAGTCCAATAGATCCCCTTCTTGACACCATTTTTGGAATAGTAGATATTGTATCTCATAAAGGTGATTGTAGACGATGAAACTGCCGCTCGGTTTCTCGACAGCGAAATTGTCAGAACTCCAAGACCTGAATCAATTCAATGACAGTCCAAAGATGGAAATGAAATGGGGTTGTCTTACCTATGTCTGCTCTGCTGTTTTGTAGCTCCCCGATGATACCATCAAAGTTTCCAAAGCTGTCTTCGGATCCGTAGCCTCCAACCGCCGGTTTGTGGAATACCGGTGTAAAGTTCAATCGCTTGGCAATGATGTCCAAGACTTTCAGGTTGAACGTTTGTAATGATGAAGACTCAGGCTCGGGCAAGAAAGCCACTCTTATTTCTTGACCGCCAAGGTTGAGGGTGTGGTGACCTTCTTTCATGTTGTCGACATTGTCGAGTTTGCCAGTGACTGTCGACACCATAGAGATTGTGTCACCGTCTTCGCTATAGGTGTAAAACCACGGTTGGCTGAGATTGCATGAAATACTTTTGGACACTTGTTCAACACTGTTGTTCGAGCCTTTCTCGATCACGTAAATGAGGTCAAATTTGCGATCTGATTTGGCACTGCTGAAGCTGAAGTTTGTTGCTTCCCTAAATATCGAACAAAGGTCAAAGTCAAATTAAATTAGTTTATTAAAAAGTAGTATTTATTCGGATTTTTTTCGAATTTAATTTCGCGTCCGCGACCACGCTCATGATTCTTTTTGTTGTTCCTCTCGCAGGAGATCTAACTTTCGTTTGTTTTTTAAGGCATGTGCTCCTAACAGCGCGGTATACGAGCGGGCTGTGACACTCGATATCCAGTCTTGTTTTGTTGTTTACACGTTTATTGCTGAGAGCTGAGAAACTGCTCAGTTCACTATACTGTGCACAGTGCACTCAGCAGGGACTTCCGCCTCTTACCTTTTGCAGTCTTGACGAAGTGTTTCTGTGTCACGGAATTCAATCACGTGTGTCCATCTTGGACAGCAATCGCCAGTTTCAGTGTTGGTCGGCGTCAAATTGTTGAGCTCACAATCAAGTTTGATTGGGAATGTGGAGCTCAACTCGATGGTTTTGAGCCAGTCTTGATCGGCTGACGGTGACCTCCGACAAATACACAGCCCATCATTTGATTCGCCATCTTCAGAGAGTTTATCGATTAAAGATCCAGTGACAAGGCAAACGAAGCATATCGACAATGCAGCGACTTGACGTTTCATACTTAAGTTGGGTGAGTGAGTGATAGTGGTAACAGCAACACCTAACCAACTTCCACGACCACAAGTAAGAAAACAAGGTAAGCCAGAGCTCTGTACTTTATTCGATCAAAAGCCCTTACGCAAAGTCGCTAGCTTGCGACAGGCATGTTCAAACAAAGCTACTAGAAAAGAAACCATTATTCCAATCAATAAAAGAGCAAACAAAGAGGCCACGAATAGGAATGAAATGGCTTGATCGTCCTTGCTGTGCTTGTCCCTGCCATCAAGTGTATAGCAGGCTTTCTTTGAAGCGAATGCAAACCTCTCGTTCAGTTGTTGCAAGAGTCCCATTTCCCTGATCTTGAACAGTGCCTTGTTGACTTCTTTCTTCAAGACAAAATTGTGGTTGTAGAACCAACTGACACCCGTCCTCTTTATTTTTTGACCGTTGCTCTGGAACTTACACGATCCTGAATAGAAATTAGAAATTTTGTCTCAAGTATTAGTTATATGGATTTATAGACTTACTGCCCGTCATGCTGTCTGATCGGAAAAACGATCCTCTTCCCTCCAACATTTTCTGGTCGGCCTCGTCAACAGTAAAAACCGCTTCCATTCTTCCTTTGTCAATCTTGCCTTCCTTGATGAGATTCTTGATGAAAAACTCCGACACGCCGGAATGGATCACGATGATTTTGTAGCTTTCTGGAAGCTTTCGCAACTCTTCAAAGTTCTTAAAGGGTGGCTCATTCGTGTCGACTGTGAGGTAGCTGATCAAGCAACTGTTGTAGTGCCAAAACACCATTCCGCCACTCAGGGAGAGGGCGAACAAACTCAACTTCAGGTACTTTTTGGACTGAGCCCGAGAATCGTCGTATCCAAGACACACTAGGGCTTTGAAAATAATGGCTGTCGAGCTCAAGAATGTTTCCAGCACCTTTTTAGAGGTTTGCTCATCTCCTTTCGCAATCAGAAACATGATTGGGACGCAGATGGTAAAAGACAGTGAAATGACAATGATGGCCCACCAAAGACCAGGATCGAAAACATCGACAAAGGCTTTCCAGTAGATGTAATTTCTCGAGAGAGATTTAGGATAGTAAAAGTTCAAGGACTCTTGCCACAATTCAGCCGACGGAGTCGCTGCCAAACTTCTTTCTTCAGTAATGGAAAAGTCCCCAATTGCTAAAAACGAGATTGATTATTTATAGCTCAAACTTCTGCTTTGATTCTTACCAAAATCTGCCCTGTTTTGTTGGAGCTCTCCAATCATTCCACTAAAACTTCCGTTTCTATACTTACTACCATAATTTCCAGTTCTCGGTTTGACAAAGTCGTACGTGAAGTTTAGCTGATTGGCAATGACGTCCAGAACAATGTTGATGTAGGTTGCTTTTTGTGGATCCAAATCAAAGAACCATCTGGATGCTTGGGGAGGATAAGCTACTCTCAGTTTGTGTCCTCCCAAATTGGCTGTTTCATACAATTTTTCAGAATCTGTATAGAACTCCACAACTTTAGCCTGTCCTGTAAATGTTGACACTCTCTGCAACACGTCATTAGTGGATGTGTACAAGTGAAACCAAGGCCTGCTGAAACTTTGGCCAACACACTTCGCGATTGCTTCTGTCAGTTTAGGATTCTTCATAGCTTCCAACTTAGTTATTACAAGCAGGTCGTAGGCTATATGTTGGCTAAAATCTGGATTGATGTGGCTGTAAATGAAGCATTTGTTTATTTGTTTCCTGCTAGAGTGCTGCTCTTTACCTGTCGCATGGCGCGTGATTCAATTCCAAAAGCTTCAACTCGTGTTTGCAAAATGAATCTTCATGATTGTCATCAGAGATTCCTGGAAGTTTAATCATATGCTTAGTAAGCAACAGTGGAACGTCAATGGTATCAAGAGATTGGAAATCGGACAGGTCCAAGCAAAATGGCATCATGCCATTGTTGAGTAAGATCTTCTCTTCCAGAGAACAGATGACATTTGGAAAACATATCCAGTTGCAAAATGCTGCAATTAAAAATATTCCAACCATAACTTTCCTCTACTATGTCTTCTTGCAACATTGCAAGCAACGTTTCTGAAACAAGCCACGCCTTCCTTTTTATGGCAGTGTATTCAAAAGAACGCGACTTTAGCAAACATTTTTAACAATAACACACTTTTAATCGTTTTCTATGGAGCAAAAACACTGGACAGTTTTTCAAGTGAGGCTACAACAGTTGACAATAATATTCCAAACAAAAGGACAACGAACAGAGATGCCACAAAGAAACCAGATATGGTAATGTCATTGTCACTGTCTGATTCCTTCTCATTAGATGCGTCATCACATCGTTGTTTGGCGTTAGACCGGAATCGCTCGTCCAAATGCTGGAGAAATCCCTTTTCCCTCAATTTGAAAAGTTCCCTGTTGAATTCATTCTTCAAGACAAAGTTGTGATTGAAATACCATCCAACCCCTAGTGTCTTGACATCTTGACCATTTGCTTGAAGCTGACAGGATCCTATTAAATCAAAATCATGTTCTCTCCGAGACCAGTAGTACAGAGTAGATAGAGTGTTTGTGGAATTTACTTATGAATTTGTCAGATGCAGCAATAGACCCCTTGCCATCAAGGACCAAGTTGATTCCTTCAGTCAATGTCGAGATTGTTTGTACTCTGCTAGCATCTATTTTCCCTTTCCTTACGAGATCTTTTAAAACTGTTTCAGATCCACTGCCTTCAAATACAATTACTTTGTAGCTCCTCGGCATCCTACTCAACTCTTCAAAACTCCTGAAAGGAGGCTCGTTGATGTCAACTGTGAGGTAGCTGATTAAACAGCTGTTGTAATGCCAGAAGACCATTGCACCACAAATAGAAATGGCGAGTAGACTAACTCTTAGATATCTTCTAGACCTTGCCTGTAACACTATCAGAGAAATTGCTCAGGTTGGAAAATTGTTGCAATACCTGGTTGTCGTCAAAGTCAAAACCAAGTCCGACGAAAGCTTTCAGAGTTATTGCCACTGTATCGAGCAAAACTGCAATCGAATCAGCGCCGATGTAACTTTGTCCAACCTTGGACAGGACCATAATGCCAAAACAAATGATGAAAACGCTTGCAATCACACATATTCCTACCCAAAGACCAGGATCGATGACATCAATGTAAGCTTGCCAGTAAATGTTCTTCTGAGAAAAAGACGAAGCATAAAAGAATGTCAGCGTTTCTTGCCAAAGTTCCACTGATTGGGACCCTCCTCCGGACCTTTCTTTGGTGAATGAAAATTCTCCAACGGCTGAAAAATATTTCTTAATGGACTCATTAACAGTGACATTACTAGCCATTACCCATGTCAGCTTTATCATTCTGAAGCTCTCCCATCATTCCGCTGAAATTGCCATTACTGTCCATACTGCCATAGTTTCCGGTCTTTGGTTTGACAAACTCTATCGTGAAGTTCATCTGTTCAGCTAGGAGGTTGAGAATTGAGCTTATATAACTCGGCTGGGATTGGTTTATGTTGAAGAACCATGAGTAAGTGTACGGTGGATACGTGACAGTGATACTCTGTCCACCCAAATTGGCAGAATCCTTCGTGTTTTTAGGATTTGAGTAGAACTCGACAAATTTTGACGTTCCTGTGAATGTCGATACCATTTGAAGCTTGTCATTACTGATTGTGTACATGTGGAACCAAGGTCTACTAAAACTTTGAGCGACACAATGTGAGACAACCATTGCAGAATAGTCGGCATCAGGCAAAATTACAAGAAGTTCGTAATCCACAGAGCTAGTGAAATCTAATTGTCTAGGGCTGTAACAATATCAATGTCAGGTTTTGCCATTGTCATTAGTGTGAATTTATCCTTACTTGGGACAAAACGTAACGTTGTTCAACATTTCAATTCTCAAATTGTGATTGCAAACAGGGTCTTCATCATAAAAGTGTCGAGTGAGCCGTAATCCTTGGTGCTCCACGAGATATGTGACGTCCAAGCTGTCCAGCATTTCAACATCGTTAAATTCGATGCAAATCGGATGGAGATGATCATTGTTCTTGATGAACTTGTCTGTCAGCGATCCGAGAGTTTTAGTCGCCACAAATATAACCAACAATATCAAGGAGACTGTCTTTTCCATCGGCATATTTGTAAAGTAATGACGTTCAGTCAGTTAAAAAGAAGCCAACGACCTTGGCAAATATTGAAAGCAAACATGGACTTTCTTTACTTAGAAACTTATTTTAAACTTGACAACATTTTAAATGGACTCCAGTAAGGCCGCTGGCGTCTCCAACAGCGTCGGGCACCTGGTAGACAGGGGGAACTTTACGCTTGTATTTCCCCCGCCCTTTTTTCACGGCAATTGGCCCGTCGATTCTGCTCTTGATTCCGCAAACCGCCGGAGCCTCGTCCGGGCATCTCGCAATGTCACCCCATCGACCTCGATCGCTAGAAGTCTGCTGGAACCTCGGGTTGTAATTCTTCGGCGTCAATCCCTTATGACTCAACCTCGCACCCGATTTGCAAATGGCCTCAAAGTTTGTAGCACCCACGTCGTCAAATTCTGTAGCGGAAAAATGTTAGCCATTCCTCCAAGGTCTTGGCAAGTAAGAGATCTACTTACCCCAGCCTCTCCATGGCTCAGTCTTCAACTTGACTCCATGGATAAAATCTTTTTTGCCTTGGCATTTTAGATATTCCGTCCACTGACCACGGACACCCTCAGCCGAAATGGCTTCAGTATCGTCTGAACATAAGAGTCGGATAGCATTGAGAGCACTGAAATCCTTCATCTCCTCCTTGTTGACAAGGTCGTCATCGACTCTAAAGTGAAATTATTAATTGGTCATTGTTTTGATGTTTTGATTGTAAGGCTCACATTTCATCGTCGTCCTCTGGAATTTGCACTTTCATTCTGAACCCCATCGCGACCGTGTTTGGAGGACAGACACGACCGCGACCAATGGCCCCTCGCTGGCTCAAAGTTGGCGGCTGTATTACATATTCTGTGAGATTGTACTCTGCCTCGATCAGAGTCATCAAAGACAGGAAAATCACTCCTGAAAGAAACAATCGCACCTCACTTAGATAATTTACTGTAAACCCACATGCTTTTGCACACTTTTTCTATTTACCTGGCAAAAGCATATTGTCTGTAGAAGATCCAATTTTTCACTGAGTACTCCTTGGATGGTTGTTGAAAAACACCAGTC
>JAAUYL010038894.1_pt1 | contig 10034 bp, 11 predicted proteins | sample 7278011 | NCBI WGS metagenome assembly JAAUYL01 (sample SAMN14350225, study PRJNA611818) | marine sediment metagenome | isolation source: surface marine sediment (1.8m) | place: French Polynesia: Moorea | collected 2018-08 | reverse complement strand
GGGATCAATGTGCTAGGTGTTTGTTTTCATGGTGAACTAGGACTTTGTTTTGATTTTTATTAAGTAAAATCGGCTGATTTAAGAAGAAAAAATGCAAGCTCAGGCTCGTTGCGTTACCTAGTTCATATACCTTGAACAAAACAAAAACAAAGTAAAAATAAAAATTGAAATTCGCAGAAGCCAGAAATAAGAAAATCTTTGCTTCCTTCTGGCTTCTGGCCCAAGTCTAATCGTCGGTTATCCAAGATGGAGTGGCTCTTTGGACGCAAAATGACACCGGACGAGATGCTCCGCAAAAATCAGAGGGCCTTGAACAAAGCAATGCGCGAGCTTGACCGTGAACGTGCAAAGATGGAACAACAGGAGAAGAAGATCATCATGGACATCAAGAAAATGGCCAAGGCCGGCCAGATGGACGCCGTAAAGATCATGGCCAAGGACCTAGTGAGAACCCGGCGCTACGTCAAAAAGTTCATGCTCATGAAAGCCAACATTCAAGCCGTGTCACTCAAGATTCAGACGTTAAAATCTCAGAATGAGATGGCCAAAGCCATGAAGGGTGTCACGAAAGCGATGACGAACATGAATAAACAGATGAAGCTTCCCGAAATCCAGAAGATTATGATGGAGTTCGAGAAGCAGTCGGAAATCATGGACATGAAGGGGGAGATGATGGAAGACGCCATAGGTAAATTTGGAGATTTGACAAAGTCAAAACAATGCATTAAACAATTTTCCACATTTTTCCAGATGATGTCATGGGCGATGAGGATGAAGAAGAAGAGTCAGATGCAATTGTCACACAAGTCCTGGACGAGCTCGGACTTCAGCTGAACGATCAACTTAGTGATACGCCAGTGGCCACGGGTTCGCTGGCTCCGAAAGCGACAGCAAAGGCCAAGCAGGCCGTCCCTGCGGGAGGAGAGGGCGATGATGACGCCGACCTTCAAGCTCGACTTGACGACCTGCGACGGGAGTGAGTGTGAGTACCACATTTCCTAGGATCAACAATCATCACAGTTTTAAAAGATAATGGAAGCATTTTGTATATTGAAGTAATAAAACGTAGACTCATCTCCCTACCCTCGTCTCACAAATTATCGGTCCTAACTTTGACATCTCCCAGAATTTCAGTTTCTTCACGACTTTCTCCATTTTTAACTTGAAATATGCTTTTGCTGTCCGAATTTCGCCCGAGTGACAAAATGACAAACCTTTGATAAAACATATCAAGATATGTCAAAGCTGTCAACGTTCAAGAAAAGCTTGAAAGCAGTCGTCTTTCCAATCAGTTTCCTTCGATTCATTGGAGTGGTAGGTCATTAGAAAAAGTTTTAAAAAGTAATCCCCTTCAAAATGGATGCCATCAAGAAAAAGATGAAAAACCTGGCCCAAAGCACGGAAGAGGCCAAAGCAAGAGTTATATTTTTCGAGGGTGAAATTAAGCGCATCAACAAAGAGGCTGACAGCTATGAAGACGAGGTAAATAATCACAAATCACTGTTCGTAATCATCCTGGATTTGAAAAATGATTCCAGTTGCGAGCAATTCACAAGAAGATGAGTGCTCTGGAAAGTCAGTATGACAACTGCGCCCAGCAGATTTTCGAGACACTGACCAAGTTGGACGAGAAGGAGAAGGCTTTTGGCAATGCCGAGGGGGACGTCGGAGCCCTGAGTCGTCGAGTTCTACTTCTTGAAGAAGATGTCGAACGATCCGAAGAGAGACTTGCCAAGGCTGTCACGGAGCTAGCCAACATGTCTCACCGAGCTGTAACAATTCATGATTCATAATTGATTTGATTATTCTAACCTCGTCGTTCAGGATTCTGCTATTAAAAAGCGCCAACAATTGGAGAACAACCAGACCTTGAACGAGGAGCAGTGCGACAAACTTGAGCATCAGCTCAAGGAAGAGCGATTTCTGATGGCGGAATCCGAACTCAAATACGATGACATCGCCAGGAAGTTGGCAACGATGGAGGCCGAGTTGGAGAGGAGCAACGAGCGCGGCACCCTCGGCGAACAGAAGATCGTCGACCTCGAGGAGGAGCTGAGAGTCATCGGCCAAAACCTGCAACAGCTTGAAGTCTCGGAGGAGAAGGCTCTTCAGCGAGAGGAGAATTACCAAAACCAAATCAAGAACCTTAGGGCCAGCCTCAAAACGGCCGAGAATCGAGAAGAGAACGCCATCATGAACATCCAGAGGCTGAACATTCGCATCGATCAACTCGAAGAGGACCTTCTTGGCGAGAAAATGAAGATCAAGGGCGTGAGCGATGACCTGGACAAGACGTTTGATGAAATGTTTTCGTAGACTGCACAATTAGAAAACTTGACTCTGACAATTGATCTGGAAGCAGATTTTCTCCTACTTTAAATTGCGTAAGAATTTTTTGCATGGAATTGCATGGAAATAAAAAGTTGTCCAAAAACAAGTATTCAAAAAACCTCGATAAAATGGAAAAATGGATTTTTTTTGTAAAATGGACACATCCAATCCGACACACTTCAGCTAGATTTTCGCCCAAGAAAAAATTATATTTTTTAAAAAAAGGGTAAAATTGGACAAAAAAGCTACAAAATAGTATTTCTACTTTTTTGTAAATATTTTTCCTAAAAATTCGTGAAATTAGCCAAAATATTATTTTTGACCAAGATATTATTTTTTACCAGGGGGTGAAGATACGGATTTCACGAATTTGTTTATTTTTCATGGGGGAAAAAATTACCTTATTGAAAAACCCAAATTCCACTTCAATAAGGGAAAAATCAGCCGACAAAAGTAAGAATTTTCACGAATTTTTCTATCTCCAAACCTTCTTTATTTATTATCTTTGTTTTTTACCAAAATCTCACGCTCGGGATATTATTTTTAGCAACAATCGCTCGTCTCACATATGGAGGGGGGAAATTCAGGACAGACCGACCATAAAGAAAATGATCGCGCGGTAACAATTTCCGTGTTGATTTCGCCGAATGCCTCGCGGCAATTAAATCGTTCTTTTCGTTTGCTCAAGGTTACTGCAACGAACTCGTATTTGTACTTGGTTGGTTACAAGACATGATATAATGGAGGCAAAGCAATTCATGGCGGAGCAGTAGGTCGACGTTATATTTTAAAATCACAATGCCTGCATGACAAAGCTGATCGCGTACATAAAAATTGGGTGTATCTTACGATTGTGGACTTCCACGTAGATACCATCAAAGACGATTTAAAAAGTATGATCTCCAGCAATGATACATTTATTTTCGGTGGTGGTTGGTGTTCCTGGCTGATGGGAACTTTTTTGGAGGTTAACCTTGTTTCTTCTTTTTGTACATTTTTTTTGCGATACCAACCGAGACTTACTTTAGCATTGCCTTGTTCGAAAAAAGGACTAGACTCCTTGCAAAATAAATACCTTAAAAATAGACAATGGAATGGGATTCTCGAGGAGCGAGACTTGTTCTGTGATCATGCTGTTGGCATTTTAAAAGTAACCATCTTTGATCTTTGTTGTGCTCGTTTATGTTAATCTACAGCCTGCACCCCACCCACCTTCAGCAAGCTCCTGCTGCTTTAGCAATTACTGTTAAGCTAGAGCCATATATTTTATCCATGAACTTGTGTAACATTTTCGTGTGAAAAGGTAGCTGGAAAATAGATAAGTCCTCTGGCGGTGACGAAATTCTTGTGTCACCACTGATCTCTATCTCATTTTGAGCTCCTTCAGGAGGCAGGCAGGTTTTGAAGCAGTCCACTAGTCCACTTTCATGATCATGACCAAACCAAGAAAATATCTACTTAGGCAGGACGATAGGAGGTGCGAGATTTCACTTTTCAGAGCGGCATGGGAGTAGCAGCTTTATTGAAAAATATCAGGTTCCAAGGAAATACTGGTTTTCTTTTCTTGTCTTAGACTTACTTTTACATGGCAAAGTTCAAAATTACAGGCAGTGGGTTTAATAATAAAAGAATATAGGTTTTAAAGGGCTGGCAGTGTCCAACATTGTCACTGAATGAATACTTTGACTTGTCTAGTTTCACAACTTTTTTCACTCGGCCACGAGATGGGCGCAAGCCTCCACGGCCGCTGGCCAGTCGCAGACTCCCTCGTCCTCGTTGAAGACGAGGCCGTCGGGGCAGGCCTTATGGTGCTGGTGCGTCCCCTGGCAAACGAAATACATCTTGCAGTCGTTCTTGTCTCGATGAAAGCTCACGTGTCCCTCGTCCTCCTGGCAGAGCTGCTTCTCCTTCTTCTTTTGGCCGCCCCTGGGGGTCTCGTAGGGGCCCTTGTACTTAAGCTCGACCCGGTACCCCTCCAACTCCTTGGCCATGGCCTTGATCAGGGGGAACTTGCCCGTGCCACAGTAGCCGCGGAAGTCGTCGAGGTCGACCGACCAGATCATGATGCCGCCGAAGCCCTCCGTCTTCAGCCAGGCGATCTTGGTCCTCAGCGATCGCTCGTCGTCGAACCCGACCCACTGGTCGCCCCTGTATGCAAACGGCACCTGCTGCTCGTTGTCCCAGACCAGGGTCGTGTTCGACTCGTGGAGGAAGTCGCAGATCTCGTAGTAGGATAGGAAGCCTTCTTCGCCTGAAAAATAAATATTTTGAAAAGTGCATAATAATTTCCTTTGTCTGCCGAAAAAAGCTTCTTGAAACCGTTAAGAAGCTCACCACGTGAGTTAGCATCATATGTGGGATTGAAGCTGTTAAAGAACAAAGATTTTTTTTAAAGAAAAGGAACAAAGATATTTTTTTCAGACGGCGACACACCAATTCCACACCCAAAAATATAAATTAGCCTATTGATCAAGATTTTAATGATCTTGCCGTTAAAAGTTGGTAAAGTTGGTTTAATTGTTACCTGTATAGCGTCCAGCTTCGCCACCACCAAGAGCTTCGGCCCCGATGTCGAACTTGCTCGGGTCGGCCAGGGTGAACGTACGGCCGTAGACAGGCATGCCGATGACCAGTTTTTCCAAGGGGGCACCCTGCCTCACCCACTCCTTTGCCGAGTAGTCGACGGTGAGCTTCTTCTGGAAGGCCGACGCCGCGTTCAGCGGGAACAAGGGGCTGTTGTGCCCGACCCTGTTCTCCCACTGTCCGTGGAAGTCATAGGTCATGACGTTGATGTAGTCCAGGTATTTGGACAACTCAGGCACGTCGTAGCCGGCCGCGATGGCCTCGAAGCTGGCCGGCACGGCCGCGGTCAGGAGGAGCTTGGGGTTGTCCGAACTCTTGGCCTCGCCCTCGAAGGCCAACCTGAGCTCCTTGATCAAGGAGACGAAGGCCGCTCTGTCGTCAGGACCTCGGGGATATTCCCAATCGATGTCCAAGCCGTCAAAGTTGTACTTCCGCAAGAACTCGATCGAGTCGTAGACGAACCCGTTCATCCTGAACTGGTTGCTGGTCAGTTCTCGGAACGGCTCGGACCCGAAGGCCCAGCCGCCGACGGCCAGGAGGATTTTGAGCTTGGGATTCTGCTCTTTCAATCGCATGATTCTGTCGTAGGTGCCCTCGGTGAACGCGTCGCCGGCGTCCGTGTCCTCCGAGGCCGCAATCTTGTTGTCCTTGATCGTGGCGAAGGCGAAGAACACATGTGTGCAGAGGCTGGGATCGATGTCTTCAGGAGTGAACTGGCCCATGCCAGGCCTCTTGCTCGACCAGTTTGTGTAGTAGCAGAACACCCTAGCCTCCCTGACATTATCGGGAATCTTCTCCTGGAGCAAGGCTGGCAAGACCCTCTTGGGTCCGCCTTGAGCGGTCTGCTTCAACAACTGCTGGATGTTGATCTTCTGTGCCGGCGGCAAAGTTGTAGCCTGGACGGGAGCCAGGACCTGGGCGATGCTGGCCCAGTCGATGTCGGAGGGTTCGATCCCGGGGGCGACGACATCACGGGGGATGCCGAGGAGCTCCTCCCTCATAGCTCCGACAAGAGGATACTTGACTCCGCTTCCGCAAACGGTGCCGTTGAAGTCGTCCATGTCGATCGACCAGACCATGGCGCCCGCGAAGCCGTTGGTCTTGATCCAGTCCATCTTGTTCCTGATGGAGCGCTCGTCGTCGAACCCGACCCACTGGTCGCCTTGGACAAGGTAAGGGACCTTCATCTCGTCGTCGTAGATGTAGCTGGCGCCCTCGATGAGCATGTCGCACACCTCGTAGTAGGCCAAGAACCCGGCCTCCCTGGTGTAGGCGCCTGCCTTGCCGCCGTCCTTGGCCGGCGAGTTGACCAGATAGTTTGACGAATCGGACAGGGTGAAGGATCTCCCGTAGGTCGGCATGCCGATGACCAACTTTTCCTTGGGAGTCCCCAACCTCGTCCACATCTTGGCCGCGAAGCTCACGGACAACTGCTTCCTCCACTCAGAGTCGGAGCTGGGAGCATAGAGGGGTGCGTTGTGTCCAGTCTGTTTCTCCCATTTTCCGTGAAAATCGTAAGCCATGAGGTTGATAAAATCGAGGCTCTTGGCAACGTTGGGCACATCATATCCACCACGGACATTGTCGGGACCGACAGGGACGGCAGCCGACAAGAGCAGCCTCGAGCTTCCCGTCTCTTCGGCCTCGAACTCGAAGGCCTCCCTGAGCTCCTTCAGGAAGGCGACGAAGTTCTCCTTGTCCGCCCGCTTGGGGTACTCCCAGTCGACGTCGAGGCCGTCGAAGTTGTGCTTCCTCAAGAACGGGATGGCGGAGAAGATGAACGTCTGCCGCGAGAACCTGGTCTCGGCGACCTCCTTGAACTTGCTAGTGCCGAACGACCAGCCTCCGATGGCAAGCAGGACCTTAAGGTTGGGGTTCCTAGCTTTGAGGCCGACGACCCTCTGGTAGAGGCCGACCTTGCCGTCGCCCGACTCGTCGTTGGCCTCGAAGGAGGTCAACCTGCCGTTCTTGATCCACCCGAAGGCGAAGATCACGTGGGTGCAGAGGAAGGGGTCCATGTACTCGGGCAAGAATTTGCCCTTCTTCGGTCGATATTGAGACCAATTGGTATAGTAGCACACGATCTTGTAGCCGTCAGCATTGGGAGCATTGAGTTTGGGTGCCGATACCCGATTGCGAGACGAGGCGGAGGACGAACCTCCTCTGGATGGAGGTGAGAATCTTGGTGGATCATCAAAACGGCTGCCCTCATCGTCGAGCCTGGAGCCGCCCCCGCCTCTGCTCAGGGTAAAAGATGAGTCGTCGTCGTCGAGGCCGCTACTCGGTCGAACCACTGGAGGCCGTCGGACCCTGCCTCGCGTCCTCACTCTGGACGCTCCTGGCAGTTGTCTTTGATCTCGGTTGCTTGACTCATCAGCATCATCTTGATCTTGGTCATTGGCAGGTGTTCGGTTTCGCAACCTCAGCCGAGGCCGCAACCGGGTCCTCCTATCTTCTTGAGCGTAAATACAACACAACACGACGAGAAGGACAGCCAGCAAGGCCAAGGCACCCGATAACCTCGGCAGCCTCATTATATTTTGGTGTTGCTTTTAAAGTCTTGACAGATATTGTCCCTAAAAATATGTGAAATGAGTTAGAATTGAAATCTCCCTTTTACATTGATTTTATGTTACCTTTAGAAAAGTCTCACTTTTTCTTGTTCACAGCATGAAAACCATTAAGTTTTTAGCCACACTGCCACCACAGCCACATATTGACACACTTTCTTATTCAAAAATATCCCTAGAATAATTTCACTCCTCAGAGAAAACTCGTGAAAATGGAAATGTCCTGGCTATGTAAGTAAGCAAGTAAGCAGTATAACAGTAAACAGAAATCTTTTTGTACTATCTTGGATATTATTTAGCATCCACTTCACTTCATACGTGGCGACTGCCACTGACTGACTGACTTGCTTGACTTTGATTTTCCTTGCGCACCCTAGATCCTAGTGTCCAGAAGATTTTTCTGAAAAATCCGGATTATTGTCTATCTAAGCATTAACATAAAATCCGGTAAAATCATCCCGAACAATCCAGGACTAGTAGTAAATAGTATTGGTTCAAGCTACGCATCTTTGGTCTACTGTAGGTACACATGTAAGTAAGTAGCTCCAGTTTCACAGAATCTGTGGAATAACGTGCGCAAACTATACTCTATCACAGGTACATAGGGGTGCGCGCACAGGATTCCGTAACATAGACTAAGCTGTACCTATGAACCTTTTGGTTGTAATAGTGGTAATAGTAGTGGTAATCATTTTTTCGCACGAATATCCTTCAGATTTTGATTTGGTGGTTGGTTTTTGCAGTTTATGGGAAAATTCCGACTTCGTCCCAACTCCAAATGCTGGAAGGGAGTCTGGAGATTCAAATGAAACGGTTGGTTTTGGGGTGTATTCTCGTCTTCAAAATGGCACTTTATTCATTTAAAAAAAACTGAAATCGAGTACATAAATGTGCTTGGAATTCAAAATATCTAAACTTCTTCTTTCTACAGTTGAGGAGTGATTGATTGATTTGTTAAGTACTACACGTAGATATGAAAATTAAAATACAAGATTATAATTAATGATGATATCATGTGCTCATTGTAGTGTAAGTTCTCGTCTGATCACAATTAATTTGACTTCATTCAGCATGTGGAGCTCGTCGTCCCTAAGTATTCGTAATGCCCAATCATTGCAAAAAATTGGCAAGATCGAAGATCTGATTCTTTTTATCGGTCCTTGTATTCGCGTCGGACTTTCTTTGTAACCCGACCACAACAGAGGCCAACGACAAAAATGCAACTGAAGAATGTGAACACGAGCAGGATGAAGTAGTTGCGGTGCGGGGACAACGAGACCTGCGTGAACAAGTCCTGGACGCCGTCCAACGGGACGATCTTGAGCGCCTTGTTATACATTTCCATCCTGGTCTTGAGCTGCTTCTCGCACTTGCGCTCCAGCTTGAACTTGGAGTCCTTGAAGATGCTGGTTAGGCAACGCAGCTGTTGGCCACCGCCATGAGGAACATCACGGCAAAACTTGGAAATGTCGACCGCGCAGGCCTTGTGGAGCAGAGGATCAGCCTGGATGTCGACGTTGGCGGCTTCGACGAGCTTGGCGATCGCCTTGTTGCACTTGCCGCTATCCTGGATCCTGCCCGTCCGAAACAGATCTTTCAAACATTCTAAAAAATAAACAAATTAAAAAAGTCGTGAAATCTGAGGAGTTGTATTTACGCACCTTCAATCTTGCCACCGTAGTCGGTCGACTTAATGTCAGGAAATTCGGTGATCACACTCGCGTTGCACATCTGAATGCTGAACTTGCAGTTGGCCATAATCATCGGGTTAGCCCGGTAGTCGAGGGCCTCGTCTCGAACGGTGATTTGCATTTCACCTAAAATCAATTATTGTCATAAAAAAACTCGTGAAAATGAGGCAAGAATAATTTACGTTTGCAAGGCATGGAAAGTTGGTCGGAATCTTCGACGAATTTGTCCTGGAGGCAAGCGATCACTTGGCCTTCCAAGAAATCTTTGGATGTTTCGCGGTGCTCTTGCATCAAGACCCCGCTGCAGAACTTCTTCATGTCTTTCTGACAGGCGTGCTGGAGCCTGGGTCTCAAACGGTAATCACGAGTATGCTGTATAATCCTCCTGTTGACGATGGACTTGCAATTGCGATCGAAGTTCGCGTCATCCTTGACTTCTTTCAAACAGTTCAAAAGTCCATTGAGTTCCTCCTGGTCTGGACAATGGCGCTTGATCTCGTGCTTACAGCCGATAATGAGGGCATGGTCAACGTTGTTGATAAGAACCTCCTCCTGCTCTTCGACGAAGATCGCAGATCGGCAGGCTGCACCAAGCTTGTCTTTGTCCTCCAGATGTTTCTCTTTCAAGCACTCGAGAATGTTTCCGTGTCCGTACTGGCAAAACTCTTTGATCTCCGTCTTGCAATTCTTCGAGACCAAATGGTTCAGCTTGACGTTGCTGTGCTTTTGGAGAAGCTGGAACTTGAGTTGAGCCCGACACATTGCCGACAAAGTCTTGTGCTCCTTCTCCAGGATGACATCGTCCCTGGCGATCTCACTCAAGCACTTGATCACGTCCGACTTGGTCTTGGGTTGGGCG
>JAAUYL010001972.1_pt1 | contig 10039 bp, 6 predicted proteins | sample 7278011 | NCBI WGS metagenome assembly JAAUYL01 (sample SAMN14350225, study PRJNA611818) | marine sediment metagenome | isolation source: surface marine sediment (1.8m) | place: French Polynesia: Moorea | collected 2018-08 | reverse complement strand
CGGCCATTTAAAAACATTTGCTTTTTCAAAATATAAACATTAGTACATTGTTAAGTTTTTAGCACCCCAAAAAAGAAAATGAAAAGACAGCCTTCAAGCATCACTCTTGCGATTATTATGATGGAAGATTTCATGCAGAAAATAAGAGAGGAAAGGGTAGATATTGACGACGGTAGCACTTTACATACCAAGAGAAAGGTTACCTTTTGAGGACTCTTATTACTGCGGTCACCTGCTAATTTGATTCGACTCTTTGGTATTCCGCCTTTGCCTTACCACCTACTTTTTTCTTGCCGTGCACATAATAGGAGGTTTTACTTTGGTCGCACCTTCACCACATTACATTTGTATTATTCATAACGGGTGCTCATAAGTTAACCATGCTCTTTTTTCAGCCCCGATTGCTCTTAAAGACTGAAGGACAAAAGTGTCCCCGATAAGTTGCTAGCACTCTAGGAAAGTTTCATTTTGTTACGCTGTAGTTGTGGTTACTTATTTAGGTGTGTTTTGTGTATGTGTACATACGACGGTCCGGTTCAAATATTATTACAGCATTAGCTCACATATAGGCCCTGTTTTTCCAACGAGTGAATTGCTCACAAATATCAACACTTCCGGTTGCTTCAGCTTTTACTTTAATACGATTTCATAGATGGACAGGGCACAGGTTTCTCGCTTGCACTTGGTTGGCACATATTTTTATTGTATACGTCGTTTTGTAATACCCCATATGGGTGATTGTGTCAAGGCTTTCTATTTTCAAAAAAGGCCCACATTTCGAAGGGGCAATGAATATAAATTTCTGTGAAAACGGAGCGTTTTCGCAGTCACACAGGGTTGCCGCAGAATATTAAAAAAGTGACAGGGCAAAAAATAAACATGGACAATTGAAATTCTGGAAGCAAAAAGGTGGTTAGACTGTGATAAAAGTTGCAAGGGAATGCATGAGGTAATTTTCTAAAGATGTTTTTATTTAAAAGAGTATTTTCCCTCAAGAAAAGTTTCTTAAGCAAACCTGATTGTAGGAAGAAGTTCCCAGAAGAACACTGCAATTTTCGTGGTTTTCATTTGTTAAATACTTTAAGCATTGCAGTTATTGCCAGTTATATGCATTGAAGAAAGTGAATTTGCCAGTGAAAGAAAGTATGCCCAGTGTTGAAGAAAGTCCACCACTTTCTACTTGGCTATTTGTACTTCCATTTCCGTCAAAGCTCGTTCATTAGCAGCTGTTTTGATATTGTTTTGACGGACACCTGGTCTATGAATGGCTGTAGTGCTCAACCCTTCTTTCTTTTATTGACAAGCGGTGTTCCGTCTTGTTTTCTAAATACAAAACCGGTCCAGTAATTATACTGTAAGTGTACCTAGGTAGGTAAAGCCTCCCCCATTCACATGTATGATTTATATCGTCGAATAATTAAAGCGAAATTCCCTTCGGACGTGGCCGCTGGTGGACTTTCTTTTTTCAGCCTTTTGTTTACAATTCGACCAGCGTGTCAAACGGATTAATCGGCTATAAATAAAAGCCAATCGTAAACAAAACTGACCCTATGATTTTGCTTTTGTATCAAGTTGCTGCCAGCTGGTTTAGGACTCGTTTTTCCTGTCTATCTTTGCTTACTTTTTGCAAAGGTTACACTCAAGAAAAATAAGAGCATTACCTTCCATGGAAATTACTTGTACTTTTGTGAGACCCCTTTTTTGTTCTGAAAACATGATACTGATAAAGTAGGCCTGCTGCATTTTTCAGAACATTCTGTGCCAGACAGTTACTAGGATTTTGCATTGCAAACTCCAGGGTCAGCTTACATTACACATCTACGCTTCTTCCCGACATGTACAGCAAATCATTTCATTTATTCAGCTTGTTTGAAGGTCTTCCTATTTTTTTGTGCGCTAAAAGTTTGCACATATCAATGTGTGGGGATTTGAAATGGACGACATATCAAAAAACTGCTATCACGAGCAAAAGCAAAAGCAAGGGCTTACACTTTTGCTTCGGCGGTGAACGGCGAACTATACTTTCAACGGGGAATAGCGAATGCTAGCCCGGTTCGGGCAGAAAAAAATAGCGCTAGAGCTCACTGCAACCCGCGTATTTTGTAAGGCCAAAAGCTAGTTTGTTTACCTCTTCTCGCTTACACGGGAGAAGGAACCACGTTGTACCACATTTTGGCCACCAAGTGACCACTTGATACACAGTAAATTTTTGGTGGTCTCACTTTTTGGGGTGGGTAAATTGATGTTATTTTACTACTGTAGCTTGCCCCGGTCCCGGATTGTCTTCTTTTCAGTCAGTGTATTAAAAAGCACAGCAAGAAGAAGAGAGTAGTAATTTCGCTTCGCGCTTTGTGTTTAGTAAATATTTATAGTGCTCAGTTGTTCGTTCGAATTTTTCGCTCATACTCATAGATATATGAGTTAAGAGTTAGACTTCTCAAGTCATTGAGAGAGTGCAAAAAATAGCAGCCAGTGTACGTGGCCAATAAATAATATTTATCCTGTGAAAAGGAGACACTGTGTTTGAGCCTGCAAATTTGCTGTGAAAAGTCAAAAAAGAAAATATTGCTCAGACTCCCCCAACAAAAAAGGTAAGATTTTATTATGTTTCGCCCCGCTATGCTCGGGATATACTTACGTACTTATGAGATTTTTGCATCTAGTGGGGAGGGGGAAATTGTCACACATGCCTTTTGCTAAGCATGTAAGTAGTTTGAAGCTATCTCCCTGTTGTGGTTAATTATCAGGCGAGGAATGCTGCTTCAAATTCTAATGTTTCACTTTACCTTTTTAAAGCTTATTTCACCCTGGGGACACACGAGAGGAGACAAAATGCTTATACAAAGAGACCGAGCAAATTCTCTTTAAGAATTGGGTGCGTATTTATGGCGTTGAAGTTACCAAGAAATCTATGGTATGCAATTGAGTAGAAGCTTCATTTGCAAATCGTGACATAGTAGATATTTTTTAGCCTTTTGCCTAGATGTAATCTGAGAGAGCGTAGAGCAGATTTTATCATTCGGCTGGGGTCAGATAACGTGGGTAAGTTTTTAATGTCACCTTCGCGTAAAAAACATGACTTTACGTTTCGTTTTTTTGTTGTCTGAAAACATCTTTAGAGGTCATGAAAACAAAAAAGCTTTTTACCTTGACAAATTCACCGTAAACTCGAGACTAACAGGTCTTCCATTTGAAAGGCTTAAAATTAAAAAAAAGATACAGAAAATCATGGAAAAGCATTTCACCCAAACAAACAAATGGCAACTGTTTGGTTAGACCTTGGACTTGGAAGCGATATGTAGTCTGCTAACCTACCTGATATTTCACCTTGTCAAGGCTATGCTGAAGGCATAAATTACAACAAGAGGGGGGTAGAGTATAGGAGGTGGACTCGTATACGTCAGCTGAAACATGCTTAATAGCTGTAGTGAGTAGCATAACCTAACCATGCATAGGAGGACATAGGTATTATTAGTTGGCTTTACAAAAGAAAGTTCATACAAGTACTAGAACTATTTTATTAGAAGCATGGCCTTCCTATGCCATGGTGGACAATTCTTTTTGCCTTAACCTAATGCCAACAACCAACTGCTGTACATGTACTCTGTATAACCAAAACAAATTGTGTATACTAACTTAGCAATGAATTTCGTCCGTCCAGGAAAGGTTCTGGGGGCTTCATAAAGCAATAACTGTTCTGTGGTCTGACCTTGCGAGAATGGCTTTGGTTTTGCTATTTTATTTTCACAATCCTATGTTGTATTTGTAAACAAAATAGCCATGGTTATTTTTAACTTATTTACAATACATTCAAAGTCTTTTTTAAAGAAATGACCTGCCACGTCTGAGACAGAAGAATTCTCCTTTCATTGTGAACTAGCTTCTTACTCATACAAATGCCTAAAGCAGAGTTTTGCTGACATTAAGCTAATTTGCTGCTTTTTGCGATGCACCCATGAGACTTTAAAGAAAAGAAAGCATTGTAAAAACTCAGCTTTAGCGAAATTCTTTCCACGATCTGACTGAGCTCTGCTTATTTTTTGCGCCTCTACGTATTAGCATGCCCCTCCTCAGTTTCTCATTTCAAAGAACATTTTTCAAAAATTGCATCTGTTTTTGTCGAAAAAATATTGAAACGCAATAATACAAATTACGCGTGAGCTTGGCCCACAAAAAATGGACAAGAGGAAAACAGACAAACCAGAAATGCGAGGCTTGAAAAGTGTCAATTTGAGTTAATTTAGTTTTTGCCTCCTCTTTTCCTGGAAAAATGCAACCCAGAGCTTTGTTTTGAATTGCTTTTTATAGGCACAAATAGCCAAGTTGTTGTCGTTTTTATCTTGTATAAATAGTGGCAAAATATGCGTGAAAAAAAACGGGGGAAAGAAATTTTGTTTCTGCAAAATTGCTCTGTCGTCTTTGCGTCAAACATTTTTTGTCCCAAGCTTCGAGTTGAGGCGCGTAATAACCCAGGTCATCTGCATAGCTAATTTACCATTTCAGTGGTCGGTAGTCATCTAGATTAGCCAGACAAACGACTGTTTCTAGCTTTTTTCTCAACTCAACCCTGTCACAGCACTTTTTCCTGCATATCTCATTTTGTCCCCAATTTTTTGCCTCTGAGGAAAGTATGCAAAGCAAACTAAACTGCTGGCTCTTAAAAATGATACTAAAAACGCAATAACTCCTTTACAAAAATCCTTGACTTTGTAGCAAAAGTTACGACTTCACGCCGGAATTTGAAGCGCACTTTTAGTTTTAGTAGACTTGATTAATGTAGTTTAAAGAAGGGTAAGTAAAAAGATTTTTGTGAAATTGAAATGACCAACAAAACAGAAGCAAGAGATGCATCGTGAAAACCATTTGCGAAAAAGCCACCAGAAGCTCTTGCCGCCAAAAATAGACACTACACTTCATATGTAGTTACAAATACAATGGCCTCTGGGCCCATTTTCAAAATTAACCACTTTTGTATTCAAAGCCAGAACCCTTCATACTGCAGAAAAGTTAGTTAAAGAGAGCGACTCCTCGACGAAGTAAATATGTCTCCTCCTTTCAAAGCAAGAAAAATGACATGTTTTCTGTAAAAAAAGTTTTCCCGTCTCTAGCCCGATTCTGCATACAATTTGTTCATTTCAGAATCCTCGCCGTTCCTCATCAAAAATGCCGCTGTTCGAAGCCCATTGGCCGCCTTGACGAAACTCAAATTGTGACAACCAATCAGAGGACGTCATTTTCTTCAAACTGCCAGTCACAGTGGACCATTTCGCAAATCATAAACAGATAGATTAACCAGTCGCCTACACATGAGAGCCAATGAGAGCACAGATTTCCTAATCCTGAATGGTGAAGCCACCCAATAGTATGTCCCCAGCTGGCGGGCTGATGTCTCAACTTGGGAATGCCCGAGAAAACTGTGAAACTCTGCCAACAGCAACAGCAGCTTCAGAACGTAAACAAACAGCTGACTCCAACACTTGGACAGGAAGCCATTTTCAACAGAGATCAGCTAACAGTCAAAACATGCATGTCATTGTCAAAGTCATCATGCCAAGCCGGGAGCAGGAGCACAGAAAGTGGCGGCGAAAGAGAGGTCAGCTGTTGCGACAGCTGTCACCGGAAGTGGACAGCTGCCGCCACCAACAACCGGAAACCAGGTTCTCACTTCCGGTTTCCTCACCGTTCAGTGTTATTCACAACTGTGGCTGTGCTATTCATTCTGATACCAACTCTAACCGACTGTGTTCCCGCTCCGGCTCCCGCTCCTCTCTACTCACAACCGGAAGCGACATCAAACACCGGAAACCAGCTCTCACGTGTCAAAGAAAAAGTGCTGACCCATCCTCAACGTAAAAGTGGTGACACCACCACCAACTCAGTGACAAATGGCTCAAGAACTAGATCAGACAAACTGAACTCAATCAGCTCAAGCTTCATTGGCGACAAGGACAAAAATAGAACTAACAACCATTATTCTGATGATGTTATCTCAGTGAGTGATACTAAAAATGAAACGATAAATTCAACAGGAACTATTACTGTAAGTGAAGACGACCAGTCTCAGCCTCCTTCCGTCAATAAGAAAGCCAAGGTCTTGGGTAAGTCATGACCCCTTGGAAGATCGACTCAAGCTCAGCAAATTCATGAGATTTGTTTGTTTGCTTGCAGGACTTCTCTTTGGCATCTGTATCTGCGTGGCCATAGCCTGGAACTTCATCAATTTGCACTCGGATTACGAGGAGCTCCATGATTTCTACCATGGTTACATGGGGCGAAAAATGCTCATTCAAGAAGGCTTTCTCACTTCCAGAACTTATTTGGAGGTTATTAGAAGAGCACAGCGCGAGGGAATCGAGGTAAGAAAACTTTTTCATGGGAACCTCTTGCATATTTTCACGTGCTTGCCATTACCGCAGCCTTCTAATCTACCCCATTAAAAAGCAAATATCCCATGGGAGTATCAAAAAATGAAAGCCATTCGTTTGTTTGATTGTTCCAGCTCCAGGATACCGAGATTACCGAATTGACGGAGAACTTTAAGAAATCGCACCATCCCGAGCTGGAAAACGGTGGCTTTTTGTTAAACAAGCATTCCAATTGTAATGGACACGCCAGGCCAAATATACCACCTCAAACTCAAAAACAAACTGCTGACATTTTGGTCGAAGAGGATGAGATTCTACCGTTCGAAGATGGGGGAATCAGTTTCATTCCTATGCAAACTCTGACAGGTAAGAAACAATGTGCAAGAATTTGTTATAAATTGCTCACATCGAAATTCCGCGAAAAAGAGTCGAAAATTCTTCGGTGACTCAGTAGAAAAACAAGGCCCACTTGGTAACAACAATTTAACAAGGGGGGAGGTCAGATTTGATAAAGCAACACTGTGGCATTTTTAAGGTTTTTTCCCCGGCACAAAAACCCTCAGACAATCTGATAACGCCAGGGCTCAAGGTTTTGAATTACGCATTTACTGTAGTACTTAAGCATGCACCCAAACAAAAACTGGGCTTAAAAATGTGGCCGAAAACTTCGCAATAAATCTTCAACTGCAACTCATAAGTCATTTCCTTTTGTTTTCCCCGATTTCTAGTATTTATTCTCTTTTAAATATCGTGTTCTGAACAAAATTCCCCAGGGGAAATATGCTTGAATACGAAAATGTATCTGCAGTGTTGGTTGGTAAAAGGCGGCGCCGGGCTTGCTATAGAAAATCTTTTGACAGTGAAATGCAAGCGAAAAAATCATAATGCGGACATTTTTAAAAACTGGACACAACTCAAGTTCATGCAACGTTTTCATATTATTATACACTGAATTCGAAAAATATCCGATTTCCCCAGGGTATGTAGTCGTAGTATAAGCTGACAGGCAGCTAAAAATATCGGTCGGTTTGCTTATTAGTGTCAATATAAAACCCCCACATAGAATATTGTTGATTTTATCAGCGGTATACTTTCTCGTCAATACGTTTACTAACTTTGTGCTGGCAATGTCTGTTTTCAGATGGGATTCCCGGGAGCGCGATTGGAGGGGGAGAAAGTCCGAAACCTTCGGCTGCGGGAGGAAAAACTCGCAGAAATTCTTCTGCTAAAAATAACAAGAACTACAATACTATCTCCACAACCATGACCACCATAACTTTGCCATCAAGGTAAGTACTATTCTATCTATCTTTGAACTATATACTCCTTTAGTAAAAAAGTCCGGACTCTTGAGCTTCACTTGTAATCATGTCATGTTTTGTGGTAAGAAAAGAAACGGCGGAGGGCGTGACAAAAATGTTGCGAATTCATTTTCAAATCCCGCATTGCTTTAATCTTCTTAAAAAGATCTCGGGTATTAAAGTAATTCTTTTACTTATTTTCCATAGGGAAATCTTGGATAACGACGAGGAGCATTGCGAAGTACAGGACGAGCCGAAACCGATGAATATGTCCGTGATTTTCCTCCAACAACCGCCTTATGCCAAGAATAATCCGGTAAAACCGTCAAATCCGGCGAATCCGGTAGATCCGGATAAAAGCCGGGAAGTGTCGACGAATCCAGATCCAAGTCTAGGCCCGAGTCCAAATCCGGGCGGCAGCAGAAAAAAGTCCGGTGCAACGGAAGATCCGGATTCGTTAGTTGGGGACGGTGAACCGGTTTTGCCACCGGAATCAGAATCCGGAAGCGTCAAGGGCATGGAGGCATTTAATCAAAGGTACTCATACTAGATTGAAGACTATTGGAAAATCCGGAAAAAAATATGATTTTTCAGTGCTCGAGAGTGGCTGCTGCCATTGTTGGCAAAACAGTTCATAGAAGATCACGATCACGAGTGGAGGGAATTGGACTACAGCGCCGATTGTGGAGATCCACCCTATTCCTTTTGGGATTTCATGCTTCAATACGATCTAAAAGTCTTCTCACAAAGCATGTCAGAACGGTGAGGATAAGTGATCTAAGAATCATGATCATGATTTGTAAAGAGATCGTCCAATGGTCTCGGAATGTCTGTCTATTTTCGCTAAGTGGCCTGTCTTTCTCTTTCCTTTGTTGTCAATAGAAATCTTGTAGCTTTTTGGCATATTGCGTGATTAACCTCACTTACATTTGTTTCCTCGTAAACCTTGTTTTTGTCTTGCCATTTTAAAGGATTGGGACGGGACATATTATCGTAACGAGATTTCGTAATATCACGAAACCTTTCCCGGAAAATACTCGCGAATCGAAAAATACTCCAAATAAACGAAAAGAAAGTAATTTCGCAAAATGTCACTTTTTGCAAGCAATAACAATTAATTTTGGCACTTTCGATGGAAAATAAATAGACAGTTTGTTTAGATTCTTCCGAGCAAAAAAAGTAGTAGCATTTGATCTCAAGTAGGACATAAATAACCTGTGACTTCAGTATCAAACCACCATCCCAATTTATTTTGAAAGCAATTCGTTTCGAAAGATACCATTTTCTAGGTTTCCGTCTTGTTTTCTATACCTCAAATGGCTTGCTTATTCCACTCGCGTATAACCGGATCAGATATTGAATTGCCATTTTTCCTCCCTTTTTCACCCGCGAGCACATTTTTCAGGGAATGCTTTCAAAGGCAAAACTTGCTCACCCAGTTTCGGTTGTGGAAACTGCTCAAGAGGAAACATTGGAATATTGTCGTCACGGAGCGAGCAAAAAAAGAGATGGCTGACAGAGAACAGGACAACATGGGGAGAAGATAATCCTAACCTCAAACCAGGTACATAAATAGTTATTTTAAAAAATTGTTGGCATGCACTTATTTTTTAAACCTTTACTTTTTTAATAGAGATGCCCTACTGCAGGCATTTTTGAGTGCAACCGACCCGACCAGACTCATGATATCTTTGAGAAGGTCATAAAGCCCTTCCTCTCATCGATGCAGCCTAGGAGGTGCTGATGCCAAACTTCCGGTTCCTCCCTGGGTAAAACTTACGGCAGTGTCCATTGATAGCAGATGTTACATCAACAACCACCAAAACAAAACTCTCCAGGAGAGAGAGAAGGCTTTACTTCATAAACTTCGTCTAGTCTGGAGGAACCTGCAAGGCCAGAGACAATCTCAGCAATTCGAATTTTCCCGCCAAAACGTCAGCTGACAACAGCAAACAATAATTAGGGAGGCGCCATCTCTGAGTGAAATTAGACACTTACAAGGTGTGCTCTCTGCTGGAATCTTTATACAATAAACAACAGTGAAAAAGCCCATCAGCTCAGTATGCCACTAACTCGAAAAGTTTGCAAAGAAAACAAAATCGAAGGAAGATGCAGCAAAAAGTGCCTCTTTGCGCGCGTGTTTTTAGACAACAACCACGTGGCTTTGTTTACATTTCAGCCATGTCAGCTGTTTGTTGTTAGTGCCAGAGCGCGTCAAAATTCAGAAACAGTTATACAAGCGATACTGTGAAGTGGCAATAACATTCATTGAAAATTGTTTTATTTGATTTGCTCAAAATGTGCCTTTATGATGGTTTTCAAACCAAAATGAAATCTAATCACTTGAAATTAATGATATTACACGAAAACCTT
>JAAUYL010003820.1_pt1 | contig 10040 bp, 7 predicted proteins | sample 7278011 | NCBI WGS metagenome assembly JAAUYL01 (sample SAMN14350225, study PRJNA611818) | marine sediment metagenome | isolation source: surface marine sediment (1.8m) | place: French Polynesia: Moorea | collected 2018-08 | reverse complement strand
GTGTTCAAATGCAGGACCTCAAAGTGACTCATACTTTGAGCAAATGATACCATTTAATTATTTTTGACGAAAACAATACAAGTTTTATATGAGGTCATGCAAAATAAAATTTTGTGCCTCGCTTGGCAGTCATGGTGGGTGTCATATTTCAATAGCTCCAAAGTTTATAGCAGTATCGTATTTAGCATTTGATGACGATTTTCTACAGCTATAGTGTTTCTGTTTTCACTTTGCTTTGTTCAGTTTTGAACGATAGACCGTAGAAGCGCGGATTACTCGAACCTCCGAAACGTCCGGCCGGATTCCTTTATCAGCAAATTAACTCGAATTTTGTTGTTGCAACACAAAGTAAACAGCAGTTCGAAGTATTTCTGAGTCGACTCTACAAAAGATATCAGTCTTTGTTTGCCAGCAGAGGTCTTACCAACCCAGTTTCTTCAACGAAAATCGGAAGAAAATCATGGGCGGCGACGACTGGAACAATAGCCTCTTCGGATGCCTCGGCAGCCCCGGAAATTGTGAGTAAACAACCAACCATCACAGAATATTTTTTGTCAACCGGCTCTGGAATGAGGAAAAAAATAATGCCGGATATTTTCTTTTAAGGTCTTTGCAACTTGTGCTGCCACTGCTGTCAAGCTGGAGAGTCGGCCTCGCGGTTGAACGAGAGCTACTTTTTGTACTGCATCATGGCCGCATTCATTCCTTGCGTACCATGGTTTTTGCTACGGAGCAAAGTAAGTTTTCAATTAAAAATACCTGGTTATAAATGTCCAACCAATATTTTGCGTCAGGTTCGCGATCGCTACAACATTGACGGGGGTACCGGAGCGGACGCTCTCGCCACGTTTTGTTGCGAACCGTGCGTAGGCTGCCAAATCGCCAATGAACTGGACGATCGTTCGGCCTAATTGCATCGAATCCGGATCGTTTCTTTCCGCATAAAATACTACTGGATACCATTTTGTGTAAATTATCCTGAAACTAACTGACATGATGTAATCTCTAACTTTTAACCGCATTCAATTTGCAACTACAAGTACAAGTTGAGCAAAGTCTGTGCGGCATGACATTGAAATTGTTGACTGCAATGGACCACTATTGCACTCCCGTAACTGTGTGACAATGATAATTTGTTGGCATGTTCGTGTTGTGTTAGGCCAAAATAAAAAGAAAATCGCAATTTCGAATTTACCGAATGATTGACCGGCTTTCTTGCCGAAGCTGAAAACGACCTTGTAAAACAGTAAAACTGAAGGGTTGTAAAGGGTTAGAAACGGTTTATGACCTCATTTTAGTGGTTTTTTTTCTGTTTTCCTGGTCAGAGTAATTTTGATTACAGAACAACTTTTAACACTTTTGCCTTTGGCCTTGGAGTTTGGTTTTTGTCACAGTGCGAATTTTTCGACTTTATCTGGCTTCTTCTTGGGAAAGAGGGGGAGGGCGGCGACGAGGAGCTTCGCACTTTTTTGGGAAAGAAATCCTTTACAGCCTTGTTGGTCTAATTAGCATATGTCAATATTCAGTTCGCGGAATGAATAATTCATAGGATCGAAAGGGTAATACTCGTAAGTCTTGCATGATAATGATTCCATTTTAAGTTTTAACACGTCCAAATCAGTTTAAAACGAAGATGGTCGTATTTTATATTAGTCAACCATACGAAACTGATTTTAAAATAGGTTTGACTCGTACTACGCATATAAGCACCTCTTTTTATAGAAGTTTTTCACTTTACCGTAATAAATTCGATAGCATGATCCCAGTAAATAGATTTATGTAGTTATCCTAATACATGTGTGCGAGTATCTATGGAAAATGGGGGACACCCGACTAGCACGACGAGGCAGTGCGTCTCACTCTTTAAAAGAACCTTTAGGCCAAAAGATATATTTCCCTCGGCAAAACATTACAGTGCCATAAATTAGCCTACCACAGCCTGGACCCTTCGGCCCTTGTCATGTCCAATTGACCTGATGTCTGCATGTCTATAGACATCTTTAGTATAAGCTAAGAAACAATGCGTGGCCGTTTACAACAGATTTGGTCAAATGCAACAGCTCCCATTCATATCTGGCCTCCGGCTCCGTAGTCCCTTGGGACTGCATTCGTTTTTAGAAAGGTGAGAGACTTAATTACTCTTGGCGTTATTTATTGCACCGTACCACAATTGCTGGCTTTCCACAATATTTTCTGTTGTCCGTCCGTCCAATTTATGGGACAAGAAAACAACATGGCGTAAATTGGTGTTGTCTTACATCTTTCTTCCTCTTTTTACATGACGTCGAGCAGCCCAAGAATTTCGTAACAGATTAATGGGCCCCCTAAATAGTGGCAGCTAAGAACTACAACTACGAATACACGACCCATTTCGCCCGGCGGCAGCATTTTCTCGTGTCTCCTTCGCCCATTCTGACTGATGTCTTTCTCGACACCAGTAAATATTTTCCTGTTTTTTCCCACACACAGACAACCAAAGATTGTTGGGAGAGCCTATATTTCGGAGAAGAATAGATAGATCACCGAAAAAAACTTACCTAACCTAACCCCTTTAAAAAGTGTCGTTGAATAGCGTGATAGTGGTGTCGCAAAGGCGTTTGTTTACAGCGTCTATTTTAGCCTTTACAAGACATAAACATGCCAACCTGAGGGAGACCAACCACCTTGTCATATGCCAAAACAATCTTTTATACCGACTTTAGCTTTGCACACAGTTACGGCTCTGGAATTTTCGCACAATAAAAGGTTTACGCAGGTATTTAGCAAACCTTTCGTTGTTGGTTTTGCATTTTTTTCTTTTCAATCACGAACCCATGGAATACATTCACTAATAAATATTATTGCCAATTTCCAATAGTGACTGAAAAGTACAACAAGCTCTGGATATGTCCACTGAGGACAATCATTTTTTCCGCCATGATTTCTGTTTTTGCCAGTCAATCGAGGCCGCGAGGCCGTCGGTGGACGATGGCCGAGGGCAAGTGCGTACTCATATATTTCGTAGCCAAGAATATGCTAGATATGCCATGGTTCTTATTCGTGTTCTCTTGATCAGGAGCCCGTATTGCTATGCCATTCGAATCTACTTGTTCGTTCGGTCCTCTCCTTATATTGCAGCGCCGCCCGCCACTTCTATGCCTTGGAAGGAATACTCCGAATATCTCAAGTTGCGTACAGTCTCACTAACTAAATACTTGCTGGTGGTGGTTTGCTTTGCTTTCAACCTTGACTAAGATCCTCTTTGGCAGTCCCAAATATATTCACTGACCAGAAAGCCATGCCCATTCCATTGATTGTGACATCGGATTTTTACGCGCGTGAATTTCTGGTAACACTGGTGTCTTTCGAGGTTGCGAGAGGAGCGCGGCGGTGGCGGCTTCTTATTTAGCACAGCAGTGCAAAACGGAAGACAGTTTGCGTTTAGCTCCGCTGGCGGCCGAAGTGAGTGAATGAAGGCCTGCGAGGTGCAGATATTCTGCAAACACTACCATCACGACCACCACCTCGTTCCCGCCTCTCAGTCTCAGGTCCGTTCAGTGTTCTGTGATCCACTTATTTCTGATTTTGAAAACGATTTCCTGTCAAAAACGGTGTGATGTGCTATTGTGCAGAACAGAGAAACGAACGAAAGAAGAAGAAAAAAGGAAGGAACTCCTTTTGTCCTCGGTCTCGGAAGCCCTAAGGGGGCAGCAAAGCAGCAAAAAGTGACGATTACTTCTATTTTTGCAAAACTCGACTCTCGTCGTCAGTACTGTAAATTGGCGGGCTTTCTCTGGACGTTTCTCAGACCTGACACAATTACTCTTTGTGAGTCGGGTCTCTGTATTGTTCTTGTTTAATTTACTTTTTTCGATTCTTGGGAGAATTTTTTGATGCTTTTAAGACACGGCCACTTCTTATGGAAACATTGCATTACACAGCTGCAATGTCTTCGTCTTCGACTGCATCTTTCACTGAGCTCTACGCATCACATCCATGCGTCTGTCTCTCCCCGGAAAAAAATGTGTGTTTATACGTAGAACTTACTGCCAACAGAAAACTCAAATACTGTATAACGTGTAGGAAATGCCCGCTTCTAGCTCACATACTGACCCCGAGGCCATGCTTCTAAATATCTACACATGATGCTGCTTCCCAACAACCACAACAACATCAACAACAACAACAGCAACGACTACGACGAAGTCCACGTAAGGGCATGGCCCATAGTTTAGAGGGAGGACTTTCCTAGCTCTGTCATGACACCATCTATGTTTTTCCCGGTGGGGAAACTCTGCCTCGCTGCTCTCTTGGTCCAGAAAACCGTGATGTGATGTGCCTATGGAAAGGACGAAAGAGAGAGTGAGAGAGAGAGACCTAAGGGGATTTTCAAAACATTCCTCATACTATCATAACATAATAACAACAACCGACAACATCACCATCACTGGATCCTGGCTTGCTTGCTTGGGTGAGTCTTTGAGTGGTGGTGGCGCTTCGGCCGAAAGGACAGCAGAAGAACACATATTGCCTAACACTACATATTACGAGTACTCATGCTAATATTACCGACCTATCCATCCACCTTTCACGAGACTGCATATCTTTACTACTTGTGAACATGGTTCATCACTATCAACCAAGCGCCAGCATGACCCAAAAAGGCTCAAGGCTCAAGGCTTCTGTTTTGGGTTGACGCAAAAGCAGTGCTTAAAAATGAAGTTATTGAAGTCTGAAGTGGTGTACATACACAGCACAGCTAAGAAGGGAAAGCAAGTGTTCGGTGCATTCATCATAACCCTACCTTCGTAAAGGTAAGCATCTTCTCAAAATCTTAGAGGTTAATTTCTGTACATGGCAGGCTTAAAGTGTTAGCTCAATCGAAATAAGCGTGGAGGTTTTTTTTTCAAAAAGACGGGTTAACTTGTGGTAAGCCTTGTTTTGTACGAATTGCTGGCTTTGATCTTTAATGCAACAGGTAAAACTCTCACAGTACTTGCCTCAATTTATTCCCGCCTTTCTCAGATGGTTTTCTGTGAGCTAGAAAATAGCTTTTGCAAGTTTGAAAATTGCTTTCAAGATGTCCTGGCTTGGAGAACAAAAACACCATTCAACTGTAGATCTGAAACAACATGTTTAAGCTTCTTAGAATTGCCTATGGCACCAGTGCTCGCATGCTTTTTAAAGCGTTGAATTGACTTCAGGCCAAGAAGAGTCGAGTGCAGCACACTGTATTGTTTTTCTCCCCCTTTTGCCATATACGAACCTCCTGGAAATTACACTTAGGGAATGTATGCGCATGCATATTAATCGACAAGACGGAAAATTGATTCAACGAAAACAACATGCAAAACAATCGCACTCCGAATACAGAAGATGAAAGCTTATAGACCCTTTGTATGGCGTCGTCGACGAGGCCATTTCTTAGGGAAAAAGCTGTTTTGGAAAGGGGCGGATCGAAAACGCGTGCATGCATGCCAATACCAGGGGATATAGGCAATATTAACAGGCATATATCGAGCAGCAAGCGCGTTATTTTTATGGCTATAAACACAAGAAAAAGGCATTCTCAAGTTAGCCCTCGGAGAAATATGTAGGTAAATACTCAGGTAGATCTCATTTCGGTGTTTCTACGAGTAAAATGCCACAGGCGAAGGATTTTGTTGGGCGCCGGTCTTGCCGATTTGACTCCTAATGCCAACTGGCGTGGAGTGGGAGGAGGAGGAGGAGCAGGAAGTCAGGGCATTGAAAAATAATAGAACATAATGCTAAAAAAAATCACGGACATCAAGGTACAACCGTGCTGATCGCGAGAGAGTTGTAGGAGTAGGAGTGTACGAAGGAAATCACACGAATTATGACCCACCGACCAGCCTTGCTTTGCTAGTCGTCACGCCACCACATTTACACACGAAGGTCGCTCTTTTTCCGAACCGAACGAACGAAAGTAGTCGAAAGTTTCGTACACTTTCAAAAAATCATCTTTTGTCCTAGTTTTTCTAAACTGTCCGGGTTTTTTTGACGATTGACATGAATTCAGAACGGCCTTACACAGTTATCGTGCATACCATTAGGCCATACGCAAAAGCTTCTTTTCGTTAAAATAGAAATTTAATTGGTAAGTATCTACGCAGAATCTGGATATTTTGAAGCCAACGCATAGAAAAGATATGGTCGAGTCTCGGTCTTGTTTTTATTGATTTCGCATTTCCATTTTTCAAAGTGTTTCTCTCGTCACGTCGGCGTTGTCGTTTCAGAGGCTTTTTATTGGAAGGAGGAGAAGGACTACGTAGGTAGGTAGGTACTCGTATATATGTGGTGAATAAAGTGCTTTTATTCTGGCCTGGTTTGAAATGGACCCCCGGGACAAGATGAGGCACATTCCAACCGACTAGATTCGAAAGCCCATTTGAAACGAGAATTAGGCCATCCGAGGAAAAGAAAACGGTTTACACTCAACAACAACAGAATGTTTTCTGTTCTGCCTTCTTTAAAGGGGAAGGAGAAACCGTACTTTTATTTAGACCTCGTCGTCGTATCTCCACTACATTTTACTTCTTACGTGAGAAAGAGAGCAGGGCCTTTTAAGTTTAACCAGCAAGCACAAACTTGCCCGCAGGGTCTTGAATCACTCTTTGCCCAAAAAAGTTTCCCTTTTTCCTGAAATCCTTTTGAAATTGCGTACTTCTACGCACGCTTCCTTCCTCAAACCTAGATACTTATTCAGTTCAGTACGTCGTCAGTATAAATATCCGTATGTACATATCAGATTAACTTTGGAAACGGAAGGAACCTTACTAACATTGTGTAGCGAAGAAGAGCAAAACTATCTGGCTTGAAGTCACGAAGGAGGAGTGCATGGAAAGTATTCTTTGTTTACTTGTATCAGGGTCAAGAGGCGAACTTTCCGAAAGTTGCCATCAACAATAGTTTTGGGGCTCAAAGTAAGTAAGTAAGTAAATACGTTAACATTTCCGAGAGCGAATGTTGCCCACTTCTTGCGTATTTAAAGGATTGAACTTCGGTGCTCACGACGAGGACAAGTGGGCGGATATGGGACTGTAAATATTCAAAAGCCACGCCACTTCTATGTAACAGTCTGCGTAAAAATTAAGAAACATCAAGACTCTGCTTCTTCCCTTCAGAAACTGTCGACTGAAAAAAGCCCAGTTTTTCCTCTTTTTTTTCCTGGAGAATACTGGACATCTCGATTGGAAGTCATTGATCTTGTCGTACTTTAGTCTAAAGTGGAGGTCTACTTACTTTTTCTGCAAAAATGAAAGTGATCATGATCAACCCAGATGAGGGTCGAATAGATTAAAGCAATCGCACTCTAGGACTTTTTTCCCGCGTAAAAACTAAGTCTAGTCGCCGTGGCAGTGAGGGGCATTTTGCTCGGTCATTTTTCTCGTCGGCTTACTTACATTTCCCGTATTTCATTCTTGATTTCTACTACCATTTTGATACTGCTGCATAGTACACACACACGTCTAAAGATACACATAAAAAGGACTGAAGAGGAAAAGAGAGAAAGCGATTCACCCAAATGCCAGCAGTCAAGAGGGTGGCACACAAAACAAAGCAGCATCCGGCTAAGAAAAATGGACTGCACGTGGACCCCTAAACAGACGCTAAAAATGCACATAAATTACATCGCATTTCCCCAAGTATTTATCATTGTAGCATTCAGTATGTCGTGAAGTATAAAGGTTGACTCTTTTGGGTGATACTTTAACAGGTTTGTATTTAGGGTCTAAATGTAAGTAGGTTATATTTGGTACTCACCTGGTTTTTTCTTGGTTTCCATGTAGAGTTGGGAGCTTCGTTCTACTTAGCACCTTATACCATGTTTTCTACGAGCTGTCATTAGAATCGACTTTTTGGTCAATGTCTAACCATAGGCTTAGCTTAGACCCCCCTCGTCTCCCTAGCTTACTGGATGGCTAGCTAAATAGCTAGAAACGGTTAAAAAGAAGAAAGGTGTAGCCTTATTACACATTAAGTTTGGGGGGGGGGAACGTGTAACTCTTACTCTAACAACAGTAAGATAGGGACATGAAAACATCAATGTAGACCCATACGGTTGCTCTCGAATCCCGATGTGAGTAAGCCATAGTCGCAAGTAGTTGGATTCAATGAGGGCCACGCAGTTGCCAAAAAATATCTCGGTATATTGAGTGAAAGGAAATTAGCTTTCTTTCCGTATACCCTCACGGCCGCCAGTGTGCAAACACGCCCATATTAGCTCTTTTTTTCTGTTGCCACACCACAACATACAAACAAACATATCACCATGTATTTATTTTGGTTGGCTATCGGGAAGATTTGCTACCTTTCTTCACAGGCCCTACCAACTACGTCCCTCTTGATTTGACGTGGACTTCTTATGTTATTCATCTAGCATTTTTTCTTGACAAAAAGGGCTTTTACCTCTGTATTTTTACACTATGTCCATAATGCCTAATATCAACAAGCACGAACCACACATGCATAAACAAGAAACAAACATAAAAACATTGCTGCGAGACAATTGCTTCCACCTAAATCGAGGCTACTTGGGCCGGTGTATGTACGAGTATGTAGGTAGGTAGGTAACTATGTTCTTTGTGTGCTCCCATGTTTAGGCCAGTAGTATTTATGTAGGCCAGGGAGTGGGACAAGACGGAAAACCGTTATTGACTTCAATGGAACAACAAAGCAATGCTCAGACCATCGAGGGCCGAGTGTCAGTATTCTACCGGATTCTTTCTAGTGAGGCAAAAAGGCAGGAGGACATGTTTTGACTCGCGAGATGGTCCTTTCTCTCTGGCTCCCTTTTCCACTGGCAAGCAGTGCGTTTATACTTATTTTATTTGCTTCAATATACCGTGGTAAAGCAAAGCATAGGAGAAAGAAAGTCAATGGACATGAAATAAACAAAAACGTCAAGAGGACTAGAGAAGAAGAGCCCCTGCATATTTGAATAAAAGAGACCCTTTGCCTTGGTCTCGATATTGTGCTTGAAAGAAGTTTAGAAAGTAAAACACAGTCCCCCCAAATATCTGTTTCGATGATGGCACGAGCACTTAAAATATGGGAAAGTGAGGAGTACGCATTCTGATTTTAGCGGCTGCTCCACCAAACGGACCCATTTCATGAATAAAATACTTTTGTAGGTTCTTTTCTTTATAACCTAATGACTGATGGGAATGGCCTATTCACACGCACACCCACTACAACCTCAATTATTGATATCAGCTGTTTGGTGACGACGTACCAACCTAAATAGTATTGGTGGTGCCACGAAAAGATACGATAGCGTAACGTAACATAATGCAATATTGCCCTATCGAAGTACTAAGTACTACCTTAGCTACCTCTTTTTAAGAAAGTCACTTCAATACTAAGTAAGCAACGTAACGTCGAAACAAAGTATCCTATTTAGCGACGACCTTATGTGGAGCTTTGCTGGCACAAGAAGAACGTAAAAATTAAAAATGTAATGCAATGTAATGGCACAGTTGTAACGGTATATCCTGTTAGAAAAGAACATTCTTCTTGTAAAATAACATAGGCAATAAGATTTGCTTTTTTGTGTGTAATTATACAGGTAAAGCTAATTTATTCTGTGGAAATAGCTTGCACAAAGAATTAGCTGCCAAAAATACTAGCGCTAATGATTTTTTAGCAACGGGGTTCCAGATTTTCCCCAGGTAGCGAAAATATGAAACCGTACCAAATATCCTCGCATATGCATGTAGGTAGTAGGCGCTATCGATGGGCACAACTGTCCATAATATCCCCCAACGTATTTGACAAATTAACTTGTACCCAATGGCATAGAATAGTAAAGTCATAGTGAGTTCACTCGTCCGTCCTTTTTTGAGTAACCAACAAAGGGTCCTGGAGAGGACCTTTGAAAGTCTACACGTCAAGCTGTCGAAATCGAATTTACACATAACCCTTTGTCATATAACATTTCACAGCAAATTATTGTGGGGCGACTGGCAAATTCGAACCAATTTATTTGATAGTTTATGGTCAAATTAGGAAAATTGGGTCCCACCCCACAATTTTTTGGG
>JAAUYL010066731.1_pt1 | contig 10043 bp, 5 predicted proteins | sample 7278011 | NCBI WGS metagenome assembly JAAUYL01 (sample SAMN14350225, study PRJNA611818) | marine sediment metagenome | isolation source: surface marine sediment (1.8m) | place: French Polynesia: Moorea | collected 2018-08 | reverse complement strand
TTGGTCTTATTGGAAACATATAAAAAGTTGGTGGCAGGTGAGAAATTTACCGAATGTACTTTTAGTTCACTATCAGAATTTAATCTCTGATAAATCTCAAGAAATTGACAGAATTTCTGATTTTCTCAATCTAGATATAAATCAGTCAAAAAAAGAGATAATTTTAGCAAAAAGTTCTCTAGAATATATGAAGTTAAATTGGCAAAAGTTTCAGCCATCAGGAGTATTCCAACCCAATACTTTTATTAATAAAGGAGTGAATGGTCGCTGGCAAAATTTGTTAACGGCTGAACAGCTAAAAAGATATGAGATAATTATATCTGAAGAATTAGAACCAGAATGTGCTGATTGGGTGAAAAATGCTGGATTTTTACCTGAAATTAATTCAACAGAAGTAATAAACTAGAATGGGTGAAAGAAATGAAGCTTTAATGAGTGGCGTTCATAGTCAAAAAAACTTAAGATTGAAGAAGATACCCAATTAGTTCTAGACAAAATAAATATTTACCATCTCTAAGAATTGATTTGACAATCTGTTACATTTAACTATACAATTTGGAAATTAATGCTTTGATTAATTCACCTTATCTTGATAAATTGACAAAATTACCAGATAATATGCAATTTAATACTTTAATAGACCTCCTACAATATAGAACGCTAAATCAACCTGAGCAAAAAACCTTTACTTTTCTCCAAGATGGTGAAACAGAAACAAATAGTCTTACCTATCAAACATTAGAAAAACAAGCCAAGGCAATAGCAGCTAATCTTCATTCCCTGAATGCAAAAGGCGAAAGAGTCTTGTTATTGTATCCTCCTGGACTAGAATTGATGGCAGGATTTTTTGGCTGTTTGTATGCGGGGGCGATCGCTATACCTGCCTCCATACCCCGCCCTAACCAGCCAATTTCCAGATTAGAAGCGATCGCAGCAGATGCTCAAGCAAAGTTTGTTCTTACTACCACACCTCTATTACCTTATTTACAAGGTCGCTTTGCTGAAAATTCTACACTGGCAAAAATGCAGTTGTTAGACAGCAATAATATTATTGCTCAGAATATGGGGGCGCATTGGCAAGAACCTACTATTAATGGTGATACCCTAGCTTTTCTGCAATACACTTCAGGTTCAACTGGAAAACCAAAGGGGGTAATGCTATCTCATCAGAACATTCTCCAGAATTTGGCTATGGGTTACGAACAGTCTGCTACAACACCTGAAAGTCATACAGTAACTTGGTTACCTTTTAGTCACAATACAGGATTAGTTGTAGGAATGCTACAGCCTCTCTACGGTAATTTTCCTGTTAAAATCATGTCGCCATTGGATTTTCTGCAAAAACCTTTGCGTTGGTTAATGGCTATTTCTCGTTACAAAGCTACTCAAAGTTTAGCTCCTAACTTTGCTTATGACTTGGTTTGTTTCCAAACAACCCCCGAAGAACGGGAAATGCTTGACCTCAGTAGTTGGGAATTAGCTGTGAGCGGTGCTGAACCTGTTCGAGCAGAAACTATCGATCGCTTTGCCTCTACTTTTGCACCCTCTGGCTTTCGCAGACAAGCATTTACTCCCGGATATGGAATGGCAGAGAGTGTTATGGGTATTAGTTTAGGGCTAACAACAGAACCCCCAGTTATTCTCAATATTGATAAATCTGAATTTACTAAAAATCAGATTAGAGTAGCGACTGATGAAAGCGAAAGTACGCAAAAAATTGTTAGTTGTGGTCGTGCTGGTTCAGATGAAAAAATTCTGATCGTTAACCCGGAAACCTTGACCGAATGTTCAAGCAACCAAGTAGGAGAAATTTGGGTTTCTAGTCCTAGTGTTGCTCAAGGTTATTGGAATAGACCAGAAGCAACCGCAGAAACTTTTCAAGGTTATTTAAAAGATACAGAGGAGAGTCCGTTTCTCAGAACGGGTGACTTAGGATTTTTGCTCAATAATGAATTGTTTGTCACTGGTCGTCTCAAAGATTTAATTATTATCCGAGGTAGCAACCATTATCCCCAGGATATTGAGTTAACCGTAGATAGAAGTCATCAAGCTTTACGACCTAGTTGTGGTGCAGCATTTTCGGTAGAGGTAGAAAGTGAGGAAAAACTGGTCATTGTTCAGGAGGTTCAGGAGGCGTACTTAGAACAACTAGATGTAGAACAGGTGGTTAAAACTATCCGTCAAGCTGTATCCCAACAGCATCAGTTACAAGTTTATGGAATTTTATTATTGAAAACAGGAACTATCCCTAAGACTTCTAGTAATAAAATTCAGCGCCATGCTTGCAAAGCAGGTTTTCTAGAAGGAAGTCTTGATGTTGTTGGCAAGAGTATTTATCAAGAATTGGATCGACAAGAAAAAGAAAAGCAAGCAACCTTGGATCGAAAAACCCTCTTAGCTACTACACCCGAAAAACGGCAGGAATTACTAATATCTCATCTTCAGATTTTAATCTCAAATATTCTCCAAGTAAATCCATCTCAATTAGATTGGGAACAACCTTTAACTAACATGGGATTAGATTCTCTGACAACTGTTGAGTTAAGCGATATTCTCCAAGATAGTTTGGGAACTTCTTTTAAAGCAACACTAATTTTTGAGTATCCCACAGTTGAAGCTTTAGCTAATTATCTCGCGCAAGAAATAGTTTCCCCAAAACCTTCTACAAATTATGATATTGGGTTAGTTGCCGATGAAAATTTAAGTTCTGGTTTTGCCACCCCGATAATAACAATTCAGTCAAAGGGTTCTAAACCTCCTTTCTTCTGTATTCCTGGGGGTGTAGGAACAGCATTTTATCTTCACTCTCTAGCTTTTCATCTTGGTCAAGACCAACCATTTTACGGACTACAAGCACGGGGAATGGATGACCGAGCAGAACCTCACACAAATGTAGAAGCGATCGCTGCCGACTATATCGACGCATTAAAAAATATTCAACCCCAAGGTCCTTATTTTTTGGGAGGTCATTCTTTCGGGGGTCAGGTAGCATTTGAGATATCCCAACAGTTACAAAAACAGGGAGATAAAATTGGTTTACTTGCTGTTTTTGATATTCCTGCTCCCTTATTTAGTAATCTGATCGTTGCGGGTTGGGATGATACTAAATATATGAGTGAGGTGGTGAAGTTATTTGAATACTTTTTGAAGGAAAATTTAGAGATATCCTACGACGATCTGAAAGTTTTCTCTCCTGATGAGCAATTAAATTATGTGACGGAACGATTAGTGAAAAAGCTTCATGTGCGCCCTTCTGAGGCAGCTAAAAGACAAGTGCATGGTTTTGTCAAAGTTTTAAAAGCTAGTGTTTATGCCATGGGTCATTATCAGCCAAAGAAACTTTATCCGACTCCTATTGCTCTTTTCCGTAGTAGTGATGTTCGTGTTTGGAATACCGCCATTGGTGTGACTGATGCTATTCGCAACCAGTTGCAAAAGAACTCTTATTTGGGTTGGGAGCAACTTTCTCAACGTTCTGTGGAAGTTGACACTGTACCGGGAGACCATATAACTATGATGCTTGAACCCCATATTCAAGTTTTAGCAGAGAGGCTCAAAATTCGTATTGAGGAAGTATTGCTGAAGTTAGAAGTTAGAATTTAGGGTGGTGGTGCATTGTAATGGTGGTCTATTGTAATTATTTTGCTCAAGGGGAACGGTAGTGGCAGCATCTTGCTCCCATGAAGCGGCATTGTCGATCGCCATCTACCATTACTATACAGGACTACCAAAGTTAGAAGTCAGATCAAATCCGGTTGAATACCTATTATATAGTTGGGGAAGATGGGGGGATGGGGAGATGGGGAGATGGATACCCACCCCTAACCCCTCCCAGGAGGGGAATTTGGGGAATGTAGGGAGATTGAAGGCTTGAAGTAATTTCAGAAATTATCAACATATATCATATAATCGGATTCTATGTGCAATTAACCGGATTTGATATCAGAAGTTAAAGAAAGCAGCACGGACTATATTTGAGAAGTAGACCACAGTAGTGACGTTCCATGGAACGTCCCTACAAGGTCATTTCAGTTATCAGTTAGCCTCCTATCGGAGGAACTGCGTTAACAGTTATCAGTTATCAGTACCTCTAGCTGAAGCATCGGGATTGACATCAGGAATAGTCTCTTTTCTCTTGGTCGATTCGATATGGTTGGGTAACCCATCCATCCCATCCTACTCCATGCTCCGCAAACGACCACTTTTTATCCCCTATCCAAGGGGAGGCTAGTGACCACAATTTTTCGGTTCTGCGATTGAGATGCATCTTTTTGTAGCATTCTTTTTTCAAAGTGGTATTCTGACTTCTGAGTTCATTTAATATCAAATCAGGTAGTATCGGTATAAAAAAGTATATTATTTCGGGGAAAGTATGAAAGTATTAAATTCCCTACCATACTAATATCTAGCTCCCATAAACTCGGTTTCTTATAAAACCCATTCCTGACTCGGTCCTCGGTCCTCGGTCTTCCTGGTAAAAAACGCGGGTCGCTGACAAAGATACCTTCAGGGGTTCTATAACACTCCACGCGCAAGGGGATTTGATGTAACAAACAGGCAATATACCCATTCTACAAAACTATTAAAATCATCCCGCATTTATGCAACAGGGAAGATTTTGGTTTACCAAATTTTGATTAACCAACTAAAAACTATGACATCTGCCATTAGTTAGGAAATATTAAATTTTTTAGTGAATTAGAAATGCGCCCTGCTGGAATCGAACCAGCCTGAAAGCGAATTATGAGCTCGCTGCCTCCCCAATCGGCCAAAGGCGCTTATTTCTCAGTTATTATATATCAACTATATTAAGACAAGTTTGATATAGCCTTACACTAATTTTATATTATTACATATTTTCCTGACTTAAGTTAAATGTAAAGATAAAATTATAATAGGTAAGTTTGGACATTAATACATAGGAATAATTTATAGTATATCATAACAAGAAACAAGATCGTACCTTAGACAGAAAAAACTATGAACTCTAGTATTTTGCTAACTCTAAGTCTGCTGGCTCTAATGTTTAGTGCTGGTTTGGGTAGTGCTTCTTGGGGATTTAAACTGGGCAGGGAAGCCTTAAAAGGAATTACTCAACCAGATACTCGTCCTACCAATAATTTAGTAGGTGCTAAAGACAGTTCAAATCGTCGAGAAGAAGTGGTCATGTTAAAGGAGGAAAAAATTATTATCAATGTAAAAAATACTATTATCAATGGTGGAATAGCTGAGAAAAAAACTACTAAAGAAAATTCCCAGAAAAAAACAGCTAAGGCCAAGTCTTCTCAAGACACTAAATCCAAGCAAAGTTTTCCAATTGTAAGTAGTGATGCTGGAATAGTCTTGGAAGTTAATGATGTTCGCAAGTGGGGCAACTCTCTAGTCTTGGATGTTAATTTAAAAAACCAAGGAGATCGAGCTGTAAGATTTTTATACAGTTTTTTGAATATTACAGATGAACAAGGGAGAGTTCTCAGCGCCAGTACAGAGGATTTACCAGGAGAACTACCACCTAATGGTAGAAGATATTATGGTATTATTACAATCCCAATTACTTTATTAGATAATGCTAAAGAACTGTCCCTAGAACTTACAGATTATCCAGCTCAAAAGTTAAATTTGAAAATGTCTAAAATTAAAATAGATTAAGTTGATTTTTAATTTTGAGTGGGGAGGCTTTAAACCGAATTTTTTGATCAAAAATTGTAAATTTTAAACATGAAAATGTTCATAGGTCTGAGGCAAAATCAATGGCAATAAGTTTGCTAGAGATGCCAGGCTTAGAAATGCTGATCTGGAGAGATATGACGTGGACAGATATACTATCGCGCATCTTTTCAGTTTTTCTGCTAATTGCCATAAATGCCTTCTTTGTCGTGGCAGAATTTTCTATTGTTTCTGTGCGAAGGTCACGCATTAATCAATTAGTAGATCAAGGTGATGTTCCAGCCAAAATTGTTCAGAAACTTCAAAGAAATATAGACCGACTACTTTCAACAACTCAGTTGGGTATTACTTTATCTAGTTTGGCTTTGGGTTGGATTGGTGAAGGAACTATGGCAGTAATTGTGAGAAAGGCTATAGGGAATATACCACTACCTATTCATTTTAGTCAAGCGATCGGCCACTCTCTAGCTATTCCTATTGTCACTTTTTTTATTTTGGCTTACCTACAAATTGTATTGGGGGAGTTATGTCCAAAGTCAGTAGCGCTACTTTATTCGGAACAGTTATCTAGATTATTAGGCCCTCTGAGTCTAGCTATTTCTCGCTTTTTTAATCCGTTTATTTGGATATTAAATCAATCTACTCATTGGTTATTACGACTAGTAGGAATTCAATATACTGGGAGTGCTTGGAAAGCACCAGTTACTCCAGAAGAATTGCAATTAATTATCTCTACTTCTACTGAATCAACAGGTTTAGAAGCAGAAGAACGACAATTACTTAGCAATGTATTTGAATTTGGAGAAGTATTAGCTGTAGAAATTATGGTTCCACGGACAAATATAGATACTATTTCAACTACAGCTACTTTTCAAAATTTGTTAGATGAAATTCAGGTATCTGGTCATTCCCGCTATCCTGTAGTTGGTGAATCTATAGATGATATTCAGGGTATTATTGATTTTAAAGATTTGGCCCAACCTTTAGCCCAAGGATTATTATCTCCACAAACTTCAATTGTATCTTGGATTCGCCCTGCAAGATTCGTTTCTGAACAAATGTATCTGAATGAGTTATTATCATTAATGCAAAGAATGCGTCAAATCCCAAATAGTCCTCAACACTCAGAAATGGTAATAGTGGTAGATGAGTTTGGTGGAACTGCTGGATTAATTACCCGGGAGGATTTGATTGCTGAAATTATTAGTGGTGATAGTTATCAAGTAACTAACACCGAAGAACTTACCTTACAAATGTTGGACGATCATACTTTTATTGTCCAGGCTCAGTTAAGTGTTGAAGAAGTTAATCAACTTTTAAATTTAGATTTGCCAGTGACTGAAGATTATCAGACTTTGGGAGGATTTTTGATTTATCAATTACAAAAAATTCCTACTGGAGGAGAAAAGTTATCCTACCAAAATCTTGAATTTACTGTTATTTCTGCTGAAGGTCCTCGTTTAGATCAAATCAAAATTCGTCAATTAGAAGAGTTAGAAACTGAGCCAACAGTTAATTTAGTTTTAGAAGATGAAACAGAGGAAACATTCAATCGAATTCCACCCAATTAACTTATTCATTAAACATTTTATTGTCTGTCAATTTCTCAATTTCTGTTACCTCCTCCTCTCATCAATAACTGATAACTAATAGTTGACGACTAGAATGCTTACCTTCTTATTTTTTTCTAGTCTGAGATTTTTTTTCTAGTGCAGAATGGAACCTCCATACATTCTTGTTCACAATATGTTGATTTGTGATAGCAATTTCCAAATTTAAGTTATTAAGTAATATAGCAATCCGCGCATTGGTTATGACAATTTTTATAATAGTTAATTTGAACTGAAAACCTTTAAAATTATGACTCCTGACTCCTGAGTTCTGACTCCTAACTCCACCAAAATATTAAAACTGAAATAGGATTGCTATAGTAGGACTTGCTTAAAAAGTCTGTTAGTTAGGGAAGAGAATAGGGAATAGTTGCAGGTGTTAATTTTTCTGCATTTTTCCCAGTCAGATGAGGGAAAATCCCAAGTTTTGAACATTAATTTAGTATTTTTTGGTATTTTTTTATAGGTTTAGCACCACTTAGGGAGTAGCAGAAAATAAATTATCCCAACCCAATTTTTATACTCTATTATTACTGGCTACTCCCCTCCCTTACTTTCATCAGAATGTGATAATTTTTCATTTGGAAGTCCCTTAAACTGATGATACATAACGATTCTATATTTATTCAGCCAGCCCTAAATAATACTAAATCCGGTTTAGAAAGAAGGTTTATTATAAAGTGGGAGAAGGGTTTAGAGAGGAACTTGAGAAAGTAGCTTTTGATAACCGGATTTAGTATAAGGTACAGGAATGTTTTTAAGGATTATAGGCAAAGAACAAAAATATTTTATTCGGTTGAACCCTACTCTCTATTCCCTATTATTAAATTTACTCTCAGCTTATTTTTTCTGTTTTTTCAAGTTAAAAAGCTTGGAATTTAATTAGCTGCTTGTCTTGCTGTTTCTAACCAACTATCATATTTTTGCTGATGATTTTTTACCCACTTTTGAGCATGACGTAAAATGTCTTCTGGTTTGTCTTCACCTTCTTTAATGCGTAAACTTTCAGCACTCATATCTGCAACGGGAATTTCTGCTAATTCAAACCATCTTTTAGCAACTGGGTTAGCTTCTAGAAATTTTTTATTAGCTACGATCTGCTGTTTACTTCCAGAAAAGCCAAGGTTTTTTCTATCTACTGATGTATCTTTTTCAGTTATATTTCCCATAGATTATGGTAAGGAGGTGGAGGGTACTTCTAACCAGACTACATCTTCTCCTGGCTTTAATACTGTAGATATCCAGTGGGGATTATAAGCATAATAAATAATAGCTTGTCCTTGCTTGTACCGAGTAATGGCATCTGCCAGGAGAACTGTATATTGTCCTTTATTATGTTCTACTATATCTTCCAGTCCGTAAGTTTTGAGGTGGTCATCTATAATTGACTCACAACCCCAACCTACATTACAACCAACTAAATTTGCTTTACCATCTCCATCTGAGTCAAAAAGTTTAGCAATTTCTGGGTCTTGTAATTGTTGAATGCTAGTAATTTTATATTTATTGGCTGTTTTTTTGTCAATTTGATATCCTTGCATTCCTGGAGGGGTTAAAGTACCAACTCCCTCTAATTTTTCTTCTCCGCCAGCATTTTTGAAGAATTTTTCGTGTCCTGGTTGGTAGTAAACTGTGCTATATTCTAAGTCTCCATTAGCGATAGAAATATAAATTACTGGATAATCACTTTGTTTTGGTTTTTCGACCTTATAGCCTAGTTTTTCTAGACCTATATTTACAATTTCGGTTTGAAATAATTATTCTATCCAACCACTATTATAGGCACTCCTAATGCTGACAGTTTCGGCATTAGGAACTGGTTGGCAGGAGGTGAAAATTATTAATAAACTTGTGAGGATAGTTCCTAAGATGATTTTGATATATTTTTGTTTCATTTTGGTTCAATTGGCAAATTTTTAGTATAAAAAATAATCTCAGATTTAATATTTGATTTTCTAGTAATTTTTGGCTGAATGAAGTAGCAATCAAATTGGGAAATTGAACAGTATGGAGTTCTGATAATCTGCAATAATTTTTAGAATGGAGACCTCATTATTTTTTTCTAGTCTCAGATTTTTTTTATAGTGCCGCATGGAACCTCTATACATTCTTTTTCTTTTTCACAAGATGTCTATTGGTGAGGTACAAAGTTGTTGATTTTAGGGAACAGAAAAGAAGAAAAACAACTGTATCTCACTAACCTGACTAAGCTGAGAAATTCTATATAAATAGAATAAGGTTGAATATTTAATTTGATGATAATTTTTCCTTAATTGAAGTAGCAAGCAAATCAGGAAATTCCACAAGCTGGAATTGTGGAAATATTCAATAGTATTTATAGCTAAAGTTCTCAATTTTTTAAATTTACTCTCAGCTTATTTTTTCTGTTTTTTCAAGTTAAAAGACTTGGAATTTAATTAGCTGCTTGTCTTGCTGTTTCTAACCAATTATCATATTTTTGCTGATGATTTTTTACCCACTCTTGAGCATGACGTAAAATATCTTCTGGTTTGTCTTCTCCTTCTTTAATCCGTAAACTTTCAGCATTCATATCTGCCACAGGAATTTCGACTAATTCAAACCATCTTTTCGCAACTGGGTTAGCTTCTAGAAATTTTTTATTAGCTACAATGCGTTGTTGAGTTCTCGAAAAGCCAATATTTTTGCCATCTAGTAATGTATCTTCTTCTTTTATATTTCTCATATCTGGGAACGAGGTAAAAGGCACTTCTAACCAAACTACATCTTTACCTGGTTTTAAAATAG
>JAAUYL010026802.1_pt1 | contig 10048 bp, 8 predicted proteins | sample 7278011 | NCBI WGS metagenome assembly JAAUYL01 (sample SAMN14350225, study PRJNA611818) | marine sediment metagenome | isolation source: surface marine sediment (1.8m) | place: French Polynesia: Moorea | collected 2018-08 | reverse complement strand
TGGAGATATTTTCCAGAGCCAAGATATTCAGCATAGTTCTTGGTTTTGTGTGAAATGCAGCAGGCATTTCATTTATGGTATAAGGTAACCAAAAGAACAAGAATTACGAAATTGTGAACGAAAATGTTATTTTTTGGGCACCATTTTACCACCTAATTTATCATCCACCTTGTCTACACATTTTCACAGAAAAAGTATGGTCAGAATTCCAGGCCTAAAACTTGTTTTTTGTTCTGTCATTTTATATGAATGGATGGAGACTTCTTTATATCCAGGTGGCTAAAAAAGTTTTAGATATTTTCAGTAAGAAGGATGCTTGAAAGTTTGCAACTCAAATATAGAAAGCTCCTCCTTCTTCTTCTGGGATAGAAAACTTTTCTATGAAAGGCCTGGAATTGAGAACTTGAGAAATGGCTCAATTTCACTTGAATGGAAGAGAAATTCATTTAGTTTTTTCATCGCAAAAAGATCCAATATTTCCAATCATTAAAGCCCAAAATTACCCAATATTTTCATGAATATCTACATACTTTCTTAAAGTTCTGCATCTCACTGGGATTTACAATTACAATCATGAATGACACGAAACGAATACAAATGGATCTTAGGCTAATATTGTTACAAGGAAAATGTGCATACTAAAGCAAAATTATTTACCATTTCAGCTGACTATGCTGATTTTTTCAGTCTTGTTTCAAGAAGGCAGTACAATAAATAACAAAGAGACATTAAGAGCCTCCTCCAAAAAAAGGAACTCTTATTGGAAAACAAATCCAAGAGAATGTGAGTGCAATATCGAAATTCTCTGCTTTGTTTACGTTTTTATACACATGCCTCTGTAGGAAATGTAAACAAACCAATAAAAATTTGTCAAAATAACCTTATATATTTTCCCGATCTACGTATTTCAAAAGTTTCCTTCCGCTGGTTCCTTTGATGTTTTTCCCCAAAAGAAAACGAAACGCTTCGCAAATGCAATGCTGAAACTTTCTCACAAATCCCCGAGGGCCTAAAACCATTCTAAAATCCTTATTAAAAGCGAATTAATTGAAACAACAACGTTAATCTAACATGAATGCAATTAACCTTACAAACTGCTTTTTTTGGTTGCTGTCAAGTCTTTTGGCTTACCTGGTTTTACTTAGTTTTTCTGCTATTTTTAGAGACGGCAGCTAATCTCAGCCTCGCAGCCTCGCTACGTTACATATTTATTTACGGGGGCTTACTTTGAACTCTACCAAACATAAACAAGCCACAAGATTGAATAAGTCCATCGAAAGTACTTTTCCTCCACTTCCAGCTCAATTAATTGACAGAAAGGATGCTCAGATTGCGCAAAAAAAGAATGAAGGAAAAGAGCAAAGTTGTTTCGTTTAGATCTCAAGGATAATCCTGAAAAAATCCCCCTCCTCCCGTCTTTTTGGCCATTTTGTCGCAATAAAAAGCTATAGTACTTTCAAGATAATTAATTGAATGACGTGTACGCTTTTGCATGTGAATATGCTTTTAAGAATCAATAATGTCGTGGGCGGAGGGTGTGATGGCTAAGTTTTGCTACACCGGCTTAAATCAGAGAAGAACAGATGAAACTTGGAGAACTCTCTAGGCACTATATGGTAAATGCACATCGTTAACCTTTGTTTTGTTGTTGTGAGTGGAAGGAAGCCGATAACAAGTCCTAACAAGCTCAAAGTGGTGATTATCATGTATTTCTCAAAATAATTATTTTAAGAGTTAGGGTAAATATGCCTTATAAGTTGAGCATTAAAGGCTTAGACAAGGTATAAACTATAAATATCTATACACAAAAGCCCTCGCACCATTTACCTAACAAGCATTGTTAGACGCTAATGAGACAGTTTTCCTTTATTCCTTTGCTTTTGTATTGCAACCTTCTACGTTGTAAGTAGAACCTGGATCAAACGTTTACTACAAAATGTAACATTTGGAAATGGTGTCTGACAAGAAAGCTAAGGAATGCAATAAAGATCTATGGCAATTTCCAATTTGTTGGCGAATTTCTTTAATCATTGAAGCAATGGCAGACAGAGAGCATGCGTGTCCTTCAAAATGTCACGAGGCCTTGACAAGAAATCCTTCTGAACCCTTTGAAATTCAAGGATTTTTCCATTTCCCTTTGGTGTCATTCCTTTTATCCATCTGCTTTTTTCATCATATTGAAATTATTTACGAAAAAAATATATATTAAACAAACACTTGTCAACTATACTACAGTGGGGCTTTGACAGAAGTTAGACATGTAAAACTTTGTGCCATGTTTAAAAGCGAGGAACGGGTGCAAAAGTTTTGCAACGTGCTATAGTGCTGATTTTAATTAATTTCCCAATAAAATTCTGCCAGGCCCAAAAGTATACAGATGTTGAGTTTTTTTCTCCCGCCCGAAAAAAAACCTTCTCCGTTCAAGCCGATAGACGTACAGCCTGATTGATGAATATAAAGTGTGGCAGTGTGAAAATGGGGCCTGGACTGGAAATATATCGCTCGCTCCCTCTTCGGTTTTCGTTATTCCATTCTACAGTGTCGACAGCCGTAAGCTCGATTCTGCCGGATTTTACTACACAAACCAAATCGCAAGAAAATTACAGCTTTGCACAATGACAAGAAAATTGCTATCTGATATACCTCGTTCATTAAAGAATTTGAAAGGTACTCACAATAGGTCCGAATGGTCTTGTTTTGCTTTTAGTTTCTTCGCCGGTGAGCCACCATCGTAAATGCTTGTTGGTATCATCAGAATAGTGCTCCTCGTTCGCCATTATTATGGTGATAGCTGACAAATAGTCCTAATATTTCCACTACAAATTGTGACTAATGCTTTCTTAGTTTTCAACACAACAAAGGAAGATCCGAGACACTATAAACTAACTATTTAGGAGTAGCTGACAATTCCAGCTCACACTTGATAGTAATATTCAAACAACAATTAAACAAAATGAGTGCTTGCAATCCAGTCGTGCATTTTCCGGAAATTCTTGTTAGACTTTTCTTTCTGTCAATTGTACATCGACACATTTAGAGCAATGTTATGCAGCTGCGTTGAGGCTATCGCAGGTGTTCTTCCGAAAAATTTTACATGGACTTACTTCAACACTGAAACTCAAGCTAGCTGCCAGCATGTTTCCAGGATATTTTGTAGCTTTTTAAGTATTTTTGCAAACTAGGGGAGATTGTAGATTTAATCAAATGGTATTGAATTAAATCTGTTCTTTCTGTCCTATTTTTTCATGTTTGTCATGCAAACATACTCGGGAGGATGATACGAATTCTCAATATATCTGGGTCATGAAAAAGTCGATTCATGCAATGTCAGGACATATGACAAGGCTATTTTGATACCGTCAATCGACTGTCAACTTCTAACTTCAATCTCCATATCTTAAGTCAACTCTGATAATTGCCTGTGAAATCACAATTATCGGTATATTAGTTTCTGTTGGTCACGCAACCTTTCCAAGGATAATTTTCCCTATTGACAGTGCCAGTCTGGCACCTACACATGCATGCTTATAAATCCGGAATCAAAACTTTTAACAACCTATTTACTATCTAAAATTCAATAATTATATGGCTGTGTTTGGTAAACCTCCTCCTAAGCTCATCTCGCAATATTTGGTTGAACGAGACTTTTTTTGGACTGTCAAATAAAGCTGAAAATCTTGCATTTGGAGTTGCCAGGACCAATGGTAATTTTGGCTTTGAAATGCAAAAAAAGTCTAGAAAAGAGACTTTTTTCAAAGGGCGGAAATTGGCGAAAGCGTCTAGGAAAAGTGTCCCCTCCTTTTATCTCTCAAATAAGAGGTGTGTGAAAACTGAAAAGCTTTTGTTCTCTCCTTTCCCTCCGGATTTCATCTGCAACTAAGTAATTACAAGAATCATAAAAAAGCCACTGAAGTTGGCCACTTCTGTCCAAAACAAAAGTGCTCTAAAGGCATCATTGGAGTACGTTGATAATTGCAATGCAATTTAGCTCAAAAGCCTTTTTAATTTCCGGAAATTTCCGGCGATTGCCCTAGATTCTACATGGTCATTTACTAGAAGAAGAGGGACCTTTCTCAGTGATTAATTATTTAATTAAATGTCCAATAAAACCGGGTCGGGGACAGAAAGATTAAAGCAATCTCTTGGCGGGCTAACTATTACTACTAGTGGAAGCTTGAGGGCTATTTGGTATTGGATGGTTAGAAGGGGGTACTATCTACTTACATGTGTGCGAAGGTAAGGCACCATATTAGTGAAATGTCGTTAGCCAAGAACCTGAGACTGTTTTGATCAGAGTCGATTTCCAGAGAGAGTCAGTCCTTTATTATCTTTTAATTTACCCTGGAATGTTTGCATTTCCTTTCCGGACACTGTCTGCATTTCAATTAGCTTTTTGTATCTAGATATTTGAAGTAAGGCGGGACTTTGCTTTAATTGACTTTGGTCTCCGGGACGAGAAGATATCCTGGACCCTCCCCTCTACACCAGTTATAATTTCCACCTTGCCAGATCAACACCAAACTTCTTGACATGAAGCCAAATGCTTGTGAGGAGTCCCAGTCTGGTTCCAACCTTCGACAAGGGAGGACATTACCAATTAAAAAGCCATTACGATCACAACTATGCAGGAAATAGAGGAAGAGCTTTGCAAGGAAGCCTTTGCCGAGTTCGACAAGCTTGGTACCGGCACCATCCAGAAGACGGTAAGTAAACATAGATCATCTGTGTATTTCCATAATGCCCTTTAAGTGGTTAATTAATGAGAGTAATTATCTAAGGGGTAAAGATTTGATTGGGAGCTGGGGGGTCCCCCCTAAGTCGTCCGCTGTTGTTTGAACTCTGAAATATTCTTGTGAAAAAGTCATCGCTTCCGGTCCTTTGACGTTGTCGTTGTCGTTTTTGTTGTTTTTGATAGGCTCTTTGTGCATGGAAATTGAGGTAGGGATTGCTGATTCCGCTCCGGGAAAACACTGCCTTCTTGGGGTTTGCTTTGATTATCGACGCGGGCACTTGGTTGATCAGATTCAGGATGTTGCTGCAAAGTAAAGAAAGTTTTTGAAAGTTTTTAAAGTGTCGCCAGAAAAATGGCCTCGGAAAAGTTGGGGGAAAAGTTTGCATAGCTCGGTAGAGTTTAAACTTACTTTGGATTCGAAAGCAGAGGCCGCCTCCTTCTAGAATACAAGGGTCTATTGTCGGTCAAGCTGGTTTGGCAAATCACCCTTAACAAATTGTCGCAAGAGAAGGCTCTGTATCTCACCACATCACCTGCAAAATAAAGCCACAATTCAAGTATTTTTGGCTCTTTTCTGGGAGCATAAAGTACCTGGTAACGCTGCATAGCATGTCCTGCCGTCATTGTTGACATTCAGCCAATACCATTGGCGACCGAAACCTCCACCCCAAAATCGACCATTTCTTTGAGTTTGACGTTTGATTCTGCGACGGCAATTGTGTTTGTTCAGGATCACGACAGCCTCGTCGATCTCGTTCAGGTCCACATCCTCGGGAGCAAAGGCTTCCCTTGACCTTGGACCGGCATCTGCGCCGCGATTCGCCGATGACCCGAAATAGGTAACCTCGCGGCCTCCGAGGTCAGAATCATCGGTATTCTCCCTGCTTGAGGACGAAGCTCGAGGCCGTTCTCCAATATTGTAAATATCGAAAAAGTCAAAGGAGGGAAGGACACCGCCGAGATTTGCACAGTAGTCGAACGCTCCCTGCATCAAATAGAAATTCCAAGACGATTTTTCGTCGTGGCCAAGTGATGATTTTTACCTGGAAGGTGTTTTGCTGAAGGGGCGGGATGAAGAAGGTGGAGTTTTCGATTCTCGGTGGGAGGGTGGGGAGTGTGGGCAATCTTTTTGGTGGGCCTGTGGGCTGTGGGGGAGGGGGTAAAAAGGGAGTTGTGGGGGTAACTACAGGGGGAATTATAGGGGGTCTATTTGGAGTTACGGGAGTGAAAATAATGATGGGAGGGCGTGGCGTCGTTGGAGGCGGGGGCGGCTGGCAAATTCCATCAACAATCCTGTTGGGTTCCAAACATGGCGGCTCCGCATCTGAAATTGCAGAATAGTTCCTGAGCTAATTGCAATAAACGAAATGAATGAATGAATTGCATTTTCAAACGAGCCCATTCTTACATTTTGTGCAACACAAGGTCAAGACGATTAGCTCGGCCTGTTACAAATGGTTGTTGTTTTATTTTCGCATGTAAAACTTTCAAAAATAGTGCCCCCATATTTTTCCTTGAAACTTTTGGAAATCTCAATGGCCCAATTTAAGGAAAATTGGCAATTTTCCCGTTAAATTAAATGGAGGGAGGCAATTTTGCACCCGCGAGTTTGTCTTGCCTCACATAAGGTCAAGTCGTCACTTACTGCATCCAGCGTCCAAAGTCGAACCGGAAATGAAGATCCCGGTTTCTGCGGAATTCCGCCAACGGCCTCTGACGGATTTCAAATAGCAGCGGCTGTTTTGGATATCGAAAGTCCAATAACTGAAAAACAAAAGGATGTAGAGGCAGGTTTTGTTTGCTTAAAAATTCAAGGCAAGGCCTTACTCCTTGGAATAAAATACAAAATGGTGGTAGGCTCGCATTTACATATGAGATCTAGAGAAAGGAGAGGAGGAGGAGGCTCGTTCTCGCGCCGAGATAAGGCTTGAAAATTGAATTCATTTTTTTCGCTAGAAGCTCAAGATGGAAGAATACTTTCTTTCCCGCGCGCTCTTTTCTTTATTTTGAAGGTCCTTGCCATCGGCCAATCATTGGCAAATCCAGAATTGAACCATAAAAACACATGACAAGGGTCCAGCTCTATTTTTGGCCTCCACTCTTTCTTATCGACATATCTTCCGTCCTTTTCCATCATATCACGCTTGAATAACGCGCTCCCCAAACCCTTTTCACTTGTAAAATTCAAGTCTTTACTGCCCGTGGGCGATAAAGTAACCTCTTTAGCTTTATTTACCTGCCCGGCATAAGTTTACTCCATGTAATTTATTGCATATTGGATGGAAAATCTCTACTGCCAAAATAAAAATATAGACACACATGCTGCCTAGACCAAAGAACTTGAGGTCACGAGGTCATATTTCTCAGCCTCGGCGGCCTCGAAAAAGCTTTAGTGACAGCAGCGCGGCCTCAACTTTCTGCGAGGCTGCGAGCGTCTGGCTTTAATACAAGAAATATCGCTCTTTATCAATCTTCCTTTACAATAGCGGCGCTGTCAAAATGCCCTCAGTCAAACAAACAAACAAGATTTTTTGCTCCCCCCAATTTGCAATATCTCACGTGCGCAGCGATTATTTTAAGGGAGGGTTTTTTACACGCGAATTTGATACCAAAAATAGCACGAAAATCGTGTGAATTTTTGTCCATTATTTATTCTTCGTTCAACTTTAAAGATTCTACATAAGGCATTTTAAAGTTTTCAAGTACAAGAAAAGGTCATAAAGGAAACAAACAATTCCTTTATAGAGCTCGTAAAACTGATGGCAATTTAGCAAACGTATGCCGATTTCATGCTCCAGCGCCTGTCATGCGCAAAATTTTTGCATTTTAATTTCGGGAATCAAGTTAATAAGGAAGAGAGAAACGGAAGTTTCTTTTTAGTATTAGTATTATACGCACTTGCAATTGCGGTTGTCCTCGCACAATTTCGCGCAGGCATCATCTCTGTCGGCAAATGTCCCGCCTCCGCCTTGACCGGTTGACAAATCCCCGCCGACAAACTCAACATCGTCCAAAACGCACCCTGGGACAAAAAGGCTCGGGAATTAAGTAGCCTGCCCGAGGGCGATAAAGTACTTACCTGCCCGACAATAGTCGGGACCAGATCCACAATATCCATAGACGGAGCAACACTGTCCGCCCCCACAATCAGCATCCACATCACAAGTGGTTTGAGCGTACACTAGGACAACACAACAGCTCAGAAAAAGAACTCCCAGGGAAATAAAGTTAAAGAACGACCCGAGCCCTAGGGCTTGCCCGAGGGCGGTCTCCCCTAGCCTAACTGCCTCCTTCTTTTTCTTCATGACGGAGGAGGCTACTTTAAGCTGGCTGAGACCGTATTTCTTGCTTGTTTGTCACCAAAAAGAAGTCGTCTTTAAACTGAACATTATCTTTCTATATGCAAATGGTATACAGAGTCATAAAATGGTGTCTGAAACCGAGTGACATAATTCTTACAGGCTTTGAAATTATGTCGGACAGAAAAGTTGCATGGCTGAATTTCTAGCAGGATTGAAATGATCACACAGTATTTAGTGCCCTCTATAATGTCACGCTTTGCTACTCGCACAATATTTTGCGCCTGCTGTTTCTTTTGCCCCTTGTCATATTTGGAAATTAACTTCAAAAATATTTTTCATAAAATTGTCGTTCATGATATCGACCCCTTGACAAGACTGAAAAAATGAAAAATTTGCATGCGTGTTCAATTAAGTATTTTGGTACAAATTGTGCTTCAAGTGTGTGTTTTTGTCAACACTGCCAATGAGTTCCAGTAAATCACAGCCTAATTCTCGCTAGGCAATCATAAAATAATTGGAAAAAATATTTGCTGTCTGGGTATTCCCAAATGTGGTAAGAAAAACCACCAATAAAATAAATAAAATCAACGGAATTTTGCTTATTCTCCGTTATTATGACTCAATAAAATATCATTATGAATGATAATGCTCATAAATCAAAGAGGCAGCAAATTCAACAACCCGTGCAGGCTTCTGCAAAAATTATTCAAAAATATTTTTTTGGAAATGTTTTGTGATTATAAGTCGAGGTCACTTTTTAGAGGCTGCGAGGCCACATATGGTGGAGCGATAAAATGGTGGCTTCTTGCCAAAAATAGCACGTCTACTGTCCTTTTCCAATAAGGCTATCTGAAAACATTCTCTACTGTCCTGCCACTATTACGAATGTATCGAAGTTTGAATGCAACTACCTAAAGTAAAAAGAATCACCAATATTATCGAAAATGTTGCGTCTATCTGAGAAGATGGCAGAAGGAAAACCGATCGGAAATACCGTACATTTCCGGTTTGTTATGCGTTTGTTTGTTTGTTTTGTTTTTCAGGAGCTCACTCCCCTCCTAAGATCCATGGGGCAGAATCCTACTGACAGCGAAGTTAATGACATGATCAATGAAGTTGACGTGGACGGTTCGGGAGTCCTGGATTTTAGGTAGGCCTAAGTCATCCAATTCCAAAAGTTTGTTTTTCACTCTCTTGTAAGCCGTTTTAAAGAGTTGCCCATCTTGCAGGGAGTTTGCTTCATTCGTGGCAAGATTGACCAAAGAAACTTCGAATCCGGAAAATGAAGTTCGCGAAGCCTACAGAAGGTAAATAAATAGATTTTTGTCATATTTTTCTCGCAATAGACACCACTTCTCTGTTAAGGACAATGTTAGCTGTCAAAAGCATTCGTTGGCTCAAAGTTTTTAGCACTGCCGCCATGTTGTTAGTAACGCAGTGCAATCATTACAATTTCACATGAGGAGGACTTTACACGCATGCTTTCCAAGAAGCATCTTATTTATCTCCTTTTAGTGCCAAGGAATGTGGCGCGTAAACATTTTATAGGACCATATAATAAGCTAGCTCCATCACGAGCGGAGAGAGGTTGCGTGATAACCAGATGACACCTTTTCCGTGCTCTCCCTCCTCTTTTCCTTCAGGTTCGACCCGGAGGCGGAGGGCTTCGTCACCGTCGAGGAGCTCAAGTTTGTCATGTCCAATTTGCCGGTGAGACTGGCCAAGGATGAGATCGAGGAATTGGTTCAAGCTGCTGACAAAGATGGAGACGGCAAGATTAACTTCGAAGAGTTCCGAGTCCTGATGGGAAAGTAATGTTAAAACGCGATCCTCCGCTTTTGGGCGAATGCACACTGGCATGAAGTTAATGCCAGTTGAATTTGTTACAATAAAAAAAGAACGGAAATAAACGTAGACGATTACGTAGCGACATCAGGTTATTTTTTGCACATTGGCTGTTTGTTGCTTCTTCTCGCACGGGCCTTTCCAGGGATGCTAGAAACTTAACCATCTA
>JAAUYL010070660.1_pt1 | contig 10051 bp, 7 predicted proteins | sample 7278011 | NCBI WGS metagenome assembly JAAUYL01 (sample SAMN14350225, study PRJNA611818) | marine sediment metagenome | isolation source: surface marine sediment (1.8m) | place: French Polynesia: Moorea | collected 2018-08 | reverse complement strand
GACGCCCTCAAGGACCCCGACCTCCACGTTCGCCGGGTTGCCTTGGTCGCGTTCAACTCGGCCGCCCACAACAAGCCCAGCCTCATCCGCGACCTGTTGCGATCAGTTCTCCCCCTTTTGTACAACGAAACCCAGAAGCGCAAGGAGCTGATCCGAGAGGTCGAGATGGGCCCGTTCAAGCACGAGGTTGACGACGGCCTCGACCTGAGGAAGGCCGCCTTCGAGTGCATGTACACCCTGCTCGACACCTGCGTCGACCGTCTTGATATCTTCGAGTTCCTGAGCCACGTCCAGGACGGGCTCAAGGACCACTACGACATCAAGATGCTCACCTACCTCATGGTGGCCAGGGTGTCCCAGCTCTGCCCGGGCGCCGTCCTGACCAAGTTGGACAAGCTCGTCGAGCCCCTGAAGCAGACTGTCACCACCAAGGTCAAGGCCAACGCCGTCAAGCAAGAGTATGAGAAACAGGACGAACTGAAACGATCCGCCATGCGAGCAGTAGCTGCCCTGATGCTCGTCCCTGGAGCTGGTAATGAAATTAGTGTTCTTCCCAGTTTCACGACTTTTTTAATGTTGTTGTTTTTAGATAAACATCCCCAGCTGAACGAGTTCCTGACGCAAATCAAAAACACTCCTGATTTGGCCAACCTGTTTGAGTCCATTCAGAGAGACACGAGCAGCGCGGACGCCTTCGGGTACTCCTCCTCCGGGATGGCAATGGATATGAGCTGAAGGGACGGCCGCCGTGAAGCAGGGCACGGTAATAAATCCAAATCTTTGTCAACCTCGAATCTAATTATCTAATAAATCTTGCTTTACTTAGGTGAGGCCACGTCTGCAACCATGGGGACAAAACGCACTGCTCAACAACAGTTAGTAAAAAATGGTTCTTCCGGTGTGAAAGTTGCAAAAGTAAAACATTAGAAAACAGAAAAACAGAAGAGGATTGATTGTGAGGTGCTGCCAGAGCCATTTTAAATCATTTTTACCATCAACAAACCGTTCATAACCCACTCTCTAAGTTTCATAATATTTTGTAGAATTCCATTTCTCTCCCCCTGCTAACTTAAAATTGTGTACCCCCTCCCCCTAAAAATGCATTATAAATGAATGAACCTCACTGAAATTCAAACAACTCGCAACAACAAAAATATGATAAAAACAGTTTTAAATGTCAACCAAAATAATATTCTTTTTGTGAGACCTATGTGCGCCCGTGGAGCTGTGATAGAAATACACGCATCCATTTTGAATTATATAGAAATCAATCAGACCGAGAACTTATTTTTGTGGTGGTTTGGCAACATAGACGTTGGGAAAATGCTTCTATTTTTGATCTTTCAGTTTTCACGAGTTTTTTTAAAGCAACGGACAATCGTACGTGCGCACAGGTTAACTTCGCGCGCTTGATAACGGTTGTACTCTTAAGAAGTATAAATGTGGTTTCACAGAAGGGGTGCTGCAATTTTCTTGCAGCAAATTATTAAACCAACGGGATCACCCTGGTCTCTTTGGCAAAAAACTTTTGACTTGGGTGTGCATCTGAGAATTCTTTGATTTATCGGTATGCCTTCTTGGCAAACTTCATCAAGAACTACAACATGATCAGTGCCGGTTCGAGGTTCAAGATACCACCAAAGATCTGGCTCCTGTTTTGCCGCCCGATGAGGATCATAGTCATCCTGGTATTCTTCACGTTGACCGTGATCGCCTACGAGCATGTCTGGAGCGCCGAGGTCGCCGAGGACGGCCGGTCCAGGATCAGGCGACAGGCGGAAGTGGAGCCCCCATCGTCGACCCCGAAAGAACCCCATGCCGCCAGCCTCGAACTTGTCAAGTGGTTGAGGACAATGAGCGATCCCCAGCTTCTTGACACCGGTGAATTCGTACCTGAAGACTCAGTGGATCATTTTGAGAGACCATATTTACACGGCTGCCGCAAGGATAAATACAAAGACAACAACAGGGTGAGGACCTACGACGAGGAGAGCTTCTGCTTCAAGACGCTCAAGATCGATTCCATCGAGGGTGGCAAGTTTTCAGAAAATGAAATCATTGATGGAAAAGAAGTCAAAGTGACTTTTGTCGATGGAAGCTTCGCCAAAACCAGCTTCAAGGCTGGCAGACTTCATGGTATTTACAGAAAATTCTGGTGCAAATTCGGTCCCTGTGATTTCTTCGATCTGAGAGCTTGGAGAACTCCAAGACATCTGGCAGAAGTATAACCATTAAAATACTTGTGAAATCGGTTATTACTTGGTTGTTTTTAGATTTCAGTATTCAACAATGGGAAAAGAGTAGGCACTTCTTGGACTTTCAAGCAGGGAGGAGGATCTGTCGTGGGACAAGTGGACAAGCATGGCAAGTTGTCTGGAGACTCCATAAGCTACATCTATACGGACAAGCAGACCATGATCGTGGGCAAGTTCGAGGACGGGGTCCTGGTCAGCGGCCAGGAGGGCTTCCTCGTCGGCCTCGAGAAGGACGTCGACAACGGCCTGATGAAGCCGCTCTACTACTTGAACAAGGCCAACACGGACAGGTTCAGGTTCTCCGAGAGCAACCAGACCTACATCGGCGACGATCCCACCGTCCGTGATCCCCTTGAGGACAAGTACTTGTTTGTCGGGAACTCGATGATCGAGGGTGCCGGCCGCGGGGTGTTCCTGAAGAACGCCGTCAAGAAGGGCACCATGGTCGGGTTCTACAACGGGGTCAGGATGTCCAGCATAGAGTCCAAGCTGAAGAGGGAGGATCGCAAGAGTCCCTACCGCATGGACAACGACTGGGCGGTCGCCGGTCAAGTCTTGAACATCCCCCCAGAATACAGGTGAAAAAAATCCGTGAAACTCGGAAGAGCAAAAACTAGTGTTTTGATTTTTTCAGGGATTTGAACGAATACAATGCCACTCTGGGCCACCTGATCAACCACAGCGACAACCCAAACGCCTGGTACGCCATGATCGACCACCCGCGGTTTGGCAAGATCAGGTCGGTCGTCGTCTTGAAGGACTTGGAGGCCGGCACCGAGCTCCTCTGCGACTACGGCTACATGGAGCAGTACGTGCAGTCGGAAAACATGATGAAGGCGGTCTTGGGGTTTGGCAAGTGGTGGACCAATATGGAGGACGACGATTTTCGAAACGAATTAAAGTATCACATCCACTACGTCCGCGATAAGGTTGACAAGGTCAAGCCCTACATGAGCTTGGTCAAGAGTGTTATGAGCAACTTCACTTGAATTAAATGCACTTTGTATTTCATCTATTTTGTAATGTTGTCTTTAAATTCGAACGATTTCGGCACTGACTCTCTTGGTAAAAGGCACCCCGTCGCCAGCTTTGCCACGGATTGCAAGCCTGGCAAACACTCCACCACCCGAGCCTTTAGTTAACCTGTGCGGGTTCATGACGAGGCCGCCGTTGACGTCCTTGAAGAAGTGCAAGAGGTCGCTGGGCGTGACCAGCACATGTGGTTGTACCGGAAGTGAGCCGACATTCTCGAGTTGTTCAAGATCAATGTTTACATCCTCGGATGGCGGGAAGAGCGGGTAGAAACTCTGTTGCTGGAGCAGATGGTTGACAAGACGACGAAGTCGGTCTCCAGACCTTGGCGGGTACGAGATCTCTTCCTTGCCCAAGTGGAACAGGATGTCCGTGGAGGTGAGGCCGAACACGATGCCGTCGACGCTGATCAGGGCGGGGTCGGGCACCATCTTGATCTTGTCCGTGTCGTGCGACTTGTCGAAGGCCGGCGTCGGGTAGACGAATTTGTGATGCACGTCTCGCGATGAAGGTTGGCAGATCACGACAGTCTTGTCGCCGAGTCGAGCCAGAGTCTCCTTGAGCGCCACCATGAGTTTGGTAAAGATCTCCTCAAAGGTCTCTCCGTTTGTGTCGCACTGCTCGATCTTGGCATGCTTGCAGTCGACGAAGGGTCCGCACAGGATGACGAGGCCAGGCTTGTTGGCCTCGATGTACTCCATCAAATCTTTGAATGGTTGGTAGTCGAGGTCGTCCGCCGTAGTGTAGGGTCCGCAGGCGACGACGACGTTCATGGTGTCGCCGTCTCTGAGGCCGGTCTTGTTCATGCTGGCCATGGCCGGCGAGGCGTCATAGGTCAACTTGCTGGCGATCAGACGCGATCCCGTCGGGTTCGTGACGTCAGCCTGAACAATCTGGCCGGGAAACAGGGTGAACTCTTTGACTTGAGAAGTGTCGATGGCGATGGAACGCCCACGGGATAGGTCCTGGGTACCCTGAAGCATCAGAGAGCTAGCGTTGAGCCTGCCCTCGGAGTCGCAGCAAATCCTTCCCAACGTTGGGAACGTCTCCGTCATGGGGGTTTGAGTGAAGCCGACGGCCTCCTCGAGGTCATGTTTGGATGTCAAGACATCGCCGATCCGACAGATGACCTCATCCAGATAGCCAGCCTTTTCTCGCAGCCTCTCGAACATGAAGCGGTAGTCCTTGGGGAAGTGGCGCTTCCCGTCGTAGTCCTTGATGGTCGTTGGCGTATAGTTTGACGAGGTTGCCCATTGCTCTTTGCTCACGGGATCGCCAAACTTGATCAATACCTGGCCGGAGTTCGTCCTCGTCGCGTACTTTCCAGATCCGCCTTGCGACGAGGGGGTGTCAGGCTTGAAACTCTCCGGCGAAAAGGTCTGATTCATGTTGACCCTCCGCTTCGGACTGTGGTTGCCCTCGGGGGTGATCTGCCTCTTGCTGGCCATCAGGTTTTTGTTCTGGGGCGTGCCGTACTTGGACAAGATCTCGGCATCCTCGTCGTCGATGTCCATGCCGCTGACCTCGCAGGCCACACTGCCGATGGTGGTGGAGTCGAGGATTTTGTTCTTGGCGTTCTTCTTAATCTGTTCGGCAATACGGTCCAGCCGCTCCGATGCAAACGTCTCGACGATGGCCATGGTGGGGCTGCACCCGAGCTTCTTGTTGCTGGCGTAGGCCATGTACTCGCAGGCGATCTTCTCCTCGTCGATGTTGTACATGTCGCACAAGGCCGCCATCCTGTCCGCGACTTTGGGGTCCTCGATGGTGTAGCCCATCTCGTCGAGGCTCGAGTAGATGTCTTCCACTTTTGCCATATTGAAGCTTGCTTCTGGATCTTCTCCGTGACGTGACCAAGATCAACCAGATCAGGAGCGAAAATTCCGAGTTTTGCTTTTGGCGCCCAATTTGTTTTTGTTTTTATTTTGACAGCGCTTCCAGACATTTTTAAACGATTTGCCCGAAAAATCCTGAACGACACATTCCTCTCAATCGGTAGGAGTTTGAAAACAGTTCGAGTTTCAAGACCGAGTCCACGGCCATTAAAAAACAACAATTTGATCAATGTCCAACTTTTGAAATTCGAAGATAAGATTTTCCAGGTGACAGCCCTTTACAACCGACTTCCATTATCTCTGTGATCTCATGACGCTTCGTCCGTGACCAAGGATTCGAGACAAGACCTTGTTTAACCTTAAGCAGCCAACCGTTTCGGGGATAGAAGCGGTAAGTAAATCGTACTTCAAACTCAAATCGTACTCTTGAAAACAAGTTTTGTACTTGACTTCAGTGAGCATTGAGGTAGTGTTCTTGATCGGCTTTTTGCAAGCGGAGCTCTTCCACGCCATCTTGTCCTTGTGAACAGAATCTGGTAAAAAGCAAATCTTTGTCAATCGTCTGCTGTCAATTTGGTTAAGAGGACAGGACACCTGTTTTTTGTCAAAGCAACTGTAGGATTCTGATCATGCTTCCTGTTTGTGTTGCTCCACATTTTCCCAATGCGATCTTGGCAAGCGTTCAAGGACCTATTAAAAAAATTCAAAAGTAACATCACAAATCCCATCCTCTGTCTTGCTTTTGTTTTTAGAAAGCTCCCGTGACTCGACTCGACGAAGACCTTGCCGGTGTTAAAAAAGCTGCAACTGCTGTTGCATTTGGGAAAGGTCATCTCTGATATCAGTGATCAAAGTCAACAACAAGATGGGAGACAGGACGAAAAAGGTTGGGCGGTGGTATTTCGGGGGTCTAGCCTCGGCGGGGGCCGCGTGCTGCACCCATCCCTTGGACCTGCTAAAGGTCCATCTACAGACTGCCGGGACCGGCGACGCCAAGGTCGGCCTCGTCCGGAGTACAGTCAACATTGTCAAACACCAGGGCATCCTCGCCATGTACAACGGCTTGTCGGCCTCGCTCGTGCGACAGCTAACCTACTCGACGACGAGATTTGCCATTTACAATGTAAGATCCTAGTCAAACCAGGAAATAAACTCGATCGAAAAATTTGGATTTTCAGGTCGGCAAGAACACAATGGCGCCCAACAACGAGCCGATCTCCTTTGCCAAGAAAGTGTCGCTGGCGGCTGTGGCAGGAGCTTCGGGAGGCATCCTGGGAACTCCTGGAGACATGGTCAATGTTCGAATGCAGAATGACATTAAACTGCCCCCAGAACAACGGAGAAAGTAAGACTCAAAGCTTACCTCTTTTTTGACCAGCTTTTGAATTAATTTTCATTTCAGTTACAAACATGCCATCGATGGGATCATTCGGGTTGCCAGAGAAGAAGGTCCTGTCAAACTGTTCAACGGCTGGAACTGGGCCTCGTCCAGGGCGGTGCTGGTCACCATCGGCCAGTTGGTGTTTTACGACGTGATCAAGGAACAACTGTTAGCCACGCCTTACTTCCGGGACAACCTGACCACCCATTTCAGCAGCAGCTTAGGCGCTGTAAGTCCAGATCCAGAACCAGAATCTTTAGCTTCTAATCAAATTGCTTTGTTTCAGGGAGCAATAGCTACTTTGATGACACAGCCGCTTGACGTTCTAAAGACAAGAGCGATGAATGCCAAGCCTGGAGAATTCAAGGGACCCGTCGACCTGTTCATGTTCACGGCGAGGCAAGGACCGATGGCCTTCTTCAAGGGGTTCATCCCGGCCTTCGTCAGGCTCGGGCCCCACACCATCTTCACCTTCATTTTCTTCGAACAGCTCCGCCTCAACTTTGGCTACTTTGCCGACAAGGACAAGAAATAGTGTTTGACAGTGAACTCTCTCTCCCAAAAATATATCAATGCATTTCGAAAACGTCACCAATACAACGTCAAGCAATCTTCCGTGAAAAAAGACTCCTTCAGCCAAGAGATTCACCCAGTGTGTAGCGACAGAAAACTTCATGAGTTTATGTAGTTAACCAATATCATTATTTTTGTTTTTTGATAGAAATATGATTTATTGTAAACACACCAGTTAGAAACTGTGCAAAAAAGTCTTTAAATCACTCTGTGCTATCACGAAACTTTAATTCTTTGTATCATCCACTTCTTCAGATGTGGTTGAAGTTGTTGCCTGTGGCAATGTTTCAGCTATTTCCTGGTCGATCATGTTTGTCCTGTCAATCACATATGCTGTCGTGTTAGTGTCCCCATTATTGTCTGCAGCATTGTCATTTGTCTGGTCAAGTCCTGGAGCTCCTCCAGAGGCTGTCGTTGCTGTGGCTCTAGGTTCGACCAAGGGCATGATGGCCTCTTTCAGTGGAATGTGTTCATAAACTTGATTGACATCCAATGTGAACTTGGCGTCTGGGGTAACTGCCATCTGATCTTGAACTGGGAAGAGTCTTCTCAAGCACTTGTCGCAAAATGGTACCAAGTCCTGAAAGAAAAACTTTTATAATGTTCAACATGTTGGATCTAAACCACTTCTTACCACGGCAAAGGCTGTGACCAGTTTTTTGAAAGTGGCCTTTTCGGTGTCCGTGCTGGACTTGCCGAAGCGGAGCTCGCGGTCCTTGAGAGAGTTGGCAGCGCCCACCAGGACTTCTTGAACACGACGGATGATTTTTGGCGCCAAAGAGATGGGCGCACAGAGCCTGATCTCGTTCAGGCTCATCAGCACAGAGTTGCACAATTCGGCCAGTGGAGGGTAGTCCAGAAGACTCAATGGTGGTTGGAACGGGTCTCCAGATCCTTGATCAGCTCCAGAGTTGGACTTCTTGCTGTTGTCTGTCGGCGAGGTCACTGAGGCCTTCAACGCCAACTGGTCGATGCCAGCTTTGAACTGGATCTCCAGTCCATGCAAGCGTTCCAGCGCCAGATCCAACGTGGCCTCCGAGAAAATTGACACGAGGGCAGGTCTGAAATCGGCCCCAACTCGACCGAAACTCTGCCCGAAGTACATCGCCTGCACCAGGATCGAGTCGAGGGACTGACGCTTGGCACCCTGCTTGAGGTCATGACGGAGGACCAGGAGGAAGTCGGCGATCTTTCGTTCCAACCAGGTGCTGAACAGAAGCCGATGGCAAGCTGGCGATTGACCGGCAGCATAATCAGGTCCAACAAGGGGGTCTTCGTCTGAGAACAGGGCTCTGTATTGGGCCACGATGTCAAACAGATGCACCCTGTTCAACTCCAGACTCTTGGTCAGATGCTCATATGGATCATCACTGAAAAGAAAATAACTCTTGTTAATTCTCAACTCTGACAATGTCTAAGGCACTTACGTTGGAACGGTTTTCAATACAGAAGTTAGCCAAGCGTCTCTAGCTTGCAGAAACCTGAGCCTCAATTCTGTTTCACCGTAAGCATCCATTCTTCGTAGATAGCCGACGACTTTAAGACAGGCAGGGAGTTGAATTGGAGCTCGCAGTTGGGAGAGGAGCTGATTCAGCATCACTTTCAGCGATTGCTTGACAGCTTTGACAACTTCTAACACGATGGGGATGTTGCCCAACTTCTTCTCGATCCTGAAATACAACCAGATTATAATTTATTCTTGTCAAATTTGCTTGCTTTTGTCAGTGTTTACCTTGTTGCATATTGACAAAGCTCGAGGGCCTCATCATAATGGGCGTTGCGAACACAAGTTTCCACTAGTTGAGGCAGCTCCAGGACTTCCAGAAGTCGGGTATGTCTAGCCAGAACCAGCGAGGTGCTCTTGCGCCTGGCGGACAAGTTCTTGGCCTCGGTTTCAAAACTCAAACAGGCATCCCTCAATGGCGGCAGTTTTTCTGACAGTCTGTCAACACTTTCACGTCCGCCCTTAAGATGGACGGCTGCGTCCTTTCCACAATCCGAAGTGGCGATGAAGGTCCTGTAGTGGTCGAAGGCCAAGGATCTGGTGCCCGAGACCAGCGAAGTCCGCTCAGATTGGATGTGATCTCGCTGAAAAAAGTCAAAATTCAACTTGACATCACACTCACTTTCGCTGTCAAAAAATGCTTACCTCGGCATGAACGGCTTGGATCCCGATGGACCCGAGATGGGACCAGTACGTGCGATCCTCAAGATCGTGTGAATCTGCCATTTTGGCTCGGGACAACTGGCTTTTCGGAAAAAGCCTTTTCCCAATCAAACATCTGCACTTTCTTTTTAACTTTTTGACGTTTCTTTTTGTCAGTTTTGTTTACTTTCTTAGCTTTGCTGCCACATCAGCGAGCTCAGCGAGCCCGAGAGAAGAAATCCACGGTAAAATATGTTGCTACTTATAAGCAGACTGTTATTTTGTCTTCCTTGAAATCATTTATCTTGAACCATTTCAAGACAAAAATGAAGTTTTATCGTCCAAAACTGCCAAGATTTCAAAAAGAGCGAGCTGAAGGCTTGTCTAAAGTTGATCGATTTGGATTGACTTACGACTCATCAAACTGAGCCGGCAAAAATAAACAATAGCCCCTTGAAAATAAACAAACAAATTAATCTTTAAAATCAAGATAGATTTCGTTGATTTCCTGGACTTTTGTCTTACACTTTGACAATGGCGGCTTTGCTGTCAGCCCGTGTTGCATCCATGACGAGGCTGAAATGCACTCGGGCTCTGAATGTTTCACCTAATGCTCTTGGCAAATGGACATTTGAAAGTGACGATTGCGGCAGCCTCAGACGGGAAGACGCTGGAAAACGTGTGTGTTTGACCGGGTGGATCCAGAATTCCAGGATGGATCAAAAGTTTGTAGCTCTAAGAGATGGCCATGGGATCGTCCAGATTGTTCTGCCTGACGATGGAAGTGATAACAAAAGCATGGAGCTCTACAAATCTGCACCACTGGAAT
>JAAUYL010038556.1_pt1 | contig 10051 bp, 8 predicted proteins | sample 7278011 | NCBI WGS metagenome assembly JAAUYL01 (sample SAMN14350225, study PRJNA611818) | marine sediment metagenome | isolation source: surface marine sediment (1.8m) | place: French Polynesia: Moorea | collected 2018-08 | reverse complement strand
GTCAACCAGGTCACTTTCCTTTTCTGATGGGCTTTTCAGGTTGTCACTCCCCCTGTCCCCTTGGTTGTTACTGAGGTTGTCCCCTTCGTTATCTTCTACTTTTGACTTTTGACTTTTGGCGGTGAGGGATGCTGGGGTTTCCCCAGCATATCCAATCACCGCGTTGACTTTTGACTTATCCCCTTCGTCAACCTCCAATATTTCCTCAATTGTTGGTTCATTATCCAACTCGACTCGCAGTCTCAACCCTTTAATCACCCTTACTGTTTTCCCGCACATCTTGACTCGACCTTTTTCGGCTTCCCATCCCAATATCCGATTGGTCAATTCTAGTAATTCAGCCGAGAAGTTCTGGGGTGATTTGGCACTCCGATTGGATTGTTGGCAATAGAGGGCGTAGCTTCCATATAAGGTAGAAAGATATTGAATTAAAAACCAATTGCTTTGAGTTTGAGAAAGTTCAAAGTATTATAGTTAGTACAAGCAAAGAAAAACCGCCTGACTTTCTTGGCGGATTGATAGGCGGTTTTTCTTTTTTGTTAACCATATTCCTGCTCCAGCTAATAACTGAGGGCAGTCAATACTATGTCTAGTGTATATAATTTATGTCAAGATAACCAACGAAACGATTACTCCTCAGCCAACGAAAATTCAAATCTAGAACATAAAACAGGAACTAACCAGATTAAAACACAGATTAACAGCAATTATCTCCAGGTTAGACAATTTGAAGGTTTCAGTATTCTCGCTCACATTGACAAGCTACAACCAGCTAAAGGAAGCAATCGCTATATTTGTCCTGTTTGTGATGGAAACGATTTAACCATCGACCCGAATACTGGAAAGTACCAATGTTGGCATGGTTGCGAATGTTCAGATATCAGAGAAGCTATTTCACCTTGGTCAGAAATCGTAGCTAATAGTAAAAATGATTCACACTTTGATCGCAGCAAAAAGCCACGATTTAAATCTAAAAAACCTACACTACCAGTTCTAATACCCGAAGCTAAAATTGTACTTGCAACTCTGCCAGAAGCACCTATAGATAATCCTCGGATCAAAGAAAAACCTTTTATCCCTGCGTGGGCTACTGAAAAGTACGGAATACCTCAAGAGTGCGAGCGCGAAATTATATATGAATACTCAACAACTCAATGGGTATCCCGCTATGAGTGGAGCGATCCCACACACCCCAAAGGACGTAAAAAACACCCACACCCCAAACATCTCGACAACAAAGGCAAAGGTCAGTGGAATAAAGGCAAAAGTCAATGGCAAGCATACAGAATTGAAGAGGCGATCGCCAACTGCCAAGATAAATGGATACTAGCTTTAGAAGGAGAAAATTGTGTAGAAGCTGCACGAACATTACAGCTAGCAGCTATCACTTGGCAAGGTGGGAGTTGGACAGAAGAAGAAATCGAGATAGCACTCAAGAAACTCAAAAACAACGGTGCGTTAGGGTTAATTGTCCCGCGAGATAATGACCAAGCGGGAATTAAAAAAGGACTGTTAATACTTGAGGTATGTAGCCAACTCAACCTTCCTTGCTTAATAATTGAGCCTACTGATATCTGGTCAGATATGCCACCATTAGGGGATATTGTAGACTGGGTAAAACAATTCAAGGATTCAATGAGTCGAAATGAGTTCATCGAACAGCTAGAGCTAGCTATACATAAAGCAGTTGAGCGTAGAAAAGAACAGCAAAAAGAGATCACAGGTGATGATACTGACAAGGATAAATTTTCTCGTATTCCCAACTGGTCACAGTCTGATATTGCTAACTGGCTAGCTGAAATATATCGTCCTCAATTGGCATGGAACACGGAGTCACAGGAATGGTATAGATATAGCGCACAGACTGAGGGAATCTGGAGCAAAGAACCCGTTGAATTTATCGGCAGCATAATTAAAGCAGAAGTTGAATCGATAGCGAATCTTTACGCCAAATTCAACGGAGAAGATAAACGACCCAAGTACACCATTACCTTTATCAATGGCATAGCCTCGCTGCTTAAATTAGATTTAGCGGTGCGTAAATGGAATAAGGGAGCAAGGGGATTATTGCCTCTACTTAACGGAGTTTTTGACCTAAAAACCCACAAACTAATACCCCATGCATCAGGACACAGGCTAACTTGGTGTTTACCCTATAACTACAATCCTCTGACTTACTGCGACCCAATTATCAATTGGTTAACTACCATGTGTGGAGGCGATCTCCAATTGGTTCAATTAATGAGAGCCTATCTATATGGCATAGTTACGGGTCGCACTGACTGGCAAAAATATTTAGAGTTGATTGGTCCAGGAGGCACAGGAAAAAGCACCTTGACTCGACTGGCGATCGCTTTAGTCGGAGCCAATAACACTCACACTACTACTCTTAAGAAGTTAGAAGGGGAACGATTTGAAACAGCCTCCATTGCTGATAAAAGGTTAGTTTTGATTAACGATTCGGAACGATATGCGGGTTCTGTTTCCACTCTCAAGGCTCTAACTGGTCAGGATACTTTACCTCATGAGATCAAATTCAAACAATCTACGGGGGGTTTTACTCCCACCGCAATGGTAATTGTTGCTGCCAATGAAACCATCCAGTCTAGGGACTATACCAGTGGATTGGAAAGACGACGGGTAACAGTGCCAATGCTCAATAAGATCCCTTCGGAAAATCAAAGAAACCTAATCGAACACCGTGACGGAGAAATTTTCGGGGAATTCGCCCCATATATACCAGGACTACTTAATTGGGTGCTGGAAATGGATGAAGCCGAAGCTACCCACATCATTAAAAATTATCAAAAAGCAGTACCAGGATTAGCAGCAATGAAAGCGCAAACCTTGGTGGAGTCTAATCCCATTGCTGACTGGTTAGACAACAACATCATTTACCGACAAGATTATCGCACCAATATCGGAGTCGCCCAAACAGACAAGGACAATAATAGCGATCACTGGTATTTGAATACTGATAAATGGCTTTATGCCAATTACCGTGAATACTGCCAAAACACTGGCAGCAAATCAATCGGGGTGCGTCGCTTTGTTAACTTGTTATCTGACCTCTGCCAAAATCAGCTTGGACTAAATGCAGTCAAAGGACGCGATCGCAATGGGAGCTATTTCTTAGGACTGAAAATTCGTGCTCAAAATGATGAATTTTCGCCGATCATAACAGGTAAAATCTCATCGCCGAATACTGATTCTCTCCCCCCAAATACTACACATAATACATGGCCGACTGTGACGGATAGTGTGACGGCTGAAAGTATTGGTAGTAAAGAATGTTACCGATGTGATTGCCAAATTGAAACTCGGTCAGAGAATTTAACATCGAAAAAAAATAACAGTAATAATACTACAGCTATTAATTGTGAGGATTTGCCGTCCCACCCATCACGCAATGTACCTCAAAGCCCTAGTGGTGATGAATTAGAGCCGATTCCCAATCCATCACTCAATCCCTCACAACCCATCACTCAATCCGTCACAACCCATCACAAAGAAGAAAATAACCTCGAACCTAATGAAACAGAAAACCTTGAGTTTGAGATCGGGAGTTTCAAGATCGGGGATAGAGTCAAAAGAAAAAATAGCCCAAAAGACCAGACTGGGACTGTTACTGAGCTAGAAGAGCAATCTAACCAGTACGGAGTAAAATTTGATGGCTCAGAAGAAATTATTTGGTTTGGTTTCTATGGTCTAGAGAGGGCTGCGTAATCATTATCGTTGGTTTACTTAGTAAATATTGTAACCCTATTACCGCGTAACAAGTTAGCTCCTGACTCGGGATACTCACGCCTGTTAGATGATTGGTGAGTCCGACGCGATCGCCAGGGGAGTTATTTCTTAGGATTGAAAATTCGTGCTCAAAATGATGATGAACCGCCGATGATAACTGGCGTGACATCAGATAATGATATCATTTCCCCCCACCCACAACATACTACATATAATACATGACCGACTGTGATGGATGTGACGGATAATGTGACGGATAATGTGACAGATGAAAGCCTTGTTGGTGATGAATGTGACGAATGTGACGGATATTTTCATTCCTCAGTCAGAAAATTTTAACTTAGAAAAAATTAGTAGCAACAATACTACAGCTATTAATAAAGAGAATTTTCCATCACATCCGTCACGCAATGTGTCTGAATCCATTGGTAGTGATGAATTGCCGCTGATTTCTAATCCATCACAGCAACCATCACGACCCGTCACTCCATCCGTCACAGAGCCAATTAACAGCAGTTTTCATTTCCATTGGACTTTGGACAAAGGCAAACAAAAAGTTGAGTATATCTGAACTTACACAGAGAGAATTGTATGTGGATCATACATTGATTTCATGTAAACAAAGTGGAACAAAAAAGCAGCAACTATAAGATGCCTTGAGTAGTTTTAAACTATCTTGATAGAACTGTAAAGATTCAAAACCTCTTTCTTTTTCTTTCATCTTTTCCCAATCACTTGTTCCTACTTCCCAGTTCCAAAATAAAACTGGTTGTTTGTTTCTAAAATCATCATAGGAACAGTAGGCTTATCCATTACCTCATCTAACTGAATCCAAAATTGATTCAGTAGGGGCATTTTTGAACTCAAAAAGTTTTGAAATATTATATAAAACATTTGTAATTTTTAGCTGTTTGAGAATCAGTACCTAAATACTATAGTCCAGCTAGAGTCTAGCCATAGCAGAGATATAGCTGGACTATAGTTGAGCTACCACAATTGACTTAATCTCTTACCCAGTATGAACTTTAGCCATTTTTACCCGGTTTTTCGGTGCGTTTTTGCCGCACCACACCACTCGCCACAAAAAGGTTCTGCACGAGCATCATAATAACCTGTTATCTTAGGCTTGTGTGTGACACTTGTTTTATTTCGACTACAAAAACTTGTAGGTTTTCTGTAGTTATCCTGTATCTAATTGGGGCTACCTTGTCTCCATCCATAATCATTCATCCTGATTTTTATTTCTTTTAAACAACAAACATACTACTACTTGAGCAACTCAAGAAGTCGTGATGTCACCCACCCCTAACCCAACCCATTAACTCCAGTGCCCGAAAACTTACCACTCCTGGTTAAAGAAAAGGGCTCCAATAAAATATGACAAAGTCGGACAGGCGCGTCAGGGGGCTTTTACTTTAAGTCAATGGTTAAGCTGCATCGCTCCTCAACGGCAAGAGCAGGATGTGAGACAAAGCGGTTTGGATTGGACAATTGTTCGTCCGGGAGCCTTTGTTAAGGGAGCTCGTACCGGGAATTACCGCCACGGTTTTCCCGGTACTGATAACACTTCAAAACTGAAAATCTCCCGGGCAGATGTGGCTGATTTTATCCTCAAGCAACTGGTGGATGATTCCTATCTGCACCAAACACCCAGTTTGTCCTACTAAACCCATGGCTACCGATATTTTAAATCTCTGGCTCTGGTAGATATTCCCGCGATTAAGGAGACTGTTCTATGTCTTCGCGATTTAAAATCGCGAACTACTACAGATCTTTCGTACCCTACCTTGCCTTTCTTTTTTCCTTTTCATTGCACAACAGGTTCCTCTGAAACTGCACTAGATAGAGTTGCTTAACAATAAGCTAAAGTAAGCTTTAAAGGTAGAACATAAAATTAAATGACTCTAGATGTAATCATCATTGGTAGCGGTATTGGAGGATTAACCGCTGGTGCTCTTTTAGCAAGATACGGCAAGAGAGTCCTAATCTGCGAAAGCCACACCATAGCAGGTGGTGCCGCCCACAGCTTCTCCCGCAGCGGATTTCACTTTGATTCGGGTCCCTCTTTTTACTGTGGATTAGGAAACCAACGCCCCAGCCTTAATCCTCTCAAACAATTACTGGACCTCTTGGGAGAATCTCTAGAAGTCGTCCCCTACGATCCCCTAGGACATTACCACTTTCCTGAAGGCACATTCCCAGTTTACAGTAATGCACAACGGTATCACCAGGCTGTAGCCCAAATTACTACCCAAGGAGCAAAAGAACTAGAACAATTTGAAAAGCGTCTCTTATCCCTTTATGAAGGACTCAAGGATATACCTACTATTGCCTTGAGAGCAGACTGGCAGTTGATTCCACTCCTAGTATCACGCCACTTACCCTCCCTAGTAAAAATACTGCCTCAACTTGGCATGATTGGGAGTTCAGTAGGTCAGGTAATGGAGCAGACAGTGCGCGATCCTTGGGTACGCAGGCTCATTGATTTGGAATGCTTCCTCCTATCTGGATTGAAGGCAGATGGAACTATAACCCCAGAAGTTGCTTTTATGCTGGGAGAACGCAGCCGGGCTGGGGTAGAGTATCCAGTAGGCGGCAGTGGAGCGATTGTAGATGCTCTGATTCGCGGCTTGAAGCGTTGGGGAGGCCAATTGCGCCTGGGTACCCATGTAGAGCAAATTCTGGTGGAATATGGGAAGGTCACTGGAGTACTCTTGCCCGAGGGAAAAATAGTTAAAGCGCCTGTAGTAATTTCTAACGCGACTATATGGGATACCTATACTAAACTATTGCGTCCTGAAGATTTGCCTTCTTCTTACCGTAAGCAAGAATTAGAAACTCCTGCTGTAGATAGCTTCATGCACCTTCATTTGGGAATTAAAGCTGAGGGATTAGAAGGTTTAACTGGACATCACGTCGTCGTCCACGATCGCCAACGGGATCTTACTGCACCGGGAAATACTTCCATGATTTCCATTCCTACTGTCTGGGATCCCAATCTCGCTCCAGAAGGACATCATCAAGTTCATGCCTATACTCTCGAACCCTATGGGGGTTGGCAGCGCGATAAAGAATATCAACAGAAAAAGAAAGAGCGAGCGCAACCTTTGTATCGCGCAATAGAAAAAGTGATTCCCGATCTTAGGGATCGCATCACCCTCGAACTCATCGGCACGCCGCTAACACACTCCCATTTCCTTCGTCGCTATCAGGGAACCTACGGTCCTGCCATTCCAGCAGGTAAGGGGATGTTTCCCAGTTGTCATACGCCCATTTCTGGGTTATACCGCGTTGGAGATAGCACTATGCCAGGGATTGGCGTACCTGCGGTTGCTGCTTCTGGAATTTTGTGTGCCAATACCTTAGTCTCGCCTCAGCAGACTTGGGTATTATGCAAGGGTCTTTCATCCTAAGATTATCTGCAATTGAGCGGGTACCCATTTTTATGCTCCCAGTATGCACCCGTAAGCAAATATGCTGTATCTTTTGTCTGACAAAGTAGGACAGGCTTCCCTCAGTTAAGGGTTTTAAAGCGATAGTTTTTGGTTTAGTGAGTCCAAAATACCCCCATTTAACTGTTTTTCTACTATTTTTAGAATCAAAATTGGGGGTATTTTCGTCCGCGAAGGAGGCTTCAATAAACCGAGGAGCGATGCAGCTTAACCATTGACTTCAAGTAAAAGCCCCCTGACGCGCCTGTCCTACTTTGTCCAGTTTTTCTCTCGGGGTGATGATAGAGATTATTGATTCCGCCCTCACCACGAGCGCTTTTGAGTACTCCCATCACATTTAACTACAGTGCCCGAAAACTCACTACTCCTACTTCCCTCCTGCCGGGTGACAGGGTCAGTGACCGGGTCAGTGACAAGAAGAGAGACAACCCAAAAACACTGATAAACAAAGGTTTTGAGGTGGTGACAACTTTTTTTGACCCTAACTAAGAAGCTAAAATTAGTTCTTCTTTATTCCAGATTCATTGCCTCTTCATCTAAAGGCGATCGCTCAAGTTCCTAGCTGGCGTGTACGCTAATTTGATGGAAAGACACCATAACCCACCGAAATATTATGGCATCGGCCGTGCATTACTTCCTATTTCCCATCCGACCAGATCGCGCGCGCACTTTAGATAAAGGAAAGGCGATCGCATTTAGCCACAATAATCCTATCCGCCGGATCTTTATCAAATTCCCCCGGTAACCTGTTAGAGCGGGTGTTGACCAGATCGCGATCGCACTCCCGACTAAAAGATTCCAGGTGTAAATTTTTCGTTGCTCAAAGAGAATTTTTATAATGATGCGAAGTCTAACATCAACACACCACTCGCCACAAAAAGGTTCTGCATGAGCCTGCTGAATAACCTGTTATCTTAGGTTTATGTATGGCGCTTGTTTTATTTCAACTACAAAACCTGTGTTCTTTCTGTAGTCATTCTGTCTCTAATATTGTTCACTTTGTCTTCGGGTGTAACCAAATCCAACATAAAGCCCACCCAGGAGGCGCATTAGAATATTCTCGGTAACGAAAACAACATCCGCCTATAGTTTTAACCATCCCAATCGAATCTCTATAACAATAGACCTCTTGCATAAGTCCCATAAACCTTGGTGTTGTTAGGTAAGAGCTTATGTGGTAAGAGCTTATGTGGTAAGAGCTTATGTGGTAAGAGCTTATGTGGTAAGAGCTTATGTGGTAAGAGCTTATGTGGTAAGAGCTTATGTGGTAAGAGCTTATGTGGTAGCTAGAAGCTAATTTATCGGTGATTTCAGAATACTATGTTTCTTTTAGCATTTATAGGTTGTCAATCTTGTCACTTTCCTTTTCTGATGGGGCTTTCAGGTTGTCACTCCCCCTGTCTCCTTCCCTGTCACCCTGATTGTCAACCTCTAATATTTCCTCAATTGTTGGTTCATTATCCCACTCGACTCCTAACCTAAGACCCTTGATCACCCTTACGGTTTGACCACACATCTTGATAACTAAATGGAGTTTTCCTTTTGATGACGAAAGAGAGTTTAATGTTAATATCTGGGACTTTGGAGGACAAGAGATATATCATGCTACACATCAATTCTTTCTCACAAAGCGATCGCTATATGCCTTAGTAGTTGATACGAGAAGAGAAGATACAGATTTCTATTACTGGCTCAATGTAGTTGAACTCTTAAGTAATAATAAGCCTCTTCAATCCGCGATCGCACTTGGCTCTGGCCTGTTCATTGCCTTGGTCCCGTCCGGCAATCAAGCGGTCAATCGACCCTGAGAATTTTTATGATGATGCCAAGTATAACATCAACAGATACAGATCCGCACCGCACCAAACTTAAACTTCCAGAAACGGGTGTTTGAGTTTAGGGGAACTGGCGATCGCGAATTTCCTTAGGTGATTTCTAGGAAAGAATATACCAGCCTTATAACCCCACAGATAACTGTTGTCCCCCGAAGATAACCGATGAAGGCTGGTATATTCTTTCTCAGAAAAGACCTTAACTGCTGCACCCATTCATTACTACTATTGAGACAAGGCAATAAAGACGCGATCGCTCTTAGTCGGCATCTTACCCATCGCTAATTGATACTCTCTGACTGCGGCAGTGTGATCTAGTTTTAGCTGCTTTAACTTTGCCTGTTCGTGTTCGAGGATAATCGGATCGAGGTTTTTGACTTCTGAAAGGTATTCAATCTCTTCTTGAGGGACAACCATTGGTGACTCCGAGGGTGACACCATGAATGACAACCTTTGGGACAGCTATTAATCATCTCTCTATTTCTTACCCTGTCTTGATTTGGGACTGCTATACCCAGTTCTATACCTGCCTCTATACGTTTTATTGCTTTACTGCGCTCATCTAACCAATGGTGCAGCTGGGAGCATCTCTCTCTATCATCTTCTCGTGATCCACCACCACAGAGTTAGATCCGGGCGCATCTTCTCTTACTCACAGTGACCAGGATTTTTTCACTAATAGATCCCCCATCACATTGATGACCACTGAAGTTACTACTTGGGGGACAACCTCTTTCTTTTCCCTTCTGCCCGATTATTTGGCTTTTGGGGGTTCAAAAAGTTAGTGTTGCCAGAATTTTACTGATTCATAATGCCACGACAACTGAATCCAAAATTGATATTACCCCTAAAAAAAATCTAGGTAAATCTGGGCAGCCTTAGCTCCGCGGGCGGTTGAATGGTCGAATTTTGGTTAAATATTTGTAAAATCCGCCCGCGGAGCGCCGATAACCTTGACGACAAATCAATAGTTTCAGAGAAGGCGTGGAAAGGGGGGATTTTAAGTTAATGAGAACGGGG
>JAAUYL010068431.1_pt1 | contig 10056 bp, 8 predicted proteins | sample 7278011 | NCBI WGS metagenome assembly JAAUYL01 (sample SAMN14350225, study PRJNA611818) | marine sediment metagenome | isolation source: surface marine sediment (1.8m) | place: French Polynesia: Moorea | collected 2018-08 | reverse complement strand
ACTAACAATTCAAATGGATGAAATGTGGTCATTTGTTGGTACAAAAAGTAATAAACAATGGATTGGGTTAGCAATGGATGTTGAAACTCGTGAAATTGTGGGAGCATATATCTGAACTTCCCCTTTGACAAAACGCCATAATGTATGCTGTAGTAGAGATAGGTTGAATTGTCTACCCCCATTTACTGGGTACAAATTAAGGAAATTCCTAATAAATCTAATGCTTTGTTTTGTAGTGCAGTTGGTCGAGTTACCTTGGAAAAAACATATTTTCCACTCACCATAGTACACTGCACTGTATTCAAGCAAATTGTGCCTAAGTCTTCCATTAAAGTGCGGAAACTGTGAAGTCGAAACTGTTCTTGGTTCCGTTTCTTTCTATCTTTATCAACTGCAGAATCACTGCGATGAGCTGTGATTACATTTTCCCAATTATCATCAACTTTTTCATCTTCAAATAATAGAGGAGCTAGTTCTTGTTTCAAATGCCATTCCACATAGTAAGCTAACATACATAAGAAAATATGAGATCTGACTCTATCTCCCTTATAATGATAAATAGGACGCACTTTTAAATCTATAGATTTATAAGAACGGAAGGCTTCTTCAACAGCAGATAAGCTTTTATAAGCTTTGACAACTTCCACCTGATTCATCACAGTTTTATCTACAGAAGTTCTGAGAATATAAACCCCATCTAAAGCTACTTCTTGAGCAATTACCTCTGGTTTTCTTTCATAAGAAAATCTCGATTCTGTAATGTCTAAATTATAATATTTGTTGATTTTATATTTATTTAAAATCTTCCCTACTCTTAAGGCGATTTTATCTGCACCTTTCAATGGTCTTTTTTCTCTTTTAGTAGCTTCAATAATCAACTTGAATTCTGATTCTACTTTTTGTAATAACTCCTCTCTTTGTTTCTGATTTTTTTCAGCTATTAAGGAATTTCGACAAGCCACTAATCTCTCGTTAGGGTAATCGGAGCTTTCAAATTCAACCAGATTCATCTCATCAAATAATCCTAATTGAATTGTCTCTACTTCTGCTAATTTTCTCATGCTTACCTTAGTTAAACCACTGATATAATCCAATCCTTCTATGGGTTTAACTAGCTCATTAATGTTTGAAGACGTTAATATCCCTCTATCTGTCACCCAAACTATATTCTTAATCCCAAACCGGTTTCTTACCTTGTTAATTTGACTCTGTAATGTGGCAGTATCCGATGTATTTCCTTCAAAAACTTCTACAGCTATCGGACAACCATTTTTAGTGCAGAGTAATCCAAATACTATTTGAGTTTTCCCTTTCTTTTTATCTCTATTATATCCATATTTTCCTAATTCACATCCTTTTCCTTCCAAGTAGGTTGAAGTCACATCATATAACCTTCCTTCCTTCCTTCCTTCCTTCCTTGGGGTCTATCGTCAATGTGCAGTCTGCTACACTGATACAGTCCAGTAGGGAACAAGGCTCGAAAACCAAGCACTTGTATCTACAAAAATCATTGTCTATCTTGTTCTGGATAAAGAATTCGATCGTGGTCTCTACCTGAAAATTCATCATGCTCTCCCTGTAGGGTTAGTTTGTAGTTGGGCTTTAGCCCGATATATTTCCTGGGCTAAAGCCCAACTACTAGCCTAATTATACCTTTCCAATTGGACATAATATAATGCTCCTGGATATTATCAAGCGACTTGCAATTCTAATTAGTAATCAGGTGCGTTACGCGGGAATAACATTAATTTGAAGTAAGTGTAATTTATCTATCCGCTAACGCACCCTACAGAAACTATCTATTAACTACCAGCTACTACTTCTTCAGGTTGACTCTTTTGCGGATGTATTTTATCTACACCACTTTGCAAAACTGCATACAATCGATTTAAAGCATTTACATAAGCTTCAGCAGATGCCACAATAATATCTGTATTGGCAGCATGACCAGAATAAACTCGCCCTTCATGACGCAACCGAATAGTCACTTCCCCAATAGCATCAATACCAGCAGTTACGGACTGCACGGAAAACTCAATTAAATCATTCGGTACATTAACCACTCGGTTAATTGCTTTGTACACAGCATCTACAGGACCAGTACCAATAGCAGCATCAGTCAATTCCTCCCCATTGGGAGTACGGATACTAACTGTAGCTGTAGGACGAGAGCGATCGCCACAGGAAACCTGCACCAACTCCAAACGGAATAGTTCGGGTGGTTGTCGAACCTCGCTATTAATAATAGATTCTAAATCCCAATCTGTGATTTCTTTCTTTTTGTCTGCCAAATCTTTGAACTTGAGAAACGCCTTATTAATTTCTTCATCTGAGAGTTCAAACCCAAGCTCTTGCAACCGAGTTTGGAAAGCATGACGACCGGAAAGTTTACCCAAAACTATCTGGTTATCTGTCAACCCAATTAACTGAGCATCCATAATTTCATAGGTCAGTTTATTTTTGAGTACCCCATCTTGGTGAATACCTGACTCGTGAGCAAAAGCATTAGCACCAACAATAGCTTTGTTTGGTTGCACAAACATTCCTGTCAAATTAGAAACCAGACGGGATGTTTTATAAATATGACGAGTATCAATATTAGTAAGTGGTGCTTCTGACTCCGGTGGGCGACCCAAAAATGGGTTATAATATTGTCGCCGAACGTGCAACGCCATAACTAACTCTTCCAAAGCAGCATTACCAGCACGTTCGCCAATACCATTGATAGTACATTCTAACTGACGAGCGCCATTTTTCACTGCTTCCAGGAAATTAGCAACTGCCAAACCCAAGTCATTGTGACCGTGAACCGAAATAATCGCTTGGTCAATGTTCGGCACATTTTCCTTAATACCTCGGATGAGTGCCCCAAATTCAGCAGGAGTCGTATAACCTACAGTATCAGGAATATTAACTGTCGTAGCTCCAGCAGCGATCGCCAACTCCAATACTTGATAGAGAAATTCTGGGTCGGAGCGACCTGCGTCTTCGGGAGAAAATTCTACATCATCCACAAAAGTTTTAGCATAGGCCACCATTTCTGGAGCAATCTCTAATACTTCTGCTCTAGTTTTCTTAAGTTTGTAAGCTAAGTGAATGTCAGAGGTAGCGATAAAGGTATGAATACGCGCTTTAGCTGCTGGTTTGAGTGCTTTACCTGCTGCCTCAATATCTGCACGGGTTGTTCTTGCCAAACCGCAGATAGTTGGGCCTCCCTCTACACCTACTGTCTCAGCAATTTTTTGTACTGCCTCAAAATCTCCTGGACTAGCATAGGGGAAACCTGCTTCAATCACATCTACTCCCAGGCGAGATAGTTGTCGAGCAATGGTTAATTTTTCATCTATATTGAGAGCTGCACCAGGAGATTGTTCTCCATCCCGGAGGGTAGTATCAAAAATAATAATTCGGTCTTGACTGGTGGTCATTGTTTTTTCCTTGTAGTTTAGAGCAATAAGCCTACTGCTTTTTTTATATCTTAAATTCAGGGAGTAGGGAGTAGGGGGAAATAATTTCTCAAAAACTTTATGCTTACCTTAAATTTCCCTTGAAGGGTAGTTAATATACCTAAATTAAACATAAATTAGTCCGATATTTTTTACTCTTCTAAAAAATATCTAAGTCTGGCAATAAATTTAGTTTTTTTCATTCTTCCTTCTTCCTTCTTCCTTCTTGATTAATATTCTGCTTTTTCTATAATTATGATGTACATATTATTGATGGTTAATAGGAGTAAGGAATACGGAAGATGGGAATTAAGATAGGGAACAAGAAAAAAATATTTACCCCGTCAGTTGTACCACATTAGTCACCGAATCTCCTGTAATTTTTATTATGGTTAATTAATGAGGTTTGATATTAGTTATCAGCTATTAGAAAACTTGCCAATAGAAGTCAGAATTAGTATTGATAGATTTAGTAATAACTATAAAGAAAATTTAGTTTTACTCCTACTCTCTACTCCCTTATAAGTCAGAATTAGTATTAATAGATTGAACAATAACTATAAAGAAAATTCAGTTTTTCTCCTACTCCCTACTCCCTACTCCCTACTCCCTCTTTCTAATATTCTGCTTTTTCTATTTGGTCACGAATATTATTTAAGTCTACATATTGGTCTGTAACATTTCGCAATTCCCTAGCAATCATTCCTTCTGTTGATACAACTGTAATATGAGTATTTTTAGAGCGCAATAACTCAATAGCTCTTTCAAAATCACCATCTCCACTAAACAAAACTACTTCATCATATTGGTCTACCGTATTAAACATATCTACAACAATTTCAATATCTAAGTTAGCTTTTTGAGAATAGCGACCTGAAACATCATCATAATATTCTTTCAAAATTTTAGTGCGTACTGTATAACCCAAACTAATTAAAGCATCTCGGAATCCTCTTTGATCTTGAGGGTCTTTTAAACCTGTATACCAAAAAGCATTTATTAATTTTACTTCTGGTCTGTTGAAGTATTCTAATACTCTTCTCGGGTCAAAAAACCAACCATTTTTTTGTTGAGCATAGAACATATTGTTCCCGTCAACAAATATAGAGAGACGGTTCATGGAATTTTTCATAGAAACTTAATTTAATATTTATTTTAGATAATTCAGGCTAAATCCATTAGTCTAGGAATCTTTTTATCATTAATGCAAGTCTGTTTAGTCTCTAAAAACTTACATTATTCCTTGCATATTTCATATTTAAACTGCCAAAAATTACCCTTAATATTATAAACCGATAATATTTTTCTCTACCCATAATTTTAATGAACTTAGCAGTTCAGTCTTCTAGATTTCAGGCTTTTTTTTATCAAAATATATTTTTTTCATGCCTGTTAAATTTATTGATACCCTGCTACATTTCCATACAAGACCTTAATTTTTAATCAAGGCCATAAGTTAATATTTGATTAATCTAATATCTAAAATTTAGCCAAATCAAAAATAATTGACTTAATAAAAGCTATGTATGCAAAATTATGAATATAGAAAATTTTGGGCAGTATAAAATTACAGCCCTTCAGTAAAAAAATTACACAGATAAAAACTTACACCCTGATCAATTATTGGAGAGTTATATCTAAGCTTTCTTACTTTCAATAGCCCAACGAGCTAACTCTGTCCGATTATGCAGACCTGTTTTACCAAGCATATTGCTCACATGACTCTCAATCGTTCTTTGACTAACTTCCATAATTTGTGCAATGTCACGATTAGCCATTCCCTTGGCTACCAATTGGACTACCTTTAACTCTGTGGGAGTTAATTCTACGTTTCGGCGCACCTTAATTGTTGGCCCACTGCTGACACCAGAATTTTGATGTTTAATTAGGCGAGAAGCTTGCTTGAGAGAAGATTCTACTTGAGCCACAAGTTCTTCTGGTTCAAATGGCTTGACAATGTAGACATCAGCTCCAGTATTTAGACCTTTAACTCGATCCTGACTTTGACCCTTGGCAGATAAAAATAGAACTGGAACCCATTCTGTAGCTGAATTTTCTCTGATATGCTGCACCAGGGTATAACCATCCATTTCTGGCATCATCACATCACATATAATCAAGTCAGGAATTTGTTCTTCTAGCAGTTCTAGGGCTTCTCGGCCATTTTCTGCTGTCATTACCTGATATCCACGAAATTCTAAATAATCCTTGACCAATAATATTAAATTAGGGTCATCATCAACCAACATTAAACGTCCTTGGTCTGTAGTATTCATTTCCTTCATAATGAAGAACTCACTTTATTTGATTCCTGCAAACATTAACTTTACAGACGGGTGAACCCACGTCTTTCATTACGAGACTGAGGAAGTAGGGCAGCTTTGACACTTTCCTTTAAATTAATGATATATATCCTTACCTAGAAGGCTTGGACTGTATCTAATCCTCAAAGGGAGTTGATCCCCTATCTATTATAGTTATAGATTATAGATTTTATACTGAATCAATAGTCCTATAATTTAGGTAGATATAGCTAGATAATAGTTTTGTAGTGATGGAAAATAATTACCACTACTTTTGATAATAATATATGAGAATTCAAGAGTATTCCCTACTAATAGTATAAGAAACTATGGTTAATTTTACTTACTTATTAAGTTAATTAAGTTAGGATCTATGGTGAATTGATAACAGTTAGTTACCGATTGTGAACTTTGAGCTTTTGAGTCGAGCAGCAAGTAATTTGTCCATGATTGCCTAGTATGGGCCTATGAATTAACTAAATTTTCAACCCCACCCTTGAGGGTGGGGTCTTATGAAATAATCCTTGATTCTGGCAAAGGATGAGTCAGAAAAACGTACTCTTCTACCACTTGAGAACCGATGAGATGTTCTTGAATAATTCTTTCAATTACAGGAGGAGTTGCAGAGTGATACCATACTCCTTCAGGATAAATAACTAGAATTGGACCTTGACAACAAACTCGTAAACAGTTAGCTTTAGTGCGAAATATGCAGCCTGGCATACTATGGCCAGGCTCATCAAGTTTTAATTCTTTCAGACGTTTTTTGAGATAATTCCATGCTTCTAAACCAAGTTCTTTTGAGCAACATTTTGGTTTAGTTTGGTCAGCACAAATAAGAATATGTCTCTGAATGTTACTCAGTCCGAGAGACTGGACACAACTGCCTAGGGACTCTTGACAAATATCTGAGTCAATATTCCTCTGTTGAAAATCTTCTTGGGATTCGGCTACCTGAACGTCAGTCCCATTAGCTTTTTCAGTGTTGTTAAATATATTATCTGTCATCAATTGATACACCTTGAATCTGGTTCTACTATATTAGTAAAAATAGTCCCTGGTGGGTTAAATGTCTGATTGAGAATGGCAAATGACTTACATTTCCCAAATATTAAAAGTTTTACTCCCATAATTTTAGTTTATTGTCTTCTGAGATTGATTTTTGTTTTGGGGAGTAGGGAGTAGTAATTCGAGAAACAGGGAGTAGAAAAATAGAAAAGAAGAAAAACAACTTTACCTCAGTAACTTGAGAAACGCTATACTATAGGGCTACCCATTAATATTAGGACATCCCTCTGTGGCCTTTGAACCCAAGTTTATTGTCCTAACTAAAAAATGTACTACTATAAACTTTTGACCCTTATATTTTGACTCTTGGTAAAAACCCAAATCCTCAGTTCGGGAACCCGTACAGTTTAGTTAGTTGCGATCGCAACTCTTATTCAGCTACATTAGCACTCAGATGGTGAGAGTGCTAAAAAATCAAATGAAGTTAAATTCTCACTTTAACTTGTAGGAGTGCTTGCGCCAGACCACGCTTGGGGCTGAATTCCTGATAAGTTACTGAAGCGACTGGTCAAGCAATGTTTTAACTTATGCGAGCGCCGACAACCAAGGCGACAGAAGGGATTAAGCATGCTTAGTCCGTACAAAGCGTTTACAAGATTTTCTTGTAGACATTGGGAGATACCCCCTCAGTAGATAATGTTCTACTGTGCATTGTTAACAAATGTTAGCAAAATAGTATCGGCTATCAACAACAATAAAATTTATCTGGAGGTAATGTAATGGCAGCCGTAACACTGAGTGTTTCTACTGTTAAACCCTTGGGCGAACGTGTATTCGTCAAAGTCAGCGAATCTGAAGAAAAAACAGCAGGTGGCATTCTTCTACCTGATAGTGCAAAAGAAAAACCTCAAGTAGGAGAAGTTGTCTCAGCTGGTCCTGGTAAACGTAACGATGATGGTTCCCGCGCAGAAATGGAGGTCAAAGTAGGAGATAAAGTTCTATACTCTAAATATGCTGGAACTGATATAAAACTAGGTGGCGATGAATACGTCCTACTTGCTGAAAAAGATATCCTCGCAATAGTTAACTAATACCCAGCGCTTAAGTAGGTATTGTACAGCAGGTTTAAAGAAGTTGTTCCATAGCACTAGCAAACTTTTTCTTCATATTTGATGTTTGCTAAAGTGCTAAAACAACTAAATTCTCAACACAAAAAAAATAAACATCCACAATTACTAATCAATAGAAATTACAACTATGGCTAAACGTATTATTTACAACGAAAATGCTCGTCGCGCCTTAGAAAAAGGCATGGATATCCTCGCTGAGTCTGTAGCAGTAACTCTTGGTCCCAAAGGTCGCAACGTTGTTCTAGAGAAAAAATTCGGCGCACCTCAAATTGTTAATGATGGTGTTACTATTGCTAAAGAAATTGAACTAGAAGACCATGTAGAAAATACTGGTGTTTCCCTAATTCGTCAAGCAGCTTCTAAAACTAATGACGCAGCAGGTGACGGTACAACCACTGCAACTGTTTTAGCTCATGCAATTGTCAAAGAAGGTCTACGCAACGTTGCTGCTGGTGCTAACCCTATAGCTATCAAACGTGGTGTTGATAAAGCTGCTACCTTCCTTGTAGAAAAAATTGCTGCTCACGCTCGTCAAATTGAAGATTCTAAGGCGATCGCTCAGGTTGGTGCTATTTCTGCTGGTAATGACGAAGAAGTAGGTCAAATGATTGCCCAAGCAATGGATAAAGTGGGTAAAGAAGGTGTGATTTCTCTGGAAGAAGGGAAGTCAATGCAGACCGAACTAGAAATCACCGAAGGTATGCGTTTTGACAAAGGCTACATTTCTCCTTACTTCGCAACAGATATGGAGCGGATGGAAGCTGTTCTAGACGAACCTCAAATTCTAATTACTGATAAGAAAATCGCTTTAGTACAAGATTTAGTACCAGTATTAGAACAAGTAGCTCGTTCTGGCAAACCCTTATTAATTTTAGCTGAAGACATTGAGAAAGAAGCTTTAGCAACTTTGGTTGTTAACCGTCTCCGGGGTGTATTGAATGTTGCTGCTGTGAAAGCTCCTGGTTTTGGCGATCGCCGTAAAGCTATGTTAGAAGATATCGCGGTATTAACTGGTGGTCAAGTTATTACTGAAGATGCTGGTTTGAAATTAGAAAGCACCAAGCTAGATATGCTTGGTAAAGCACGTCGTATCACTATCACTAAAGACAACACTACTATTGTTGCTGAAGGTAACGAAAAAGAAGTTAAAGCACGTTGCGAACAAATTCGCCGTCAAATGGATGAAACTGATTCTTCCTACGACAAAGAGAAGTTACAAGAGCGTTTAGCTAAGTTAGCTGGTGGTGTAGCAGTGGTTAAAGTTGGTGCTGCGACTGAAACTGAGATGAAAGACCGTAAGTTACGCTTGGAAGATGCTATTAATGCAACTAAAGCTGCTGTAGAGGAAGGTATTGTTCCTGGTGGCGGTACAACTCTAGCTCATTTAGCTCCTGACTTAGAAACTTGGGCAAATGAAAACCTAAAAGCTGAAGAGTTAACTGGCGCATTAATTGTTAGTCGTGCTTTATTAGCTCCACTGAAGCGCATTGCTGAAAATGCTGGTCAGAATGGTGCTGTAATTTCTGAGCGTGTGAAAGAGAAGGATTTCAATACTGGTTTTAATGCAGCAAGCAATGAGTTTGTTGATATGTTTGAAGCTGGTATTGTTGACCCTGCGAAAGTAACTCGTTCTGCTCTACAAAACGCTGCTTCTATTGCTGGGATGGTGTTAACAACTGAGTGTATTGTTGTTGATAAACCTGAACCCAAGGAAGGTGCTGCTGCTGGTGCTGGTATGGGTGGCGATTTCGACTACTAGGTTTTTTGAGGTAGGGAACAATCTTGATATTGTTCCCTCTCCAATTTGTTTGTGTAAAAAGTGTGTATTGTGTTTGAGTCACTTCCAGTTTTTGGAGGTGGCTTTATTATATTTATATTAGGCAACACGGATAAGACTTTCAGAGTTTGGCGTTGCATATTTGCGCATGGGAATTAGTGTGGTCCGTGTGGAGGGCGTTGGGTCTTTTGCCTCCTGGAATTATAGCTTTAGAGAAAGAGGAAGTAAAAGATGGAATTTACCTTTTATGCAAAGATTCATCCCTTGGTTCAGCAACGCCCAGAGTTTTTATATATTTCTATATTTTTTACAAGTAATATCAAATCTGCTTGGTTTGGAGTTGGGAGGTTCATTCAAGAGACAAAAACTCATTGGTAGGGTTTGGGTTTGGT
>JAAUYL010097145.1_pt1 | contig 10065 bp, 17 predicted proteins | sample 7278011 | NCBI WGS metagenome assembly JAAUYL01 (sample SAMN14350225, study PRJNA611818) | marine sediment metagenome | isolation source: surface marine sediment (1.8m) | place: French Polynesia: Moorea | collected 2018-08 | reverse complement strand
GGGCTTTCTAAGCTCAACCTCAGTACATACATTCACAGCATAGGTAAGTAACCAAGTCAAAGTCGTATCTACATTATCGAGGCGCCACGACGACCAGGACATTGTACCACAGTTTTCACCTAGACAACCGCGTTTTGACCATAAAAGCCCAATACAAACGCGGTTGTTACAACCTTTTTTACTTTGTTCAATCTTTACACTGATTTTTCTCCAATGTAATGGTTAAAACTGTCATTTTGAATGCATTAACAACGTGACAAAATTCATTTAATTTGTATTCCATACTGACTTTTCTGTAGAATTGTTTTTTATTTATTTAAAAGATGATATCATAGCCTAATTTCACCATAATCGACTGAATGAAAAGGAAGTTTCCCTCTATTTTCACACTCAAAGGGCATTTTATGCATTCATCCTTAAATTTCGCTTCTTAGAACATAAATGCTGCGCAATAAATAGCAAAGTATTGTCCATTGACGTAGAATCTCTGTTTTACTAACGTGGCAATTAATCAAAATTAGGATAAACTGATGGGGTTTCCTTCATCATAATAACAATTCTGACTAATTGCATGCACACGATGATATCAGGGTCAAGTTCGGATTAAAAAACAACAAAAAAGGAAAATTGAAAGAGATAAGGACGTCGCTATAAAAGTTGGCGGACAAACTTATGCTTCTATCATTCCCTCCAATACCCGACAACAATTACCATTGAGTGTAAGCAATTATTAGATACAGTATTATCGCCAAATTACACCCCGAAGAACAATGAAAATCCTCATTGCATCAGCGACTCTAGTTGCACTGTGCTTTCTTGCCAGTGCTCAAGGTCTGGACGTAAATGCAGTGGCTGCTGAGGCCAAACGCGAAATGCTGGCCAAAATGGTCATGAAAACCGAGGCCGGATATAAATCAACCAGCCACGAAAGAAAGAAAACCACTCCAGAGTAAGAACATGAGTGACGTCTCGCAAGAAAGCTTTTTTTAAAATAATCATTTTGCCCGATCTGTAGATCACGAATGATTGCCTTTCGTAACGCGCTTTTCCAAAAGTCAAAAACGATCTTGATGCGAAAAGGCCTGAGCGACCAAGAGGCTGCCGACCTCGCTAAAGTTGTGGTTCGTGAAGACAATGGCCATAGCGAAATATGCAACGAGGTCGACCTCGAAGGTTGCGACGAAAATACTCGCTACAGGACCATCGACGGGTCGTGCAATAACCTCCAGAATCCTCGCTGGGGCGCCATCGCTACAAAGTTGTCTCGGGAGCTAAAGGGTGTCAAGTTCGACTACAAGTCGGTGCCAGTATTCACAGAATCTCACGCTCCATTCCGAAAGGGTAGGTATATAAATTTTCCAGTGCCATGCAATCACAATGCTCACGTCTTATTATAGGTGCAAGTGAGCCGTCAAGAGTCACTGGAGAGAACGAGTTCGGCCATTGCGGTGTCTCGGAACCCGAAAGTCTACCGAGCGCCAGGCTCGTCAGCACGGTCTTCCACGACGATGTCGACAAGCCTGATCATAAACTGACACACATGGTGACGCAGCTTGGCCAGTTTCTCGACCACGACATCACTCTCACCCCTGAGTACGAGGAAGAGCACTGCTGCATGGAGCCGGAGAACCCAGAGTGCTTCCCAATTCCGGTCGGTCAGGACGACTCGTTTTTCGGCAGCTTGGGAACATCTTGCCTTGAGCTCAGACGATCCGTTCCTTTTTGCGAGGAGAATGGCGGTCCTCCGGAACAGTTCAACGCTCTTAGCGCTTTCCTTGACAGCTCTAATGTCTACAGTAGCAACGACACCATGGCCAGCCTATTGAGGGCAGAAAATGACGACGACGGTAAAATGAATGTTACAATCGTCGGGGACGGGGTCGAGCTGCTCCCAAGAGACGACAAGGACCAAGAGATTGCCGGAGATACAAGAGCTAGGGACATGCCCGGACTAGCAGCCATGCACACTGTATTCATTCGCGAGCACAACCGCTTAGCTGACTTGGGTTAGTTAACAAAATATATGCTGTATAGGATTTTTCATATCAGTAAATCAATTGTGTTCGTATGTACATATTTCAGTTCGAATGTTGAAACCGTCCTGGGACGGGGAAAAGATCTATCAAGAGGTCCGAAGGATTGTTATAGCCGAGTGGCAAAACATCATCTACAGCGAATATCTTCCGGCAATCTTGGGGGATGAGCATTTTTCCGAAGATTTGAGCATTCAGGTGAAAAACGGCGTGGTCCAGTTCTCGCAACACTCTCCAAAAGTGGACCCATCAATCACAAACGAGTTTGCCACGGCAGCATTTAGGTAAATATTAACAGCATTCATTCATTCACATGAAATGGTCAAGCTGGACTTCATTTCTTTTTATCAGGTTCGGTCATTCTATGATCCAAGGGTTTATTCAGATGTGGCAAACGAGCGGAATCGGATCTCGGCCAGTGAAAACCTACGAACTCCACAACCACTACTTCAACATGGAAAGGTATCGCGAGGAAGACGGCGAGGGGATGGAACAGATCCTGATGGGTCTCGTGACACAAAAGGCTCAAAAGGTTGACCAACACGCAACTGGAGAGATCAGCAACAAGCTCTTTCCGGACGCAGTTACGCATATCGGTAATGATTGCCAATGCAATACCGCTCATCATTTTTTCATGGCAAACTATCAATCTAGGATCGGACTTAATTGCACGAAACATTCAACGCGGACGGGATCACGGCCTCCCGCCATTCGCATGCTACTACACCAAGATTGTCGACGACAAATACGATTGCAGTTTGGGATGGGACGTCAGGCCCGAGGGCATCAGCGACAAGAAGTGGGAAAGGTTGAGCACAGTCTACCTTTCACCATGCGACATCGACTTGTTCACCGGTGGCCTCGCTCAAAAGCCCCATCGTGGGGCGATCACAGGACAAATCTTCTCCCATATGATTGGTACGTCCGAGTTGATTAAGGTTATCTGTCAGGGCCATTAAAAAAATATCCTATCCTTTTAGCGAAGCAATTTCAAAACTTGAAGAGCGGCGACCGACACTTCTTTACTCATGAAAATGAGTTTTCTAAGGACGCTCTGAAGATTTTGACCTCCAGAAAGTTCTCGGATATTATTTGTGACAACACTTCCCTCGGCAAGATCCAGAAGATGGCCTTGTTTGCCCCCGACAAAATCTCAAATCCAAGGGAGACGTGCAGTGCTACATCCAGCCTCGACATCAAGGCTTTGGAGGTCTTGTTGTCTCATTAATGTTTGTTATCTATTCAGGACTTCGGACAATAAGGCAAATTAAATAGTTGCACAAACCTAAACGTAAAAAGCACCCTCTTGGTCGTCTTTCGTCTTCACTTTTCCTTCCTTGACCAATTTGACCAAATGATTGCTAACATTTTTTGCTGCTGGTACATGCAGGTTCTCCGGAGTCTCCTATAAAATGCACAACTAAGTAAATACAATGCATTCAAAACGTTGCAATTTGCTATACCGTGTAGACCACTTTTACAATATCCATTGGCGTCATTGGCCTGTTTGCAGAGTGAAGAGCATCCAGGATTTGCTCTTCTCGTTGATTGCGATGACTAATGTAGTGTTCAATCCGTTCAATCGGATCCTAACAAAAAGACAAACACCATTCTACTTTGCCAGTTGGTACGATTTCTTTTGATTTTGCGAACCTTTATCACTGGTCCATGCCCCGGGTAGATCACTGAAGGTTGCAGCTCAAGGATTTTCTTCAGCGAGAGCATGTAATCGTGTAGATCTTCAAACACTGTAGTCCCCTCTCCCAGCATTGTGTCAGCGCTGAACACTGCGTTTTCTTCCTGGGAATAAAACAAACATATTGACAACGTTTGGAAACCCGGAATTATAAATAAAATAAGGTTAACCTTCAAATGCAGAATGACACTGTCTGTCGTGTGTCCGGGGGTGTGCAAGACGTCCAATGTGGCTCCATCGACCTCGAATTTTTGGCCATCATGTAGGGGAGTAAATAATACTCCTGAAGGCAAGTCATCTCTTTCGTCGTCTCTTGGGAATTTAAACACTCGAGCCGTTTTCTGTTAAAAAAGTCACTTAGTCAAAATGGCAATTCATTCAATTGACATTGTCTTACTTCTGCTGACTTCAGGACTTCGGACACGCCTCCAACATGGTCATGGTGCCAGTGGCTAATGATTATGTCACGTAGAGTAATTTTATCGAAGTTTAAGGACTTCTTCAAGTTTAGAAAGTATTCCGGTTGTTTTCCATCGCCGGTGTCGAGCAAGACACGTCTACGAGAAATAAGTCGAACACAGGTTTTTCTAGACTTTACTCTCATCTGTTACCTTGGCCCAGAACCAATGATGTAAGTGTTTGTGCCTCTTAAAGTCATCGGACTTGGATTACAGCCTAGGATCCTAATGACCCTAGGAGTGAGCTTTGACACTTTTGGAATGATGGTCAGGTTTTGGCTGGCCATGCTTGATGACACTTCTGGGCGAACTCAAATATTGCACACTCGTACTTTTCAAATGAAAAGAAGTCTGGGGGAAAATGTTACTTCAATTTTAAAATTCGAATTCAATTTGCTTTGCATTTGCTTTGACAGCGACAGATAAGAGTCGTTTTGCTTATGTTTTGAAAAAATAATCGCGAAGTTTGCCCGTAGCTGAATTCACCCAACCTCAACCTCGTGAAAATGAAAAATTAAGTAGACAACAAAGCAGTAACTTATATAGGTATGACATCGTTATGATTTCTTTCTCACATAAGACATGTCTTGAATATAATATCAATGAAAATACTTTTAAAACATTTAGATTGTAAGTGGCAAAACGTACAACATTGAAGAACTTATGAACATTTTCTTCTGAAGGTATATGGCGAGATTGGACTAGAAGACATAAATACTTTGTTCCTTTTCACGAGGGAATGGGTCGCCAGTGGAAGCTGACCGATCGCAGTGGCACTCCGAAGTCGACTGTTCCCGAGAAGAAGGCCAGCGCATGACCCGGCGGAGCGTGGACGTCGAAATCGACGCTCTCCTTGCTTCTCCGGTCGCCCCATGGGCCGAACTTCTTCCCCTTGGCTGTGTAGAACGTCAACCTGTTGATGTTGTACGGCGAGGCCCGTCCAGATATCCTGTTAACAAGGAGAAAATCTACTTAGGCTGTTGTTCATAGATATAGGTCTACTAGATGCATACCTGACTATGTAATCATCTTTCAAGAAAACTCTTTCTCGCTTGACCTTGTCCTTCAGGATTTCGTGAATGCCACCGTGCATAATCCTTCCACCTCCTTCATCTCCATACCTATGCGGTGAACAAATTATATAGAGATAATTAGCCTACATTGGTGAATATTATTTTTTGTCTTTACCTAATGTCAAATGCCCAAACGAAGCCTTGATAAATGACCTCGACCATTTCGGGGAATCCCGTGACAGCCGAATCCTCGAAGAAGGTCCCCTTTTCCACGTAGCCGAAGGGGCCTGCCTTATCGCCGTCACCCACGATGGCGACGGGCTTCTGCTTGGGCTTGGCCTTGTGCTTCGGTTTCGGCGTCGTGGTCGTGATGCTGTTGGGGAAGTTCGGAAAGCCGTTGTTTCCATTGAAAGCAAAGTCCTTGGGCTGCGAGCTGAAAAAGCTGAAGCTCTTTGGCTGCTTCTGCTCCTGATTTTGAGCCTGTTTTGGCCGCTGCTGGTTCTTATTCTTTTTCTTCTTGCGACGGGTCTGGGTCTTGGGTTTTCTCCGCTGGGTCGGACGCGGAGTTGTCGTGGTCGTGGTGGTCCTCGGTTTGTTGTTCTTGTCGAAGAAGCGGTGGTGTTCAGGCACAAGCTCGTCGTAGTACTCCTGGTAGTACAGGTAGCTGTAGTCGTCACTGCTCAACTCCTCGTCCTCGTAATCATAGTCGTCGTACTCAGAAAGCACAGGGGCCTGTGTAGTCGACGGGGGAGGAGGAGGAGACGGCCGGGTCGTAGGTGGAGGGGGTCGAGGTCGCCGTGTAGTTACCGGGGGCGGCGGCGGCCTTCGTGTTGTTGTTGGTGGAGGAGGCGGAGGCCTCGTTGTTGTCCTTCTTGTTGTGGGTGGCCTCGTCGGCCGGGTTGTCGGGGGGAACGTGATCGATGGCCTCGACGTGGTGACGACAATCTGTTGGACTTGCTGCTGCTGCTGCTTGTTCTTCTTCTTGTTTTTTCGGCGATTCTTCTTCCGGCGCCCGTTCCTACCATTTCCGTTTCCGCCACTGGAGCCACTGGCCTGGCTCTTCCGTTTGGGAGGACGCGGTGTGATATTGTTCAGGTTGCCCACGACTCGCTCTGCGCTCTCGTTGTTCTCATCGCCAAACCTAGACGAAACACGTCGCACTTCAGGGTAACGCTCTAAGAACTGCTCGATCGTGAAGCCTGCTTGCCTGTCGCCTGAGTTCGAGTTCGACTCCACAGACGACAATGATTGCTCTTCCGAGGAGAAAATCTGCTCGGGAACGAACCTACGCGGAGGCTGTGTAAAGACTGTTGTGACAGGAGGTGCAGGTCTTTGAGTGGTTCTCGTTGTTGTTCTGGGTGTGGTTGTTCTTGTTGTTGTGCGAGGTGGGGGTGGGGGTCTTGTGGTTCTGGGCTTGGGTGTCTGTGCAAAGTTTTTCGGAGCCCTGTTGTTGGCGTTGATAAACTGGCCGGTGATGGTTGGCGCTGTGGCTCCTCCCGTTCGGAGTTTATTTTTCTTATTGTTCCTATTGTTGTTATTGGGGCTCTTCTGCTGGAACCCTGGGAAGTTTGAAAAGGTCTGGCTGACAATGGTCCTGGGCTCTTGAGATGGTTGCGGCGGGCTCGACGTGGCGATCGTTGGAGGGGGAGGCGGGGGTGGAGCCCGAGGTTTCTGTCTAAACACGGTGCCCCTCTCCCTCTCTGGGAACGTCTGCTCGGTGGCCTTGGCGTTTTTGATGTTCTCCTTCATCCTCAACATGCCAAGGAGGCTATTTCTCTTTCTCAGTGGTGCCTCCAAGATGTCCTTGATGAGAGCCTGGACGATGTCCTTGCAATCAAGGGGGAGTGCGGCAATCCTCTCGTCGAACGGTAACTCCTCCAGATCACGCTCTTCTCTGGACGAGCCTCCGCTCAGGGTGTTGTAGTGTATGATGATCGTGTCCGTGGGGTTGACCGTGATGGGCGCCCGGCTCGAGCTTAGGGTGGTGGTCGTTGTCGGCGCTGTCGGCCTAGAATTGAGAGTGAGCAACTGGCCAAAGTTCGTCCGTGACGAAGATGATCCTTGCTGTTGCTTGTTGGATGTCACACTGACAGGAGGACTTTTGTGTATGATAATGGGTTTATGAGTGGGCTTTTGCTGTACAATGACTGGCCTGTGGGTGGGTTTTTGTTGTTGAATGAAATGTTTGGGTTTGGGCTGCATGACACGTGTGACAGTGGTGGGTTGTGGTTGTATCAAGCCGGCTGCTGCCGGTTGTTGAGACAGGTTAGGTGGGGCGACATTTTTGAAACCGGAAGAAGATAGGGAAGTGTGAGCCGGTGTGACGGGCTTGTGCTGCAAGAAAGTGATGGCCGGCGAGGTCTGGCCCACTTTGGAGTCGGGCAACGGCACCCAACCCGGCTGGGGGATCAGCTTAACGTTCACGTTGTTTCCGTTTCCGACCACGTGCGATTGGACCTTCTTGGCCACGCGCTGGTTCTCAGCGCTCTTCTGGCTAACGACCCGCGTGAAGTCTGATGACGATGGCACTGGTTTTGACTGAGAAGACGACGAGGTCCGTGGCCCCGAACTGAATCCTGAAATACATATAGATATTTAGGGAAATGCAAGAGTGAAGATAGAAGACGCGTCAAGAATTTTATGCCGTTTTTATATGCAGGTTGCAAGGTAAAAGATAAAAGGACACAAAAATTGTGATTGGCCCATAAAATACAGAGGACATACTAATGTAGATATAGTCGTAATTTGAGCTCCTAAGTGCAGGAATCACTTTTACCTTGAGCACTTGGTCCAGAGTAGTCATAATCGTCGTCGTAATAGAGATCATAGTAGTAGTCGCCTCCGTAATAGTCCTCCGACGCCAAGTCCTCTGCTCGCGACGACCACGGCGCAATAGCGACGCAAATGACGAAGGAGGCAATGAGGCAATAACATGTCCCTCCTCTTCTTGAGCTCGAGCTCGAGCCCCGAAAGGGAGTCATTTCGATTTCCTCTGTGAGTGGGGATTTGATACTTTTTGTGTCTGCGTCAAACTATTATTCCTTTTCCCCCGTCCAAGGTTTTTCCTTGTACCATGTACGTTACTGCACGTTACGAAGGGGAAGAGGACAGAACAGAGCTGAAGCAAAACTTGGGAATTGGGCAGGAAATGCCCCAAACTCTCAAGAAGACATGCCTCTTCGTTTCCTCTCCCCGAACTCCACTCGGTCTCCTAAAAAGTAAATTATATCACATAAATATGTTGCGTTAAGCTTGGTTGGGTTTAATCATCAGGTCTGAATTTTAAAAAAATCGGGGTTTGTAAGCGCGACTCCAGTTCGTCTAAATTTTTGATGCTTCGAATTTTGTTTTTTTTAAAAGTGCATATTTCCTATCTCTTTCTGTGTGATGATCTCGTCTTAAAATGATCTACTTGCTCACAGGAAATACGAGTTCAAAGACTGTTTCATCAAGAAACCAGTTCCGCCACATCCAGGATGATCTTGAGCAAATTTTCTAAAAAAAATTAATCAAATGTTCTGTAATGTTCCTCGGAGTATCCATTTATCATTCTTTATTCGTGGTTTATGCATTGCAATACCTCTTTTCCATAAAATCCAGGTTTTCACTGGTTGAACACTATGATGAAACCAAGCATCTACGTCTCTATTTTTTTGCACATAGATAATTGTCAAGCCGCAAACCTGAAATGGGACAGTTTCTCCTCATCCATACGACTATTTGTCACATGTGTGCATAGAGCCATTATCCATGAAAAATATTACAATCTCGTACCATTATAGGAAGTTGATTACAAGTCGGTATCTCTTTAATCTAAACTACTGACACGAGAGTAATGATTTTCTATGCAACAAGCAACGACAAGACTCCTATCTCATTAGTTACGAAAGTGTCGTTGAATTATTATCGTCCTGCTTATATGTCGGATGGCAACGCTTAACGAGGAAGAAAACATCGTATTTTTTGTCGTGAAACAAACAAGAAGAACGGCAGCCGTTTAAGGCATATTTCCCAGAACTCTCCCATGACCTTCGATGACGATTTGTAATGTCGACTGAAAAAGATATCTTCCTTAAGGCCACCAACAAAACATTGAATGATCATGACTGACGTTTTTTCCCGAATGTTTTCAATCGCGTTTAAAAGTGTTTATGTAGATTTCAAAATAATGTTTTAATTTTCCAAGACGGATGGAAGACTTGCAGCCGCCTATTTATGTAGACGAAGCGATATGGAGGCGCGTGTACTAAATATGAGCCCGAGCTCGAGCACACAAGTGAAGGTCTTGCTTTTTGCTTCTTCATCAGTCGGTCGACCTTTTAGGGGGCAACCTGTATTTTTCGCTAGCAATTTATCCCATCCACGTTACCACGTGGTGGCTGGATTGTTGTTGCCTTTTACGGCATTACATACGGACGGAGCGATTATGCGGAGTGACGTACTGAAACTACTGATATGAGTGATGCCTCCGTCCTTGCACTTCTCTTCTCTATTTTACGCTCTATTCAAAATTTGAAACGTCTGTTTTTACTTTGAACAGGAGCACGAAAATCGAATCTGTGCACCATATCCTAAACTATGGATATTTGCTTCCGAGCAGAACGAGAGTGGATAATTATGTCGTTCCCAATTTGATGGGCTTTTGAAAGACAATTGCTGAAAGTTCTACTTTTATAGCCGATTGGCATGAATATCTAAATATATTTTGTTCCAACGGATGTACTCTCATAAAACTTGAAGGCTTGACTAAAATTCCATAGCTACGTACTCGCACTTTTGGGAATCGTGTAGTTTCTTTTCTTGGCCTTAAAGTGCCAGAAAAATCTCATCTACAAATACAAAGACGCAGCACTGCTTCACATTGC
>JAAUYL010075003.1_pt1 | contig 10065 bp, 7 predicted proteins | sample 7278011 | NCBI WGS metagenome assembly JAAUYL01 (sample SAMN14350225, study PRJNA611818) | marine sediment metagenome | isolation source: surface marine sediment (1.8m) | place: French Polynesia: Moorea | collected 2018-08 | reverse complement strand
TTAGAAAACGCACCCGTGCTGGCTATGATTGCAAACCGGTTTTTCAAAAGCAGCAATGAGTTCTATTATTGGTGACATTTTAACTTAGTGCTGGTCTAGATACACATACTCTGCCTGGCTTGAAAAATTTCGCCTTATCGCGCCATCGGCCTCCAGCTGAGGCAAGAAAAGACAAGAGATTGGGTCTTCTTTTTTTGTTTAAGGCACTTTTTGCCTTGTCTCTCCTCCGACTTGCAGACCCGCACTTTTCAAGTTTCAAGAGGCTAGAAGGGAAGGAGGGAGGGAGCGACTAGCGAGACACTTTTGGAATTTGAAATTCTGCCTGTAAAAAGCATGCATCTCTCCATTCCATCTACAATTCCTTCGTTTCCAAGCAACATATGGGGACCCTTTTTCAAAGCTCAAAGAGTCTCGGCTCAGCATTTCAGAGGAGAGGCAAAGCATTTTTCACGATACCACCATCCACCACTGCAAAAGGAGTTTTCTTTGGAGTCAGCAAACAGCTCGAGCTCAAAGCAATAGCAGTTCTGTAAAAATGCTGGCTATTGCTAGCTATAGTCTTTATGTGCCTTGAACTTCGTATACCCCCGTAATATACTATAAAAGCTATGTAGAGAGCGAAAAACACGTTTGTAGTTAGCCTCTAGCAGAGTCCCCCACCCTCCCACCTTAATAGCGGCCATCGGGGCTTTCCGGCTGTCGGTGGGCGTGCGCGTCTGCCGGCCAAAGCCCCCCTCTCCCTCCCTTCCGCCGCCCTCCCGCGCCTCCCGCTCGCCCTCCTCCGTTAGCGCGCGGGCTTAATATTATATGAGTCTTTTTGGCTAGCGAGACGGTCCCCCATCTCCATTAGAGTAAGCTCTCTCCCCTCTCTGAACACGTCGCCATATCCACAGTGCGTCCGGGATTCGAACCTGCCGCAGTACTGATCTTGGAGGCACTGTGTACATAGCTGCCTCTATGTACTTACTACTATGCTAGAGTTCCCTCTAGCTCTATAGCTCTACTACAGCTCCTCTATTTCGTTGCAAGATTGGCGTATTTTGCATTCTGTATTGTGGGGAACAGACTTCTTATTGAACTATTCCGTTTTTTTACAACCCAGGATGGGCCTATTAATGGACCTTCGTACGTTTTTTTAATGCAGCCAGGCAACATTTTTCTTTCATACTTTGCATTGAATTAAGAGCAGAAGGCAATGGCCTGAGGAGTTCTTTCTGAATTTTGAAGTCGAGCAAAAGCGAAAATATACATTTTTTGATGAGTCACTTCATGTTAGTTTTGCCACGGTGGATTTCAGTTAAAGGAACCAAGCCAACACATTTAGAAAAGGTCACAACTTACAGAAAAATATTGCTTGTTTTTCTCAATAATATTTTTCCCCAGGAAAAGTGCAGCAATAAGAAAAAAAACTCGTGAAACTCGTGGCAATGCAGTAGAATTTTCCCCCACCATCGCCGCCATTTTCTTGTAAACAGAAACTTGTGTGTGTGAGTGCTGCACATGCCTGCAGGATTTAGATTAGACGCACTATATTATATCTTGTATTTCCTCCAATTAAACTGGCGAAAATCCAACTAAAAGACTGTATTTTCGGTATCCCATGTACTCTTTCTTGCTCTCCACAATTGAATTTGGGTCTGGAATTAATTTGGTAACGTGGAGTGAAAATTAAAATGAACCTACAGAGTCTGCGGGAGGCGTAGGCGTTCTACAAAGAGCATTATTTGTATTTTTTGTGTTGTGTTGCTTAGAGACTCCAATTCCATATATTTCATTTCTATTCAATGCAGAATTGCCATTCGAATGAATAATTCCTAGTCGTAGAAAAAAATATAAAATTGTGCGCCATTTTTTTGTTTGGCAAACCCGCAATGGGCTTTGTTTTCGAAGGCATCCATGTGCACCGCCACCTAGATATACCTTTAAGGTTACAGACCCTCGTATAAGGTCAACAAAAGCAAGAAGGAGAAGAAGTTCGTTAAGAATAAATATATTTAAAGAAGTGCGATAGCCTACAAGGAAAGAAAAAGTACTCTGGAAAATGCCAGGAAGGATGGGCTTATCCACTTACAAAATGATAAAATATTTACCAGCAACTGAAGTTCTTTAATTCTTCCTCCTTGTAAGGCTAAATGCACTTAGTAGGTTTACGTACACAGTTAGAAGTTAGAGCTTTTATAATTGTTGTTGTTGCCTGGCCAGCAACGTCGACTTGCTTGTGAAGTTGTGACATGGGGTGGGTGTGTACTGTGTTTGGAAATAAATACGATATTGGGACCTTGGACCCTTTGCAAACAACAGTGTGCATTTTATAAAGTCCAGCCTCCTTTATCAAACACATTACGAAGATATGCTGCTCTTAGATATTTTCGCGCCAAATCAAATAAATAATTGGACACGTAACTTGCGCGTGAAAATGTGTCACTTTTTCGTTTACAGAAGCCCCTCTGTTTATCTTTCTTACTTGGAGCTGGATCTGGAACGCGTGCATTTATTTTTTCCCTGCCAATTCCAGATTTTTGATATCAAGGAAGGGTAGGTCGGATCTAGCTCAATTAGTCCGTAGAGAAAGGAGGCTGAGAGTGAGGCTCGAGGCTGTGTTTTTGAACGCTGCAAAGATTGAATTAATGCTTTCATCAGAAAGCTAGAAGCCATTAAAAATACACTAGGTACACGAGCGAAAAAGAATCGATCCAACCGAGTGTGTGTAAACTATTAAAAGCTATGCTTTCACGAACGTTTGCTTTATCGATTTCCGCTATATTACCAAAAATGTGTGACGCATATGATATGAGCACACTTGTTTGACAGCACATCCTTCTCTGTATCTTCGACTCCAATCTTCCATTTTCCATAGTTATTTTGGCAACATTCAATGCAAGGGTTTGCATGTCTAAGTTTCATCGTCGAAGCTAAAAAATATAAAGAGGCATGCGTTCGCGTGTAGCTTCGTTTTCCTCGCTCCTGACTCATGGTTTAAGACGGCAAAAATCAAATTCTGAGAAGGGAAAAGAGTGCTTGCCAAAAATACGCTCACTTAACGAGCGAAACAACCTGATTTTTGAAAGTTGAACAAAGCGGCACTAGATTATTTTTGGCTTCTCCCTTTGAAAGAGAAGCCTCATAATAACACAAATCATTCCGTTGTTCGTTCGGAAGCCTTACAGAGTCCCACACTTGCGTATGGCGAATAATGCTTACGTCTATATAGAATTTTAAATGATGCAAAGAAGAGTCTACTTTAACGTGGATTCTCAGAAAAGGGCTCAGAATTCGCTGACAAACAGACCACGTTGTTTTCGAATCTCGACCGCGTAGAGCCGCTTTTCGTGAATAGGAGAACTCCGTCCGCAAGAAAAATAGAGGAATTTTTGGCCAGTGTTTTTACTAGACGTCTCTGCGTGTTCCCTCTCTTAGCCAACTTTTTTCTTGTTCTTAACAATGCCCCTTTTTGCTTTTGCTAAGTAAGTACAGGGTGTTTCGAAAACCAAGTACTTTCTCTCCTTCCTCCCTTTGATATTTACCTATTAGATATTACACTGCAGTTCTTCTACAACAGAGTTCGTACGTACAAGGAAAGCCGAGCAGCGTCTCCCCGCTCCTCTGGCTATAAAAGCAAAAATAAGTTTCGGTTTTTCAAAAAATCCGGAATTTCTAGGGTGATTTTCGAACACTTTAAGTCGCTGTGCTGAGCCATGCAAACTCAATTCTGAGAAGCTAGATAGAATCTAAAGAATAAAGAAATATTCTTGTGCTCAGCATTTTCATTGCACCGGCAATTCTTTCAATTTCTATCCGGAAAAGATTACATATTTGGCAAAAACCGGGAATTCCCAAATTGTGTGGAGTCAACTTGGCCATGGACTTGAGTATAGCAAAGCAATCGTTCGTTCGTTGTATGACTAAAACGAAAAAAGAGAGAAGAGAGCTGGAGGGTGAGACGGTCCCCAAGCACGTAGATTCTACAAAGCAGCCAGCATTCAGTATACCTGAACTCTTTCTGTTCTCTGAGATCCATCTATTTTGATATATCAAACACAACGCACATATGCTAGCTAAATGTCTGTTGTATGTTCTAGTGTTATTTCTGCACCAACCACTATCTGCCATGCCGTTTTAGTTTTATACTGTCACTCATAAAAGATTCATACCGATTGCTTAGCCGACTGTGTCGTTATGGAGCGTTTTTACTGTAATGTAGTAAATATTTATGCCGCCGCTTTCCTCTCTCCCTCCTACTATGTATTTTTGCAGAGACACAAAAATGTTTCCGCTAAAAATATCAATACATTCAGTTTTTTGTCCGTTAGCTTACCCAAATGCTCAATTGTACTCGTATGAGAGTTTGAAATAAGAACGGTGACGTTGTTTGCGAAAATGACGAATACTGCTTTGCATTCGCGAAAGAAAAGGTTAGAACAGGTCCTAGGAAATGGGAGCTAGGAAAGATCAAAGCTTTAGGACTGGACTAGGAATTCGAGTTCGTGTGGTGGCCAAATGAATTTTGCATTACCAGACATCATTCGTTCCTATATAACTAAGTTCGCCTAAGGGGGCTCCTAAGTTCAGAATACTGCTACTGCTACTCGCATATGACTTGGATCCACTACTACTACTACCCACCTTCCAATTCCAACACTAATCAAATCTTTAGAACCTTGTCTGGAAGTTTCCTCCTCCTCCTCTGAGCTCCAAAGTTAATGAAGCTGCCGAAGAAGGCTTAGCCTCTCTGCTTTTTTGTGAGACCAACAATAACTCGTATTACATTTTTCTTTCGTTATTTGGTCAAGTTTTACGTGGAACTGAACTACTCAGGATCAAGTCACGGAGGAGGCAAAAATAAACAAGCTCATCAGTTTTTGTGCCTTGTCGAGCATAGTCAGCAGTTCTAAGCGTTTCCAGCTTTTTAGCCAGGGTCGTCTTACAGTAAGAAGTAGTATTCATTATTGTTATTTGTCGGGCAGCACTGCATCCCATAATAATACTGGGACTGCTTTAGTTAATCCTGCACTTGAGGTTGTACTTGTTTCGGTCGGTTTTACAGCCAGGCAGCACAAAAAATAACAGAGAGTAGAGGCAGCATTGTGAGAGAGGCCAAAAAGGAACTTGTAAAATAAATATAGCCGCAGCAAAGTTGCAGCTCGACTTGAGCTCCTCTAGGCTCTAAAGACTTGGCTAAATATCTGCCATGTTTTTTACGTACAAAAGTTCTCTCTTTACATAGTGTAGTATACACCATACAATGCAGTCAAAAATGCTCTACGAAAAGAAGGAGAGTCGCAGTTGGGAGCGCGAGACGGTCCCTTCTCTCAAAACTTCTTGGCTTGCTCCATGTTTTACTATACCATGGTTGCACAAAGTACTTCTCGTCGGCATTTATATAACGCTCTATTAGCTATTCCCTGTGTAGATATTTTGATCCAAAAGTTTTTTTTCCTACCAATCCGAAGAAAGGTGTCAGCCCAAGTCTCTCCTCTCTACTTCTTTTGGTGCAGGAATTTGCTTTGACAACACCTCCCCTACTACACTTGAGAGGGGCCTTCAAATTCGGAATTTTCAGAAAATCGTACGACGAGAAAATTGGACAATTTCATTCCGTTCTGTTCGGCTGGCTCCACAAGCTGTCCCGAAGCCAATTTCGAATCAAGCTGTCACATGAGCAGCTGCATGGTTATACTTACTATCGTATGTACGAGCAGCTTTAAACGATGATAATAATATGAAAAAAATATCATAGAGAAAAAAAGCATGTGTTGTGCATGCGGTCGTACGTGAGAGTTTTTTTTAGAGAAGGGAATTTTTAGTCAGTCATGACTTCGTCTTTTTTCCTAACACTCTTTATTGCGTTTTAACTTGCTTTCCTTCTCCTCGAATATTTTTTCCAAGTGCTAGAAATATTTGAGTTCAACGATCGGATAATAAAATGCATGTTAATTCAACATTCTTGAGATATTTAATTCCCAATAGGCAATACAGCCAAGATTCGGTTTTGCATTGAATGCTACGTCACGATAGCCGATCGTGCTTCGTAACTCCGGCTAAAAAGTGTTCTCGTGTAAATACATTTTTCTCCGAATAAAATTGAAGTTCAAAGATGAATCCAATGTGTGGAGAATATATAAGGGCGTTTTATTTTTCATCGTTTTAAACCCCAGTGTAACGAAATTTTAAACCGGTTCTCGATAGCTAGAAGTATGTTTAGAAGCCTGCAGGACTGCTGGACAGAGGGCGAAGTGTTCGGCACTGGCTAAATCTAAAGCTATAATACAGCAGCAGCAGACTTTTACTACAGCCTAAAATGGGGTCACAAACGTTTACGTAAAGTATGAGTCGTCGAACAGCTATCTCGAGCTTAGTACAAATTTTTCAGAGTCTTGTTCAGTGTTCTTGTTTTCTGGATTTCTGGACTATTGGCCTGCGACACAACACTAGCAGCATGGTCATCTGCTTTTCTTAAATATTCAGTTTTTTCTTGGTTTTGAAACTTCGTTTCCAACGTACTTTTTGGATGGAAAATAGGCCAGAACACTCCCCTATTCATAGTTGACCAAATCTATGTGTGTGCTAAATGATAAAGTTGTCCAATATTAGCCATTGTTTGAGCAAGAGATAACGGTGACGACGCTGATAGATTTTTGTTTATCCGAAAAATTCTCTCCTCTACGAAACTTGGATTTGTTTGACTTGGGTTCAAAATGTGCGATGTGACGATTTGGGATTACACTTGCTCAGATTTTCGTCATTTGTTATGAATGAAGTAGTGTTTTAATTCTGAATAAAGAGCTGCGTAGAGGTCTGATCGTACGAGCATTTATGCATGTTATTGGAAATTTTCCACGGTTAAAGTAATGTTTACAGGCTTTATCGCTGGAAAATATCTAGGGCCATAGGTCGACCTGAGATGAAATTGATTATTGTTGATATACGCGTCTTGTGATTGGGCATCGGATTTTGTTCGCATTTTTGGCAGGTCTCCCATCGCGACCTCGAATGAACGAAAATGTTTTGATCCCAACCGAAAATGGGTGTATTTTTGCCATGACTGTGTCAACGAATAAATTGCACAAACCACAGAGAGGGGAATTTTTAATGTAAACAAAAATTGCAGCATAGCAGCGCAAACGAGCTAAATGCACTTTGCCTTAGCGATTGAACGCATAGAACAAATTCCTATAAATATAGGAGAGGGGGCGGGATAGATCGAGGCCAAACAAAAAAGGCTGTCTTTTGACGAAAATGAATTGCACACAAGATGATGAAAATGTTTATTTAAAGAGTCATCATGTCAGATTCACAAGTGTGTGTCTTATTCTGATCATTAATAATACCGTCTTTCTTTTCAGGCATGCACCTGCAAACTACCTCCCCGTCGTCGACTCGTCCCCCGGGAAGAGCCTCCGAACAGGACAGCCTCCGCCCGTCAGCCTCGCGGCCGGCCTTACCATCGGCCGGAGCAGTTCCCCGGCTTCCAATGCTGCCGCAGCCGGCCGCCAGCCCTCGTTTCCCGCGGGATTCGTGAACCACCGGTCTCAGGCAGCCTCGGCTGCCGCCGCTGCCGATGTTCGTTATGTGCAATATCCCCCCGGGAACCCGGCGGCCGCGGTGGCGGCAGCGGCAGCCTACGGCTTCCGAACGGCGGACCCCGTTTTGCTACGAAACAACAGTGTAAGCCAGCCTCAACTTTTTCTAACTAGAGAGTCTCTCTATGTTCTACGCCGACAGAAAAGTTCTGCTAACTTTTTGATAATGAGTTTTTAATGCGCTCCTAGATAGTTGCCTTCACAATGATGCAAGGTACGACAGCAAGCTGTAAACTCAGGTGTGATTCCTATGAAACGGAAAAGCATCCCAGAATAGCGAACATATGGATATGATATGACTTTATAACTGAACAGAATGCCGACAAACAACATAATCGGTCTGATCTAAAAACCCTTTCTAAATCTATGTTTATCGAGCAAGCACATGTGTTAAGGGAGACACATAATTTAGCTGTAGCCCTGCAATTTTCTAAATAGATTACAGTGGCCCTAGTAGTGCTTTCAGAGTAGAGCGGAAGAAACTCGGACTTGGACGAAACAAGGTTAGGTGCCCACTTCTACTCGTATATGTCCTAAATATTGGCGTGCAACGTATTATTGCCACTGTAAGATGTACCTAGCTATACCTTAGATACGAGTTGGTGTATATTTAAGAACCTCTAAGAAGAGGAGAAGAAGGCGAAGGCGGCGGCCTCCGTGGCTGTGAGGCTGTTGCTGCTGTCTATTGCAGCCTGTACTCCTCCCTTGGCTTGGCCTCTCTTTTCTCTCCCTCCTTCGCTATATCGAAGCATATGTTGCCGAAACACACACTCACGGTTTTTATGAAATTAAGTAATATGAGAGCATACATAGGAAAGGAACAAATGACATTTTCATCGTACGATTAGTGGATTTGTGTACATAATTATCTACGTAGGTGAATTCAAATAGACCAGCTGGAATGGTCATTAAATGGAGGAGGATCAAGCAAAGAGGCAAAATATTTACCGAATATTTCATCAAAATCCATCAGGAGGAGATGACGCTAAAAGCTTTCATTTTTTCAAGGGGCTTAGCATTGATTTTCGTGCAGGTTTTCCCGTAGAAGTTTATACACAAAATTAAAACGGAGCATTATTGAAAAGATGAAAATTCTCTTACTGTAGAAAATTAAATTCCAGCGCGATTGAAAAATGATGGAAATTTTTGTAAAGTTAGCAAAAAGGCTCTACGCAGTCTCTCTAACAAAAATCAATACTGAAGTCCACATATTTAATGACATTGTAAAAACCGAAAAGTTTTCCAGGTCTGCAGCATATATTTAACCATATTCTTTAATGTAAATGTAAATACTTGCATTTTGTGTTTCTGTGGCGTTTTATGACTTGTAAAAGCCATTTCATATTGTCCATGGAGAGTGAGCAATTAGAGAATTGCACCAATTTTGCAGTAAACTCTTTTGTTACATAAAAGATTTCGGAATTTCCTATTGGTAACTAAGCTCGTTACTTTTTCTCAACGGAGAAAGTTGACCAAGGGCGTAATAAGAATTTCAGAAATAACCTTGTATTTTTCGCGCCAAAAAAAGAGCGCAGCGTCCTGTTTTATGACACCGACCTAATTTTTCAGGGCTTGGAATATTCTGCTTTTTGCATCGAGATTAAAAACTCGTGAAAATGCGAGAGAGCCTCCAGCATGCAGCAAAAATGAAAAAAAGATGTTTTTAAAAGCCTCGTCGTGTGGCCTCCTTTTATGCATAAAAGAAATTGAGAATTCAAATGTATTTATCGTTTTTGTGTGGCAGTCTTCAAAAGATTTTTGGGGGTTTCTCAGGAACCCCAAAATTGCCGGAAAGTTCAAAGTCGGGCGAGCAAGATTTTCCGGAATTTTAATTGGACCCTTGGACTCTTTTTGCAGAAATTCTTTGGCAAACTAGTTCCAGTGTCTTTTTGGGATTTTGATCATTAACTGCATCCACGAAAACCCGTTCTTGCCAATCTCCCATTTGAGTTATTCGTGCAGCAGCAAGACCTTAAAAGGATTCTTGGAAAAAGTGGATTTCAAGCTAGCTAGCTCTTTCTTTTTTTCTCGCGCCCTAATTCGAAACGACGACGACTAGAGTCGAGAGTCGACGAGGCTGAGAATGATTTATCTTTGTAAGTGGTGCTATTTTGCAGAAATTTTCTTTGAAGACCGAGACACGCAAAAGCACTGCTTTTTCAAGAAAATCTCCCCTCCCATTCGCTTCTCGGATGCGATGGTAAAAAATAGGCAATCTCGTAATTAAACTTGGGGGCGAGCGAGCACGAGAGCAAGCGTTTAAAAAATGTAGGCATTTTATCAGATATGTTTCGAAAAGTCTGCGTAGAACACAGAACATAGATCGGACAAAAAAGAGGATTGATTTCATTTAATTTATTATTCTTCCCTCTTATTTTTGCAGAGTGACCGAGACCGAGGCCATGCTACTCACTCGACGACCTCGGTTCCAACGGGCACAACGTCGAGGATGTCCATGCGGCAACCAATTTACAAGTAAGCCTCT
>JAAUYL010020954.1_pt1 | contig 10067 bp, 8 predicted proteins | sample 7278011 | NCBI WGS metagenome assembly JAAUYL01 (sample SAMN14350225, study PRJNA611818) | marine sediment metagenome | isolation source: surface marine sediment (1.8m) | place: French Polynesia: Moorea | collected 2018-08 | reverse complement strand
TGACAGCATCAACCACCATTTCGTCAAAAGTTCGCAGGACCTGGAAAATCATTGTAGTAATTTTTGTATTTACTTGATAGAAAGAAATTTACCTTGTCCTTGCGAATGATTTGAGAAACGTCCGATCCGAGAGATTTCAAAATTCCCGCCATTTCCACCGCGATGTAGCCAGCTCCGACGACGACCGATTTTCTGTTAAAATGCATATAAAGTGTTTTACATGTTTAAGACAGAAATCAGGTTTGATTACTTAGGCAAATGTTCTAGTTCGAAGAACCCGTCGCTCGAAATTCCGTGCTCGGCTCCAGGAATTTGCGGCCAGGTGGGATGCCCTCCAACAGCAATCAAAATGTGATCAGCCGTATAAACTTCATCGCCAACTGAAACCTTGTTTTCTCCCACAAACTTTGCTGTTCCTCTGTAAAAAATCCGTGAAATCCTTGGCCTTTTAAAATGTTTTGTGTTCTTACCGGATCAGTTCAACCTTGGACTTCATAAGGTTGTTCAAGTAGATGTCATTGAGCCTCTTGATGTAGGCATCCCTTCTCACTTTGACATCATTCCAATCGAAAGCAGCATTCTTGGACACACTGATTCCATAGTCTTTCAGATCGTGGAGCTCCTCCTGGTGCATGGCAGCTTGAAACATGATTTTCTTCGGCACACAACCGACATTGACCTAAATTGAAACTCAATGTCAAAAACTGGTTGGCAAACGTTTATGTTTAGAACTTACGCAGGTTCCTCCCAATGCTTGCTTTTCAATCAAACCAACTTTGACTCCGAATTCGGCAGCTCTTCTTGCCGATGCGATTCCACCAGAACCTCCGCCGACGACGAGATATTGGAAGTGCTTTGCGATTGGCGCCATTTTCTGTTTTTTGGACGGACTTTTTGACACTGAATTAATGATGCTTCTCTCCTCTGCATTATCAACAGCCTCGAGCAATTTTCAAAGCTAAAAGTACACAGTCACCTGACTCACCGATTGCCACTCCTGTCATGCAACGATTCGCTTTATAAAAAAGGTGGAATTTTTGTATGAAACACTTTGGCTTTTGTTTTAAAGCTGTACTCCACTTTTTGACGTTTGCTTACATTTGTAAACAAAGCGCAAGTATTGATAATGGGGTTCACGCAACCTTTCCACTAAAAAGTCGTGAAATCGCGCTGTTCTGTTCGACCATAAATCATGATTAAAACAACAGTTCTAATCTTCATGTTGCTTATTTCAATTTGCAATACAAAAGAGGATAATGTGAAGTTTGAAGCGATAACCTTTCAAAATCCAAAGAGCAAGAATAATGTCCAGAAAACTGCTGGATTCCGGGGATTTGACTCGTACGAAATAGGTTTGTCCACACTTTTCGGGCATTTTAGGATTAGCAACTCTTAACAATTGTATTTTTTACAGAAGACAATTCCCAAGAAGAAGATTGTCACATTCATTGTGGTGTTCCGATTGTGGGAGCGTTTTTCAAATGCGGAAAAAATCCCGATTGTTTGGAAGAGAACATGTCACGATTTTGCCTAAAATGCCATTTCAAACTGGTTAACCACATTGGCATAGATGATCTGAAGTCACATTGCGAATCTTTAAAGAAGGACTGGATGAAACCGGAAAGGGAGCTGGATTCTCAAGAAAGAATCAAGGACAAACAGGGTTGTTTCCGTTGCTAAAATGAAATACAAGAAAATTAGCATTTTAAAAGGCCCACTTTTTTGTGGGCCTAATTTTAAGGGGAAGACGCTCCTCGCTCCCTTAGTGTGCTATTAAGTATTAGATATGAAGCCAAAGTCATCTGGTTTATGAAGTGGTTATAATTTTGGATCACGATGCGTCAGATGACTTCGGGGCATATAGTGTGAAACTGAAAGCAGTGAGGCACGAGCAATAAAAGTGTCATTGGAGAATACAAATGGTTTCTAAGCCCGCGCTCACCCCCGCCTTATGAACTTTCCAGATAGGTGTTCAAAGCCACTTTAAGGTCTGGCTTCGCTCGAGCCAATCTCCTCGCTCCGCTCAGTCCCCGTCTGGAGATGAATTTTGAATTAAATACTCCAAATTCCTGACTTTAAGTGTCTGGTATGTAGGTAGAAAGTGGTGGCAGGAAAGAGAACCTAAAATGTGTAATTATGAAAAATGTCCCGGACTGCTGCTCAATATTTGTCCGGGACAAACAATCTAACATTGCAATTAAGCATTAAGTTGACGCCATATTACCATATTAAACCTAAATATAGTAGGTTTCCCTTGGGAGTTGTAGATTATACGCAGGGTTTTACTCTCCTCTTTTAAGTGAAATCTCAAATCATGCAATTCATGGTAGCCTGCGCATATGGCAAAGTTATTCAACTTTTTAAAATATAGGGAGAAAAACCGGTAATTTCCATCCAACTTTTACAGCACGAATGTTGGACTAAAATTAACCCTGGAAAGGAGAAATGCTATCTAATTTCAGGACTGGTTGGTGGCCTTTTTTTGGCCTTAGAATAAAGACTTAGATGACAATGCACTCAAAGAGAAGTCATGCACGAGGCTTTTCAAAAGTGAAAGCTCTGCCTAATTACCCCACCAGCCCAGCCTCTAACAAGAGAGCCTTCAAAGGCCAGAGCCTGGCATAAAGACCATTTCTGTCCTTCTCTAATGAAGAACCAGACAAAGGCTCTTGGGTGTTCCCAGGGCCTTTGTTTCCATTCTTAATTGAGTGTTCCTTGCTGAAAACAAGGAGCCAAATAGCATCATCATTTCTTTTATTACATGGAGTATTTTGGGCAGAATTTCAATTCCAATTCTTATATGTAAATAGATTAACTTTATGAAGCAATAGTTGTCGATACAATGCGTTGCATCATAAAAGAGTAAAAGGAGCCTTTGATTGACTCCTTCTTTCCTATTATTTGACGATAGGGGTTAGAAGACTTGCCAGGACATGCCTTTAGGCTAGTAGCAGCCTTCAGCCTTTTATTCGTCCTTTACAGCACCATTTTTGATCACTGTTTCTTAGCCTTTTAAGTATATTTATTGCCAGCTTTACATGTACTCGTAAATGCACTGGATGCAGGCTGATTAAGAAAGGAATATTTACCTCCAATACCAAGTTTAAGAAAACTTAAGTACGTGGGTGCGTACTTGATAGCTAAAGCGTAAGGTCTGAATTGCAAAAGTTCTTGTTGTTTAGAAGGGAAAATGCAAGTCGAAACGACGCCAGTTAAAGACGAGCTCACTTAACATCTATCTTTAAGGGAATCAAAGAGGTCTCTCTGTGTGGTTGCTTAAATGAAATCCACTTTATGGCAAGGAAGAGGACGAACTTTGTCCTATTTTGCGACCTCGGGCAGCCTCGAAAATCCAGCCGAGAGGCCGTTTGCGTTCTATGCACTTTACACAGCCCCAAAATTATCTCAAGAATGTATGGAAAACTTGCTAAAGTAGGTTATCAAGTGAAATCCGATGACTTTAGCCCTCCTTTGTACCTTGCACGAAATTGCTCGGGTAGATTTTATTGCTGCTCTTCTTTCGTTTCAATGGCCAACACACGGATGGAAAATAAAATTGTCCGGAAAAACCAAAAGACAAAGAGCATTTGTTGGCACAGTTTCGGCTTATAATTTTCTGTTGACTGCTCTCTAGGCCAATTTTGCTGCCTTTTTTCTGCCTCCCGACCCGTCATTACATTTGGTGCACAGTGTCTCCTAATCTACACGAACATATGCATGCCAAGACGTTGTGTCCTTAAGCCTCATTTCAGACTTTTCGTCTTGCAAACACTGGTGGACTTTTGATTTCTGTGGGCACCTTTGAAAAGCATGCTTGGGGGGCAACGGTCAAATCTCGCTTGTGGCTAGACTGTGCTTCCCACTCTGGTATAAGAGGCCCCCATTAATTACGAGGTTATTCGGGCAAAAATAATCGATAAAGCAAATACATACACGCAGCTTCGCGGCTGCCTCAACAAAAATGGAGCCCACTCTAACACACTTTTGCCTACTTTTTTCCTCGGGACTTTAATTAAGCACAGTGTAGCCACTTACAGTATATGCATTCTGTCATCACGGGCATTTTTAAACATTCCCTGTTATGTTGCTCTTTGGATTCATTAATTATTCCTGATGCAATTTTACCAGAGAGAAAAAGAAAACGCATTTTTGGTAGGGCAGAAAGTCAGTCGATGTTATGGAACAACCACATAAGTTACAACAGTGGTTGTCAAGGTGTACTTAAGAGTGCATCCATCAAGCCTGGACAAGGGCAAATGCCAATAGGAATAAGGCAATGCATTTCTCAAAAACCACTCAACTATTTGCTCGCGGGGTAATGACTGGTTAGCTTTTTCTATTTTATGGGAACGGGGGGAGAGAAATTGCTTGGAAATTCTCGTTATAAATCATGTCATATTTCAGGCCACATTTTAAATGCTTCTGACGTTGTCTCCTCTCTGCGGTCTTTTTCCTCCCCGGCTTTACCAGTTTCTTTACAAACCATTAAAGGAATGGATTCAGGGTAAGCCGGGTAGCCATAGTTTCATTATGAAAACTGACAAGGTAAACCAAACAGGTGGACCTCAAAATAGCTCTGCATATTGTCTCTATTTATTTTTGTAACATGATAGGAGCAGACCTTATTCAAGGCTATAGCATGATCTTTTTTCATGAATGCTGAACGATATCATGAAACAGAATCAGACACCTTTCATGTCATTTTGACACTTGCTTTTGGAGTGTGGCCTTTCTTAACCTTAGTACACTCTATTTCCTGCCAGCTAGAGCAGCCTTTTTTCAATGACATTACTGTATATTGTGCAATAAAAAAGATTACAGCACAACAAAAGTACTAGGATCGTCGACCTTTGCAGAGTTGTTTATCACCAAGACTTTGGCCTTTTCTAGCCTTTTTTACTGTGCTGCAAAGCCTTCGCCTACAATGATTGAAGGGTGACACAATTTCCTCTCGCTATAGTAACGAGTTCTATAGTAATCTAGCCTCGTGTTTGCTGTAGGGCGAGAAGAATGCCGTCAATAAAAATGTTGGTGCTCGCTCGGGATACATTTGCGAGCGGGCTTATAGGAGGCCAAAAGTCGATTCTACCACAACCTCCTTCTTCTTTCAAGCTATAGGCAAAAACCCATTATATGCACGCGTTCGGTGTTGTTCTTTATTTTAGCACGGGCGCCTAAGGCGGTCTTGCGCTCGTAAAATCCAAGACTTTAATAGGGAGAAGGCAGGCAAACCAAAAACAGTCAGATTATTAGATAGGCGTCAGCGTCACAGACCTGAGTATCGGTTTCTAACCTCGCTCTCACAAGAGCCGGCGGAGACCGCCGGAGGCCGGCGGTAATAAAAGCGATCGTGGCGGGAAAATGTAGTGAGAGTTGACCTAAAAAAGGCGGATCCCGCCAAGGTCAGCCGACATGGAAAATCACTTAAATGCCCACTTTCACAGAGAAAATAGGCCTCCTTTTGTATCAATATTATCATTAGCCAAAGAGACATTTTTTACTACTTTCTTTCTTTCAGAATGGATGCTTGCAGAAGCGTATGATAAGGGGAACGTGATTGGAATTACTTAGAACTGTCCTCCCCCGTTTTTTCGGCTGCCGTTGAATTTCTCAAAAAGTTTCAGACTTGAAAGCACTCTAGCAAATTTGATACTGAGATTGGTGCATCTATTTTTCAAATGCTTTGGCTCACTTCGAGGTCGTAGTAGTAATTTTAGCCTCTACAATGGACTCGCACTAGTGAGAGCTGAGCTATTCTTTTCAATTTAAGGGGGAATCTGCTTTAAAAAAGATATTTCACAAGGAGCTCAAGCGCTGGGGGAAAACAGTTCCTTGACTTAGGCGTCCAAAGCCACCTCATATTCAGTGCTTTGGCCTCGCTCCGCTCAGGGGTTTTCTCTGGAAATATCCTTGGCTTGACACAGGCCTTTCAGTGTGTCTGGATCAGAGTTGATAACGGAAGGAGAACAGTGCAATGACATTGTTAAACTCTTGACAGTAAAGAAACTCTGGGATCTTCTCGTACATACAATAAGACATAGATATCTATCTCTGTGGATTTTAGGCCTGTTATTGGCCTTTCAAATTAGCATGTAACCGGAAGCTGCAGCTGTTAACAATCAAGGGCAGTAGACGAATTGCGTCATGACTTCAGAAATACTTAGGTTCTTAGGAAAAAGCAACTTCGTATTTCTAGTGCAACGACCGAAGAAATGATGCTCAGAACAGTTCAAATATTTACTTTCTTATTAATAGTTTGCTTCAGCAGAAATCGTCGACTCATTGTGGTTTCAAATTGATGTTTAAAGCCAAAAACCTGCTTCGCTCGAAAATCCGTGTCGCTCCAAGCTCCTAGTGGCAATAAACCTCAAAACAGCCTCTCGGCCTCGGAGGCCACAGTTTCCTCGAGACAGGAAAATAACAAATATAAACCTAACATGCTAACTAAAGGAGGCTAGGCTTGTGTTTGTTTTGATACCACCACTCCCCGCTTGTGTTATAATGGAAGGGTATCATGATTTATTAACAGAACTGTGGGTCTTCATCTGAACCGTCAGCACATTGCTCGATGCCATCACACCGTACTGTGCTAGGCAAACATAAAGTTCGCCCTACAATGGAAGAAGGACATTTGATTCCATTTGTCTGGCATTCAATGTCATTTCCGCAGGTTTCGTCAAGCTCATCAGCTCCATCAATACACTGGTGCTGTCCATCACAAATCATTTTCTTGGGCAAGCATCTCAACTTTCCGTCAATCCGGAATTTGCACTGGAACTCATCCACCTCACATTTGACCTGATTGCAAGTTGATTCCATCTCATCGGATCTATCAGGGCAGTCCTTAAAGTTGTCGCAGACATTGGCTTTGTCAATACAGGCTGGACCGGAAGTTGTGAGATTGTGACACCTGAATTGATCACTTGGGCATTGAATCTGGGAGCAGAGAGCGCTGGCCTCATCCTCTCCATTGGAGCAATGTTGGATTCCATCACAGACCTTGGATTTGTCAATGCAAAGAGGTCCTGTACTGTTCCTGAGATTGCACTTGAACTCGTGATCAATGTTGCAATCTCTGGTTGAGCAGGTTTCTTGAAACTCATCGCTCCCGTCACCACAATCCTCCTCGCCATCACATAGCCATTCCTCCTTGATGCAGGTCCGAGATCCATTGACATAGGAGATACACTTAAACTCATTACTGAGACATTGCCAATCTTGACAGACTTCTTCCAGCTCATCTGTTTCATCATCGCAATCAGGCCTCCCGTCACAGATGTGGTCCCTTCCAAAACAGAGTCTATTGCTAGAGACGCTCTGGTTGCGACAAGGCATGCATCCACAAAGTTCTGGCGTTTCATCCGTTCCCCTATGACAATCTGGTTGTCCATCACAGACTTGTGATTGCGGGATGCAGAGTTGAAATGAACAGCAAGAAGAATCAGAGTAATGTTCGCATTTGAACTGATCCTCTTTGCACATGAAATTTTCACAGGTGGACGGCCACTCGTCCTCACCGTTCCAGCAGTCCCAATTTCCGTCACAAATATCCCTGAAAACAATGAATTGTGAGAAATCTAACAATCGTTTTGTCGTTTTGCTGATATTTACCTACCTGAAAGGAACGCACATGTCGTAGCCTCTCTTGTACTTGGAGCATCGAAGCTCATCGTCCTTGCATTCCATAGACAAACAGAGTTCCAACTCTTCATCAGCTCCACTGTCACAATCATCATAGTCATTGCAAATAGCACCCATAGAAATGCAAGCATTTCCAGTCTTGTCTGGACAAGTAAACATTGATGGATGACAACCACTGGATCTGCACACCTCTTCGTTTTCGTCACTACTGTCGGGACAGTCTCGGTTGCCATCACACATTTTGTCCTTTGGAATGCAAACTGGACAAGTGCACTTGTCCAACTTTGAGCACTGGAACTCTTCAGGACCGCACTCCAGTTTTGGACAACCTCCCTTGTCGCGACATTTGTATTGCCGACAAAGAGGCAACTCCTCATCTGATCCATCAGGGCAATCTCTTCGCCCATTGCACAAGTCATACTCAGACAGGCACAGTCTGCCAGTGGTCCTGTTAGGGCATCTGTACACATACACGTTTGGATCTGGGCATTCAAATGAATTGCAAAATTGGTTGCTTTCATCTGAGCCATCAGCACAGTGGTTGTATCCGTCACACAAGGAATAATCTGGCGCGCAAACTTCTCCATAGACAGTCCTCTCGCCAGAATCACATTTCTTTCCATTATTTCTACAAGCCGATTGGCATACATCTTCACTCTCATCGTATCCGTCATCACAGTCTTTCGGTCCATCGCAAAGCTACAACATAAGTATCAATGATCTTAAACGAATGTCTTTCTTTTCATGTTGGATTGAATCTTACCCCTCCTGCATCAATGCAGTAGTCTCCACTTGTCCGATTTGGACAAATGAACAAATTACGTTCTGGTTCATGACAGTAATCCTTGAACTCGTGGCAAACTTCAGTCACTTCATCAGCTCCATCCTCGCAATCAATGAGTCCATCACACATTTCCCATTTGCTCACGCAAAGTCTGCCTTTGGTTCTGTTTGGACATCGGAAATCTTCTGGATTGCATGTCATTTGGTTGCACAGATCCATGGATTCGCTACTTCCATCCTGGCAAACGTTCCATCCAACGCAAACCTGTTTCATTGGAACACAAAGTGGATACTGCTCATCCAAGCATCTAAACTCATCTGGTGCACATCTTCTTAACCTAAAACCAAAACCGGAAGTCGACTAGGATTCAGTCATATTTTTAATCAACCTGCAGTTTTCGGGCAACTCGTCAGTTCCATCATGACAATCCTTTTTGTTGTTACACAACTGCGAAATGTCAATGCACAATGGTCCACTCTTCCTGTTGGGACAAGTGAACTTGTCCTCTGGACAAACAGCATTTTCGCCTGGACAATTTTCTTCGTCCTCGCCTCCGTAGCAATCTCTGAATCCATCGCAAAACATGCTGAACGGAGAAAATATAGTTTATACAGAAAACTATTCGTATGATTTAAATTCTTACGTGTCTGGAATGCAACGAATTTGATTGCAACATTGATGTAACCCCTCTGGGCACTCTTGATAGTAGTGGTCGTCAGAGCTTGGCGTCCTTGCCCCAATCACAAAGATTGGACAAATAAACAGAAGGAAATGGATTAACTGCATCACCTTGGCTTGTATTTCTTTCAGCTGACAATTCTTCCTTTATGAGAAAACGAGTTACTCGCAATAACTGAGTTTGAATTGAAAAGACGAGAGTTCAAAGAGGACAGCAGGAAATACGGATTTGCTACGCTAAATGAGCATGAATTTCATTTTTATTCCTTCTTCTTGTTGAAGCCAAAATGTTATGGACAATTGCTAGGATCTTCGTCAGAGCCATCGGCGCAAAACTCTTTGCCATCACACATTGCTTCCTTGGGCAAACAGAGAGTTCTCCCTGGAAGCTTTGAAGGACATTTGTAGCCGTTGGCTTGGCATTTCTTAGGATCTGCACAAGTTTCGTCAAGCTCATCTGATCCATCAATGCATTGCTGTTGGCGGTCACACATCATGCTCTTGGGAAAACATCTCGGCTTTCCGTCCATCCTGAAAACACACCGGAACTGATCCTCCTCACACTGTACCAGCTGACAAACTGATTCCAACTCATCAGATCCATCCTGGCAGTTCCTGGCATGGTCACAAACTTGATATTGTGGAATTGATGCTGGACCACCCTTGCCTGTGACATTGACGCATCTGAATTCGCTATCCAGGCATTGTTTTTGACTGCAGGCCGTCTCAAACTCGTCTTCTCCATTGGAGCAGTGCTGGAACCCATCACATTGCTTGGACTTGGGAATTTTGAATGGTCCAGTTAAGTTCCACTTGTGACAAGCAAACTCAGTTGAACCAATTTCCAAGGCTGAACAAGTTTCCATGGATTCATCACTGCCATCACCGCAATTCTTATTGACATCACAGAGCCAGTCCATCCTGATGCAAAGTCGGGTTTCGTTAACGTAGGACTTGCATTTGA
>JAAUYL010017436.1_pt1 | contig 10068 bp, 10 predicted proteins | sample 7278011 | NCBI WGS metagenome assembly JAAUYL01 (sample SAMN14350225, study PRJNA611818) | marine sediment metagenome | isolation source: surface marine sediment (1.8m) | place: French Polynesia: Moorea | collected 2018-08 | reverse complement strand
TTTGTTTCTCTTCTTGGGAAAGCATGCGCAGGCGACAAGAATATCCATGAACTTTTAGGCAAAAGATATTCTGAAAAGTATCTATTTACCTGTAGAACGATTTCACAAGTTTTTTGTGCTTTATACTTCCGGTTACTTTAAGAAAAAGTTGAAAGATCCGGTGACAACTTAGTGTACTGAAATTTGAAAGCAACATTTTTAAAAGGTACAAGCAAGTCTTGAGACGTGTCTTGAACAAATAGAAATCAAGATAATGCTGGCTTTTCCTGCTCTTCCCTCGAGCCTTGACGTAGCTCGAGATTCCAATATAGATAAGGATGTCGTAGATATCTGTGATCGACACGTGCTCGGTGAACCGGAACCGGAAATGCGAAAACAAATCCGTTTCCAAAACAGATTTACCTGTCTCTTTGCCTCGTCCTTGGTCAAGGACTCGATGTCAAGTCTGCAAATTACTTTTTTTTGCAAAATAAGTAAAAAACTCGTGAAATTTGTTTCCCAACTTTTTTGCAACTTGCAAAATTCGTGCACTTGAACTTTAAACTGGATTTTTTCGGGAAATATTTTCTAGCCACCAGCTGCTCCTTTCCAGCAGTCTAAAAGAGACAAGGTAAATGGCAATATTTAAATGAAAATGGCGGGAATTTTCGAATTTTGCTTGCAGAGAGATTTCAGGTCGTTGCTGCCGCTATTGTTTCTTGAGGAGGCCACCGACGATTTGAAAGAAACAACAAAACCTGAAAAATAATGTATTGAGTTCTCTAACCTCAGCCTCGGCGTCTCCGTCTTCGTCGTCCTCCCGCAATGCAAAAAACATTTTTCACAAGTTTTTTTCCTCCTCTCGGCCTCGACTGTTTTCATAACCCTTAGCATTAGCCAGATAGCTAACTTCTCTTTCAGTTTGAAAAATGGATCTCTCAGCTGAAACTGATATGTAAATACTTTCAAAAGTATCAAGACGGTTTGGCTTTCTATAATTTTCTGTGAAAATGATATGCTAAAACTTGCAAGGAAGGAGGAGATACAGTAAGTAGATTTCTATAATTTTCCGTGAAAATGATATGTGGATTTGGTCTAGGTGTGTATGTTTTGACAGACCGATTTCAAAACATTATTTTCCATGGCCTTTAAAAGAGTCCGACACTTTTTGAGCTTGACAAGTCTCACGTAGGAATTTCCCCCCATTTTCGAATTCTCGTGTTTCAGTGAGTCTCCAAATGACAATGCTTGATGTACATGCGCTCTGTTTTGCTTTGATTCAGGAACAACTATACCGGTTTCGGACTTCTCACTGCCCCAGAATGTTGCCGACAACATCGGCAAGCTCGTCATGGACAAGTTCGCCGAGATCATGGCTGGCCAGTCGCAACACACCCGGAGGAAGGTCCTGGCCGGCATTGTCATGACCACGGACGGCGACATGATGGAGAGCTTCGACGTCATCTCCGTCACCACCGGCACCAAGTGCGTCAACGGCGAGCACATGTCTGTGAACGGGAACTCCTTGAACGGTAATTAATTAATCAAATTAATTAACCTAGCCTTTGTTCGAATCTAACTTTTACTCATTAGATTGCCATGCTGAGATTGTCAGTCGCCGATGCCTCGTCTCCTACCTGTATGATCAGCTCGAACGCATTTGCCATGATCAAGATTCGATCTTCGTTCCCAAAGAAGTTGCCGCCGTTCGAGATCAGGCCGGGCTTGGCGGTCGGGTTCGAACCCGATCCCAAGTCGAGGCCGACGCGGACAAGAAGGGTGATAATGAAAAGGCGACGACGGCGACCGGATACAGGCTCAAGGTAGGATTTTTGTCCTCTCCGATTTCGCGAGTTTTTTGTTGTTGACCACCTCCTGGAAAATTAGCTAAAACTGGCCTTTTTTTCAGGACGGAATTCGATTTCATTTGTACATCAACACGGCTCCCTGCGGCGATGCCCGTATTTTCTCACCTCATGACGCAGAAACCGGTCCTGCTTCAGAAGTTGACAGACACCCAAACAGGTACAGTGTCAATTCACTTTGATAAAGATGTCAATACTTATTTCATGACTTTTTTCAGGAAAGCCCGAGGACAACTGCGGACCAAGATCGAGTCTGGAGAGGGCACGATTCCAGTCAAGTCTTCCGATGGAATTCAGACTTGGGATGGGGTTTTGCAAGGAGCACGACTGTTGACCATGTCTTGTTCAGGTAAGTTTTCAATAAATTAGCTTGGTTACACCAAAACCACGACGTATTTCTTGCAACTCTGACAAAACTTGTACTGTGAAACGGGGTGTCAAAACCAACGACTATACATACTATATTTTTGCTTGTTGCCATGCTTCGAAATTTGGTTCTTTTAATGGAATCTAATTATATGGCAGCTCTTACAATCTTACCTTAGGAGAACAGGATAAATGTGGTTGATTCAAAAAGTTTGTTTCAGAGTGTTTTTCCCGACTCAAGTCTCTAAAGATTTGCTTCAAAAACAAGTACACGCCAAGTACTTTTGTAACTTCCATTGAAACACATTTGCCTAGTTTTTTACCTTAATCAATTATGCATTTTAATTAGACAAGTACTGCTTATAAAAGTAATTATTCAATTAGTGGGATGCACAGAACCTAATTTAATTTGGCTAGAACTGTGACGCAAGAGCATCCAAACTCCGAATAGGCTCTCAATTTTAAATTGCCAATTTCCTGTTTTTATTTCCATTTCAAAATAGTAGAATTGTAAAAGTTGAGAACCAGCAAAACTTTATAGATGCCAATTATTATTTCTTTTTGTTGTGAAAGGTCGTTGATGACGTCCAACCACGAGGAAAAAATAGCCTATAATTTCGCCTACAATTCAGCAAAATGTCAAAAAAGTTTTCTATTTTTTTTTCAGACAAACTCGCCAGATGGAACGTACTTGGAATCCAAGGGGCCTTGCTGTCGCATTTCATCCAGCCGATTTACCTTTACTCGGTTACCTTAGGCTCACTGTTCCACCCCCATCACATGTTCAGAGCCGTGACTGGGCGTATCCAGGTAAGTTTTACTCGTGACTTCCGGTTTCCCCTGAATGTCACTCACTTCCGGTTTGGTTTGGTGATTGCAGAATGTACTCGAAGATCTGCCACAAGGCTACAAGCTGAACATACCGAGGCTGAATTTGCTGTCCTCGCCAGAGGTTAGGCAACCGGGTAAAGCACCAAATTATTCAGTGAATTGGTCGGTTGGACTTGATGCTCCTGAAATTGTGGACGCCATGAAGGGCAAGGATCAGGTGAGTTATATCAACCTTGTCAAAGAAGGCTAAGAATTTAGTATGCTTAAGCTACGCTCCAGTAGAAGTTATTCAGCCTCGGGCGCGTGCCAGGTTGAGAAATATGTATTGTGTGCTCCGCTCTCCTCTTCTTTCCTTCACCACATAACCTCTCTGGTAAATTATTGCCATATCAAAAGGATGTGCGGTTAACTTAATCGACCTCTGCGAGGCTAAATACAATATATAATCCAGTTTTCCTTATGTTGTCAAAGAGAAAAATCAGGTTCCCCACGGCAAAGATAAAGGAGATTGCTCAATATTAATTAACTTGCTTTGCATTCATAAAAATGTCGGTTATGTGGGAAATGCATTTCCGTAGATTATGAGAAAAATGTAAGATATTTATTACCTGGTTTTGACCCACCATTTCAAACAATAGCATTGTTTTAGTTCGCACACCAGGAAAGCAAACAGTAGCCTCCTTTTTGGATGGTGTGTTTGTGTAATGTATTAGCAAAAGATATTGTTTTAAGTGGAGGAGAAGATAGATCTAATTGGGTCTGCATGAAGTACTCAAGTACAATTGCCATTTTCTCAGAAAAGAAGAAAACTATGGGAGAAACTAAGTAAACACGCAAGACCACCATTACAGCATACCCCACCCAGATTCCGATGATATTAGCTTAACAATAATGTTCTTTTTCAGGAGAAAGGCACGGCTTCGAGGCTGGCAAAAATATCCTTCTTCAGGCGATTTCTCAAATTAGCGACCTCGGAAAAGCTGAGGCCGCTCGTCGAGGCTGTCGCCGAAGCAGACCTCGGGCAATATTGCGAGGCCAAGTCAAAATCAACCGCGTTTCAGACTGCCAAAAACCGGTTGTGCGAAGCCTTTAAAAAGGCCGAGTTGGGAGCCTGGGTGAAGAAACCCATGGAGCAGGACGAGTTCTCGTTGCCAGTATCAAACAAGTCCTCCATTTAATGAGTGATTAATGAATTAATTAAGTACTTAGGAAGTATTTACCTGTAAAATGAAATCCCAAGTGATCCTATACTATCGTAAAACAGTTGTCATTGTTGAAACGAATTGAAAGCTCAAACTTTGAACGTAAACGTTGTTTCTGAATCAGTGCAAAATCCAAGACGAAAGCCTGACCATTAAAATTAATTGAAGTACCATCAGAATGCCTTAGAAAAAACGTGTTAAAAGAAAAAGCTCTAACTAAATATAGGACAAAGAGTTATCTAACTATTTTTAGAAGAAAATAGTAAAGTCTACATACTTGTAAAAGAAATATGAATTTATAAACGCACCACCTCTTTCAGAATTGCACTGTTAAAACTACAGCACGTCCACCAAAAGCACCCTTACAAAATCTATGTAGATTGCAAAGAATTAAACAACAGAAGAGACCTAAATTATTCTAATGTAAAATTTTAATCTTGTCTCTAGAATTCATTCTATACAGAAATATATCTAACCAATGATATGAAAAGAAAACTGATTCTTAGTTTTGTAGCAAAATGGATGGTGATGACTTCGCTGATAAAAACTTGTCAAAAACATTCGTCTTGCAAGAAAGTGTTTCGTGTCTTGTCAGTTCTTGAAGATGGAATTCTGACAGTTTTATTGTTTTTTGGCGCTTTTTGTACTTTTCTTGGCTTTTTATTCCTGATGAAAGCAAGGAGAAATTGACCGTATGTTACAAGATTCCTAGGAAGTTTTGCCCCTTGCAACAACGACAACAACTGATGCAAATCATTTGGAATTCTTACCTAAAGGTCTAAGACACTTTTTATTCTCGTCCTTGTCGTTTCGTTCTGACCACGTGGCCAAGCCCCAGGCGCAACCGGAAATTATCTCAAAGTTACGACATTTCCGGTTCATTGAGTCTGCAAATTGATATTGGAAAACATAAGTGAAGGAGCGGGATCCGATTGGGTCGGATAGATTTTTGATTGAACTACTATCCGACAGCCGGGGATCCCAGTTTGATTTCTGGATGTGCTAATGGTGTGTCGTTTAATTTTCAAGGCTGAGGTCAAACAATTGCCCCCATTAAAGAGCAGCATTCCTTCATGACATCCTTAACATTTAAACGAGACGGTCGTAGTAAAAATCACAACTAATAGGACCTCATCCTGCACGATTTTCGGGTGAAATATCATTATTTCTTTTACAAAATCTTTGTTTATTTGGACCTTTTATGATGGGTCCATTTGGAGATTTCCAGATTTCACGGAAAAAATGTCTGTCTCTGTTTACGAATTATCTATTAATTTCTCTCTCCCGTTTGTTTAGTTTTAATTTGATGTTGATACGATTTGAATGCCCCACGCAAAGAAATAAAAAAAATCCACCCGCGAGCAAATACGTCATAAGCAGCAGGAGACCTCGGTGTAGTGGAGGAGAAAATAAACTGTTAATTGATTTTCAAGCCTCTGAAAAAAGAGAGAAAATGCTTAATTGTGAATAAATGCGAGTACAGGTTGTAACTTCTTTTGGAAGATCAAAAAACGTTTTCCCATGCGTCAATTCTGTACTTAGAAATGCATAATAAATGTCTCCAAAAACTGGTGCTCGTGTGCAAAACAAAGAGAAAATATCCAATGGCATTTTGGTACAAGTTTGTTTTTGTTCTATGCTGAAAAACACAGCCCCCAAAAAAGATAAACAAGGGATCAAAGCTAAACGATAAATAGGAGTCATGGGAGTTTTATTTGCTAGAAATGCTCTCCCCCGCAAAAAAGTTGATGAATTCTTTATACTCTAGCTTATGTTTCTACATAGTCAAGTATTTTGCAAGAAAGGCAAAATCCAATAAAAATTTTAGAGTCTCGTGGTTGTTGCACCGTGTGCATCAGCTTGCCTCCTTGGCGCCAGATAAAACCCCTTTCAGGAAAATTGGGTTTGAAAAAGTTTTCCTACCTACTGATTTCATGACTTGTAGCCTACTATACTTACTGTATATATGCATTTGAATTCTTAGAGCTGGTCCAGGCCGAAGTAATGTCAAGCAAGAATTTTTACAACTACAACTTTTCCCTATAGCTAGTACACATACTCACCTATGCAGCATTCTGAGCCTGAGCCTCTGCTTCGATGACGTCCTCGCTCAGCCTCCGCCGAGGCCGCGTTTTAGCGAGCGGGCTTATGGGGTTCGTTGTCCTTACTTACTTACGTACGTGTCTGCATAAGTGCGAAGCTTGAAATTCTGGCGACTGGCTTTCGAACTTGAACTGCTTTCTAAAAACGAACACGAACAAGGTGCTTCGGTGGACAAGGTCATCTTTGCATTTTATAGGGGTTTACAACACTTGTACAGACTGACATATCTCATCATCAAGGACAGCTATATCAAAAAATGTAAGAATATTCGACAGGTTTTCATGGGACTTTTCTGTTTAAATCATCTTGGTGCATGGGCAATCTCGGCTTGCTCTCCCGCTAATTGTCCAGTGCCCAAAAAAACTGAAAAATACCAACAAGACTGAACCTCGACACAGACAACTCTTGTATACATATACCTCATGACTGAAGAGTGACAACAACACCACGTGGTCTATGTAGAGGCGAGTTCTAGACCTCGGGAGCAGTCCTGCACACGCTGAGAAATTGTGACTAGTGTTTTATTTAAGCGGCGGTGGGCATATGCAGTCTTATAGTATTTACCTATATAGACTAAATAAGTAAGTAAAAAGGAGGAGCATGGAGAATAGAGCGCGAACGTTGATGCTGTCTGTATGTAGGTCTTGTGAGTTCTTTCTTGGCTTCAGTTGTTAAACAGGTGATCTTCAGGCGGCAGTTACAGTTACACAATGTTACATACCTACCTACTAAAACATATCTATATGGACTCTAAATAACAGAATTTATGCCTTATGCAAGCCGAACGGGAGACGGAGACTGAGTCACATTTCAGTAACGCAAAGCAGTTGTTATTGTGAATCTACCACAGTTACTATTCTACACTATATAGATAAATTGAAAGAAAGCATCAGAGTGAACTGAAGAACACAGTTTTTGAAAGGAGAAAAAAGTGACCAAACATCCTTTGACCACAAGAGACTTCTTTTTTTGAAATCCTATCTCTTTTGCTGAAAGGAAACTTCAACCATCAAACCAGAAGTAAGTTATTAAAAGCATTAAATGAAATTGACCAGCAAGGTAAAGTTGACATTTCAAGCAAAAAATAGTGCTATTTTTGGTATATAATGCAAAAGGAATTGTGTCTCAGATTTGGTTTCAATTCAGTTGTTTTTGGCTACTTTTCTTGACTGCAACGTCTGTGCGATTAACTTGATAGACACATAGCGCCCGCGAAAATCTTTATAAATGAGGCAATATTGTCTTAATGATGGGTGTAAGGTTAATGTGTGTTGCTTTTCTGTGAAAACTTACCTTCACTCCCATGAGATTGGAAAAAAGTATAGCAAGCTACAAGGTAGATATAGCTGTCCTGAAACTTTTGTTGAAGTAAGTTACATAGTATAGTACCTAAATATTTAGCAGCTATGAATTTTGTCCTTCAAATCACAAGTTTATCTTGCTGCACAGCTGCTGCATTGTAATATTTCTTAGAAAAAAAGCATGTGGATGTCAACAATTCTTCCAAATAAAACAAGGAATAAAAATCTCCATTCAGATTTTTTCACACCTCTTCCATCAACTCAAACAAACAAACAAACCAAAGTTTTTGGCAGAAAGGTACTCTCTATTGTTAAATAGACAATAAGAAAACCTCAAAGTTCAGTTCCTATGGTTTTTTCCGGCTTTCTTTAAGCTGATTAAAGCTTTACAATATTGGTATTATGGCCTATTGGGGATTAACCAACTTACTTGAATTATCAATAATTTGCAGCAGGTGGGCCTAATTATAAGCCTTATGAGGTATTAAATTAACAAGTATCCTGCTTTGTTTCAGAGTACCGGAAGTCAACTGCTTTTGTCCACGTGTTAGTGGTGAAGACAATTAGTTTGACCGGCTCAACCGGTTTCTGTTTGTTGCCTGCCCGGACTGCCATGACGGCCATGGCGGCCCCGCCCCCGGCTGGTTGGCAATGTACGTAATTTTCTCAGCCAACGATCTCGTCGAAGAGTCCTATTTAGCATTGATACCTCAGGAAAGCGAGAACCCACCGCCAACTGGTAAGTCCATAGATTGTCATTGTCAGGAACCGGAAGTGAGTGACATTCATTTGTTCCAGGTCTGAGAGCTTCTTCAGGCAACGCAGCTCCTCCTCCCCCTTCCCCCTCTGCGAACTCGGGCTTGCCGATCGCGCCGCCCGTCTTCCACGACACCAACCCCGAGCAGAACGCGGCCTCGGCCATAGTCGCATCAGCTGCAACTTCCGGTTTTGAAGAAAACCAAGAGCTGCCACATTTGACCCAGCTACAGCCTAGTGACCGGCCGGACAGTTTCTACTACCGGCCCACGGGCGGTGAGCCCGCCCTGCCCGATCTTGTACCCGATTTTGGTGTCACAGGATCAGCGCCTCGTTTTGCAAACGAGCCAAACAGCGGCGCCTCGGCGCGAAAATACGGTGGAAAAGTAGACCACGTGATCAACATCATGTCATTGGCGCCTGCGCCATCGACACAGCCAACCCTCGGGCCCGGAATTCCGGTTGGGCCCTCGGGTCCAGGGATTGGGGCGCCCGCGGGCGCCATTCCCGCGGGCTCGGGAATTTCGGGCGCCGAATTTCCGGTTTCCGGTTCCGGTGGCAAAGGCGGCAAAGCTGTGCCCATTCGGAACTTGATCCACCCTACGCTAAACGAACCGCTGAAAAATCAACAACAAATCACGTTCAGACTCGTCAAAACAGGTAAGACCAAAACATGCTGCCCTCGGGTAGGGTCGATATTATCTAAGTAATTGGTAACCGGATATGCCCTTGGCAAACAAAGTCCATTTGCTTAGCTGCAGGAGAAACATCAACTTTTACGTTAGGAGGGAAAGGAAATGCTTCTCTATTAAAGTAATCGAATTAGACTCTTGACACAACAATAACACGTGGTTTTGTTTACTTTTTGCCACTTGTCAACAGCTGTCAATTACGTTGGATCGACCGTTTTTAATTTGCCAAGAAAGCTCCAGGTTTTAAAAGATCGCAAGGTTGACACGTACGTGCGTCACTTTAATGTAGGAAAAAATGGTTAACAGAATTAGCAAGATGAAAGCAAATAGCCATAATCAAAGCCAGTCTACCCAATGACCTGCTTTCGAGATAGACTGAAGAGCTTTCTCTGAGTCCCATGGGAAAACCTGTGAAATTGATTTAGTGCATCAAGGCTGATGTCCAATAATTGGATGTCACTTTTACACGATATCCTCTCCTCTTCTCATGTCAGGAACCATTTTTCCCCGAGCAGTTCTTTCAAAATCACGACGACACAGGATCGATATAACAGGGCTTGCAAAATTAGATATCATCTGAGAGTACAAGACGAAAATTGCAATTATGCAAATCTTTGAAAGAGAGAGAGAGTATCGATATTCAAAACCCTTGAAGTGGTGAAATCAGATTACGCGTGCAAAAATCCACTATCCAGATACATGACTTCGGCATCACTATATGCAGGAAAATCACTTCTCAAAGGGAATTTTCAATCAGTTAACCATTAAAGTTTGAAGGCTCTGCAACCGAGAATGAGCCATGATCCAAACGAAAGCAAGGAAACGATGATGTACAGCAAGGCCAAATGCTTTCGATGAATAGGCATGATTATGAAGGTCAGACAGGCTCGGCCTTTTTTCAAGGCTGAGAAAAATATGCAGTTATTATTGTCCTCCTTGCCTCTCAGACTTTCGGAAAACTTCTGAAGCGAAC
>JAAUYL010039296.1_pt1 | contig 10078 bp, 10 predicted proteins | sample 7278011 | NCBI WGS metagenome assembly JAAUYL01 (sample SAMN14350225, study PRJNA611818) | marine sediment metagenome | isolation source: surface marine sediment (1.8m) | place: French Polynesia: Moorea | collected 2018-08 | reverse complement strand
TGCTTCTTTTCTTATCTAATTCTCGGTGAAACCGGAAGTTTGTCACTGCCCCCTCCGGGAGGGGGCATGGACAAACTTCCGGTTTCTGCCAGCATTTCTTTCTTTTCAGGGTCTTGGCAAACATTGAGTTATGGAGAGTAGGCCGGAAATTTCACGAGGACAAGGCGGCAGCATTAAGAAACCGTACGGTAAACTGCAATTTAAACTGGATTCTATATTTATTTCTTGCTCTAATGACATGAATTGAGCAAAAGAAACATAACAAATCTTTTTACCAACGGGTAATGTGAATGACAAGTGTACAGTATTAGCTGTAGAATGATGATCTGTGATCGTGGAGCAGTTTTTCATAGTGGCCAGGCTCGAAATTTCATTACGCCATTGGGCGATTACATATTATCGGCCACAACTTTGATATTCTGCTATTTGTTGATACAAGGGAAGAAAGGATAATTTAAAAGAAACGAATGCACGGCTAGTACATTTAGAAATCATGGAGATCTCTAGTCCAAATGTGGATGATGTGCCGGTCAGTGATGATGCCCTTGGCTATGGCAGACCTCTTGGGAATGTGGACAATCTCTTTGCTGCGTCCAACAACTTCCATGACGCCGCACTCCCTCCAGTCGAAGTCGCCCATTTTTGCCTGAAAGCGTTGACATTCCAGTCTCCTGACTTTGGCAGACTTGCCGTCCTCGGAATCGCCGAGGTAGTAGCAGCAGTGGCGCTCGTTGGTGACGATGATGTGGTCCATGTCAGTGGCCTTCGCCTTTTCACGGAAGCGGAATCGAGGTTCACACGAGTGACCTTCTTTTGCTGCTAGCAACGTGTTGATGTGCACCTGAAAAGGTCAAAGCGCAGTTTTGAATGCAGTAAACTGTACAGTGAAATTTAAGTGCCACCCTCACCTGCTTGCCAATGCTTTGTGACTGTTCGATGAAGGATCTCCTGACTGTGCCATAGAAGTCTTCGGCCTTCTCGGTGGACATAGCTCCAAGGGGCATTCGGGCTCGCCATTCAGGCATGTGGTGGAGGGCGTGGAGGTTAGGCACGCAGCCGTTTTTGCCAAGGAGCTCCTCCACCTCCTTGTACATGAGGGTGATTTGTGCCTTCACCACCTTGCCGTTCCAGCTGCCGCTCTTGTACCAGGCATCGCCCTGGGCTAACATCCGCATGATGAAGGTGTATCTCAGCCACACCATCCCGACCTTCGGGAAACCGCGCTTGAGCCAGGCATGACCAATGTCAATGCCACAGAGAGCAGTCAAGGCTTTCCACTCATTGGCTCGGAAGTTTGGCACGTCGATTGGCCTTGGGCTGCGCTTGAACTCGGAGGGGACTCTCAGCTGGCAGTAGATTTTGCTGATCTCCTCAGTCAGGTCCGCCGTCTGGATTTTGCTGAGGAACCTCCTCGGGAAATTCTCCCAAAGGAATTTGGTTAGCCCGGAAAATAAATGCATCGGGTCTATAGGGACATTGGAGACGATGTTGAACCCCTGGATGTCAAGCAGGCTGCTGCGAACCTTGTGGCCTCCGACGGGAAGACCTTTTGCGCGCGCAGCCTCGGGCAAATTCTCAAAGCAGAGTTCGTCTCGTGGATCGCCCTGGGTGGTCCAAAATGGCCAGGTCATGCCTGGCCCGCCGTCGCGTTTCTCCCCTGGGGCAAAGCAAATCTGGCAGCCATACTCCGCGTTGTGGTTGCTGAGGCCGAGCAGCCGTAGCCGTTCTGGCATGTCCGCCAGGACCAACTTGACGCGGACGTTCGGATTCAAATGAAGTTGATGAAGGAGGCCCTCGAGCAACTCTGGACCGTCGATCTTGTAGTCCTTGGCGTAGACAATCGTGTTGAAGGCGAGGATGAGATTGCAGCATTGGTGACGGAGCACCTGACAAATCATCTTGCTGCTTCCGGTTGAGGAGGGGGAAACGCCGTCGACGTAGAAGTGGATGGGAATTTCGTCGTTGTCGTCCAGTGCTGCCTGCAGTTCATCGCCACGTTGTCCTTGATGCAACTCGGCATGGTACGCGAGGAGGTCCTTGAGGTCAGATCGTGTCTCGACAACAATGCAACGATACTTGTGGGAGGGAAACCTCTTCTTCCGGAACTTGGAGGCGAGGACACGGTAAACTGCTCGGGTCTGCTTGTGAACAACTGTGTAGTGAAGAGTGCAGTTTGGCAGTTGTTCCAAGACTTTTTGTCGCATGGATTGGAATCCTTTTGGCCTTGGCACGTGCATTCCCTCCAGAATGTCACAGATAGCATCCCACACGATCTTGACAAAAACCAGCGGAATATGGTGCTTGGCTGCTTTCGTGAGGAAGTAGGTCATGATCCCCTCGGGATTGTCGGGCGTGATCTTGCTCTCGGGGTAATGGAAGAGCAACTCGGCATTGGTGGGAAGCTTTTCGGCGACACCGCGATCCGCATTGATAATTTTGCGTTTCGCGTCCGACATGATGTTGTCGTACTGAAAAGGAACATGAAAAAAATGATTTACAAGCAAATTAGAGTCACTTAATTGAACATAATGTCAATTCTAATGGAAAACAATGGTTTCAACCAGGAATTTTCAATCAAATCTTTAATCCTGTCATAAGGCATGGAAGTGCCAATTGAATTTTTTTTTGGACAGAAAATAATCGAAAAATTTGCTGATTTATTTTGGAAGTCAAGAGTTTTCGAATTTTTTGGCAAATCTGTCAGTAAACATGTGTGGTCAAAAACGATTTGACACCGTCAAAAAGTTATGTAATTTTTTAAACGATTTATATACGATTCAATGTATAAGTTGAAAGTTGGATGGCAAGTCTCTCAGACTGGAGTAATGCTTTCAGTAAACTGTACAGTAACCCTACATAATGAACCTGTTGTGGAACATTGTGCAAGCAAGTAATAGATTTACCCTTACCGACTCGCGAGAAATGTAGTTGGATGGTCGCGGATGCTTTCGATGCAACTCATCATCTGCACGGCGGCGAACGTTGACGTCGTCGTCCACGAGATCGTTGCGGATGTCGTCTTCGTCCGTTTCGCCGGGGGAGTCATCTGCCGAGACGTTCATGTTCAGACAGCCCGGATCTTCGTCGGAATCATCGATAATTTCTGCCTCGGACTCAGTTGGAGCATTCTGCTCGTCGTCGTCGACAGTTACCTCAAAGTGGGAGGCGCTGCTGGCTGTGGCCCCGAGGATGTCGCCATCGGAATCGTACGAGACGTTCAAGAAATGCAGGCGTCGGCGTTTGCGCCAAGCGGCAACTTTTGCCTTTGGCCGTTCCTGATTGTCGCTTAGAGTTGCGGAAGTATTGGGCGACAAAGCAAGACTGGGACAAGCTCTTCGCCACAGCTCCAGGTTGCTTGGTCGCGAGTCATGTCCACGCTTCCTTCCAGAAGTCGAATCCTTTGAGGTTGAAGGCATGGGATTGTGGCCAGCATTGTCCGCATTTTCTGCCGATTCACCGCTAAATGAACCGCGGGCGGCACCGGACTTTGCCCGAGCGATCTCCTCCTTGATGGCGTTAGTGGAGGCCACCATTTCATCGTAATCTGACGCGATCGCATTTTGTCTCTGGATGACCGGCGACAAAGCAATCACTGAACTCTCGGTGCCAGGACTTCTGGGAGGCTCCTCGTCGGTGTCAGCCTCACTTTCTGGGGTTTCGTTGCAACCGTCAACAGGCCGCAGTCGGAAGCAGCGCCAACAGAAGCAGCCTTCATCCATAGTGCAGAACTTTGGATCGAGGAGATCGTTGCTCGAGTCGGCGTCCGAGAGAGAGATGAAGGAGGCTCTGCGAACGAAGGTTAAGTCGTTGGCCTCGTCGGCCTCATGCAGCTGTGCGTGAGAAGCAGAGGCACCGGGAGGCGACCAGTCCGACAATTGCATGGCTATTCCCTCAGGTGTTTCGAGGATCTGAAAGGAATAATGCAGTGAAAGCAGTGGTTTTACGAGCAGTAAACTAAAATCAGAACGTACCTCATCCGGCTTTGCTGAACGTGCTGATAGGAAACGGCGAACTTCAATCTCAGGTTGTTCAATCTTTGGCCCTGGATCGGATTCAGTCCTAGTAATGGCTGGCTGTATGCGACTCTGCCGCTTCACAGGCTGAAAATGTATCTCATGTGATGATACGTTCACTTTCAATCATGACCAGTTTTCTCTGCCGTCATGATTTTTGGAAACTTCGAATTAGCGTGACTTACCTTCTCCACGTTATTGGGAACGGTTGGCGTGGACTTGTCGCCATCACCGGTTTTGCTGAACAAACTGAATGCCTGACCCATGTCGGAAGATGTAGCTCTTCAGAAACGGAAGAAAATCACTTAATTTCTTTGTAGAATTTCTTTTCGAATTATTTTCTGCAGTGAACTGATCGGACCACGTTGTAGAAATGTTTAATGGCCGTATTTGTTTTGATTTCAGCTGTTTCGGCAGAAGTGGGCAGCGCTGGCTGTCCTGGGGCGGAGACGAAATGTTTGTTTTCTTTTTGAGTTCCACTTGCACTTAACTTATATTGACGTTTGCTATAAGTGGACAAGTGGGGCAGACTGTTCAATTGAATATGTTACTGGAGGTCTGGCAGCTTTGGCTTGTCGGGCTGGCTCCATGTATGTTTTGAGTTCTTGATACCGGCTCAGTGGCCAAGAAGCAAAGATGTGTTGAGATGTCTCAACTCTTATCAGCAGACCATACTGGCAGTGAAAGTGTGATCGCCATTTTGTCTGATTTTTTCGAATGTGGAGAAAGTTGTGCGGTTTTGTCGAAGGAGTCAAATTTCAATGGAGAAGTACGTTATAAACATGAAGACCGGTAAGAAGGCCGGTAGTGACCAGGGTGGCGGGTTGAGCAAGACGCCCAGTCGTTTCACTCCACCCCTTCCACCAAACCAGCGCTACCTTGCCGAGGTGGAGCTGAAGAAGAAACTGGAGTCCAGAACGGAAGTCGTCGGAGGAATCGTGTTCAGCTTGACCGAGAAGAAGTTCTCCTACTACCCAAACACCGGGTACATAGAGCCGCCGTTGATGAAGCAGTGCGCCGCCGTGAGGTTGCCGTTGGCCAACCTCGGAAAAATTCGACACGACAAGTTCTCTCTCCGGCGCAACTTGGAGGAGCCAGCCGTGCCGGCATTTTTTTTCGCGAGAGTTTTGAAGGGTAAGCATTAGAGTAAACTGCTCAGTAAAAATGCTCATAACTGTCTAGACGAGGATGAGGATTGTAAGAAGTAAATTCTTGCAGGTTGTGCTGATGTCCAATTGAAGTCGATCATCAACTACCTGGACCGGTCCATCGGCAACGTGGATGAGCCTTTCACAACAGTGAACTACAGGGTGCTCACGTATCTCAACCGCGACGTCGTCGTTCCAAAGATGAAATACATGACGAGGACGAAGCAGGACAACCCGTACCTGTGGGTCCCGTATGATTATGACGGCCTGACAACCGTTATGGAAGTGGTATGTAGCCCAGCAGGAATATGGCAGTGTTCTGAAAGGTTGACAGTTCTGATCAATTCACAGGACGCTGTTTACAACGGATTGCCAGATGTTGCAACGGACGTCACCATCAACACGGAGCCGATCCCGTCCAATATTGACCAGGTCGCTGTTGTTGCAAGCCAGGAAGGTGACACGGCAAAGATGGCCACAAAACCGAGCAGCCAGGAGTCCGAGGGCAACGCGCCTGAACAGGGAGACGGCGACGATGAAGATGGAGATCCTGAAGAGGGAGACGGCGACGAGATCGGCGAAAACGTTCGCGAAAAGTCAGACGGGGAACCGGAGATTGCCGAGCCAGCTCTGAATCCGGGGAAGGAGGTCTACACGCAGGTGGAGCAGGATGAAGAGGTCTACACTCCGATCCCGAGGCCCATTTTGCCCGACGGCACACAAATGTTCAGAGTGGACGAAGATGAACTGGACAGTGAACCGCCAAATAAACCGGAAGCTGGATGCGAAAAAGCAAGCGACATGTTTGCCAACAGCGACCAAGACTACAATCCGTCAGATGATGACATCGAGGATGACGAGGACGTTTTTGACGTGGTCCCAAAGATCACCAAGAAAAAGAAGACGAAGCTTGTCACAAGAGTAGGCTCTGATCCCGACTTGGACGGGGACAACGTTTTGGCTGGACAAGTCAATGAGGTGGGTGTAAAGATATAATCAATGATTGTAATGTGAGGAGCTAATGAAATGATAATTGTTTTCTTTCTTGGCAGAATGCAGACCCTGGCCCCCCTGATGAGCGTTGTGCAACGCTTCGTCGCCTCCACGCCAAATTGCCGAAGACCATTGAGGACATCGGCGATCCTAATGCCAACAAGATCGCCTTCACCATGCTCCTCATCAATCTGCGCCCGTTTGTAAGTTGTGTGAGCTTGTGTCCGCAATGAAAATTGTGAAAATTGAACATCAAATTTTCCGACATAGGAAACAGATTACTACCGAGAGGCCGCCATTCCGACGAGACTTCCTGAAATCAACCCTAGCGCTGTGCCACGAAAACGCGAGATCGAGAAGGAGTACAAGCGAATTTGTGGTCTTATTCGAGGGCGAGACAAGTGGGAGCGCTCACAAGTCGAGGGTGCTAAGAAAATGGCGTTGGTGGAGGCACGTGCCAAGAACACAAAGGCTGGTCGGACGAAGGCCAAGCGTCAGGTCGAGATTGAAACCTCGCAACGGCTGGCTGAAAAGGCCACTGCTGAAGCAAGGCGCACCATCGATCTTGTCACTGCTAGCAACGAGGCGGAAGTGGAGGTCGAGCAGCAAGAGGCTGCCGTCTCGATGAGCACCAATTCTGGAAAGGTTCTGCCACTGAACAACGTCTTGCATCGCCAATCTCAGGGTGGAGGCAAGGGCGGAGGTAAGGGCGGAGGTCAGAGTGGCACTTCCGGTTTACCGAGAAGTGCACCGCCAGCTGACTTCGATCAAACGGCGACAGTTGCTAGCACGAGCCTGATGCCTGATTTGCCGAGCATAAATGCCACCATGAACAAGACGAGCGAGAACTTCATGTCAATGTCAATGGCGGGGAAGTCTAAGGCTAAAGTTCCCAAGGGATATGTCAAGTTCGAGGTTGCGAGCGCCATCCACGACCTCGAGACGGCCGTTCTGGAAATGACAAAACAAGGCACGAGGCGCCAACAGGCAGAGGAGCGTCGCCACCGTGTGAGTTTGTTTTAGTTAAAAGTGCTCTGACTTTGCAATGTAATTGTTCAATCCTTTTCAGGCCATGAAGGCTCGCTACCGCCAACAGGAGAGGAAACTGGGGAAGCTAGCTTTGGGCTTTCAAAAATGGCGCGACGCATTTTTTGAATACGATGTCGCGTCGCACCAGACCCTGACGGAGGCTCAGACTGAGCTAATGAGCTACTTCCCCTTGGACGAACTTGGTCCCAAAGTGAATTTTCTCCTCACGAACAAGGCTTCGGCCAGATCAATTGCCAAGAAGGTGATTTATGAGCTCGGCCAGGACGGGATCACTGCTCCCAGTCTGACAGATCTTGTCAACACGGCTGCCAGGACAGTTTTCAGTGGCGGACTACGAGCTCATATGCATTTCTTAATCGGCAAAGCGCCCAGGTAACCGTAGCATTTACTGGAGTTTTAACTGGCTATTGATATTCTATGATAAAGATTTAATATTCAGTGAAAAAGATTTAATATTCTGTGAAAAAACTTTTGCAGCCGGTCCACCGATCCAATGCAAGGATGGGACATGGTCAAATGCCCACCTGAATTCGAGACTTTTCTCACTCGCTACATTCTGCCCCTGTGTCACCGTTGTGCGCCAAGTACGAAGCAGAAGACTTGGAGGTACAAGCTCAAGAGTCATCTCTGGACCACCAGGAAGGGCTTGTACTACAACAAGTTGGCGCGTTGCTCAAACAACAAGGAGTGGGTCCTGAAACGTCGCTTAGAGCGACTTGCTTTAGCGCAGCGACACTTCGTGAGTAATTAAGTAATTACTGAATGTAGCATTTATTAAGAAATTGGCCCAATTGCAGGTCGAGGAAATTGAAGGCAAACCGTTGCTAATACCCACCGAGGAGGAGGAGCTGGACAAGTTTGTCGCCGACTCACCGCTGAAGCACCTCCCGAGAGCCTCAATTCTTGCCCGGAAACCGACTCATCGGAGCCAGAACACGTTCGAGGACACGAAGGGGGCGCCATTGCCAACAATGGCGGTGCTTGAGGAGATGACCGCAAATCTTCAGATTTTGATCGACGCGAGCTGCGAGAGAACTGCGCACAAGAAAGTAAGTAAAGCAGTAAATAATGCGGTATACCTGGCGGTGAAGTCCGTACATGACATAAAAATGTCCCGACGTTTCCCATTTGCAGTTTCTCCCGAACACGGAGCCACCCAGTGATGCTGAGAATGGCGAAGACAAGGACGATGGCGAGGACATCGTCGTGGAATCGGATATTTCCGACGGCGACGTTGAAGATCAGGTGCTCGGGAGCGATGCCATTGATGAGGACGGCTACACGACCCCGCCAAGCCCGCCGTCCAGTTCTGGAGATTTTGACGATGGCAGGAAGAAGAAGAAATCGAAAACGTCATCTAGCGAGTTCCTGAAGAAGTTTGCGGACATCAACGCGAGGTCTCCACCCAAGAAGAAGAAGAAGAACGCCGACAGTGCCAACGCAAAGCCGGCCAAGAAGCCTGCTAAGAAGACTGCAAAGTTGACCGTCAAGTCTACTGTTAAGACAACCGCGAAAACGGGAAAAAAGTCGCTGAAGAAGGCCGCCGCGGAGAAGTTTTCGGGTTCGGATGAGTTGTCGGAATCGGAGGAGTTGTCCGAACCGGAGGAGAGACCGGAACCGCCGAAGAAATCCCAGACAGTCAAGTCAGTCCTTGCCAAGGCTCTCGCTCTCGCAGCTAAAAGTGCTAAGAACACGTCCTCCACCAAGGCCAGCGCCTCCAAGGCCACCACCTCCGCCGCGGCCGCCGCCACCAGTAAGCCGACCTCGGAAAAAAGTGGCAACACAAACAAGCGGTCGACATTGAGCAATTGTCAATTTTCATTCGCGAAATATGCAAAGAAGAAGTGAGTTCTTTGAAATCTTGTTTTTATTTCCCAATTTTCTGAGTTTATTGTTGTTCCTTTCTCGACAATGTTGATGCATCCGTGCCTGCAAAAAATGAAATCGTCGAGTTAGTATGAAATTACGTAAATATGTCATATTCTGCCAAATGATTCGCACGAAATAAATAATCATGAGCAGAAACACGAGAAAGATTTATTTCAAGACAAAAAAAAGTAAAAGACAACGTTTACTGAGAAGTTAACCGGAATAGAAACTGCATGTTGGCAATTCTGCCGATTCACTTTCTTTTGAATGATAATACCGCGAGCAAGGTGTAGTTCATGAATTATGTAGACACCGCGATCGACACTGTTTTTTGTTTAGTAAGGTACTGAATAGAACTCGAGGTGCCACTCCATGTGGACCATCATGATCTTGGCCGCGTGCAGAAAGCCTTTGGACCGCGCTTTATTTAGCATTTTGCTCACGGTAAAAATTGGTCAGAACGTGGCCTCACACACGATGTCCGGATCTGACAGCCAATTTCGACCAGAGTATTCGAGGTCACGTTCCATCTCTGGTGCACCGTAAGGTACACTCCTAAAAAAACCGAAAAAGACATCATCGCGAGCATGTCACGTGTGGCCCGTACTGCGATATTGGTAGGGTAGAAAGGAAGCCACTACATACTGTACCTTAAGCTGTTTCTTACAAATGTGTGGTACTGTCGAGTCCCAGCACGACATGTATGTAATCTTCTAACTGCCCGTATAATATCGTATGTATGACTGAGTTCTAAGCTCAGCCAGCCATATGTACAAAAGCCTTGGAAGTGTTTCCCAAGCGATGAGTCATACCCTCAAGAACTCTTACTAAGTAAAGTAAAGTAAGTACTGCGGTACACTGATGAGATTGGATTGCCTAACAATGTTTTCCACTTTTAGGCCCACCAGGAGGCTTCGATATTCTGGATTCAGAAACTATTTTAGAAGACATCCACATTTTTATTTCAGTATAACAGAAATATTTTCTGACTATAATACAGACTTG
>JAAUYL010014088.1_pt1 | contig 10078 bp, 12 predicted proteins | sample 7278011 | NCBI WGS metagenome assembly JAAUYL01 (sample SAMN14350225, study PRJNA611818) | marine sediment metagenome | isolation source: surface marine sediment (1.8m) | place: French Polynesia: Moorea | collected 2018-08 | reverse complement strand
TGAGCCCGATCGGGCTAGTTTTTTTAGAGGCAAAGCCCGAGCCCGAACGGGCCGAGTTTCAAAAGCCCGAGCCCGAGACGGGCTGAAAAAAACCGGCCCGTTCCACCACTAATCGAAATACAACCTGCTAGTGTGATTGTAGTGTTGTTGTTTCTATGCCGACGCAAAGCCTCAGAAAACGCCACAAATTGGTGCTAACGCGTCCCAAAGAAACCAAACAGTAACGATGTTTTGCTGCGGTGTTTTGCTTTGCTTGTCACTCCTTATTTTTGTGGGTGAAATACGTTTTTCATTAAAGTATTTTATGCTTTAAAAAACTTTAAGAAATATTTTTGAAAAACTTAAAGACCTGTAAATCTAGTTTGGAAAGTTTTACATTAAAATTATCCAAAGAGCTAAAAAAAATCTTTCATGGTGAGAAAACGTCATTCGACAAACGAAATCTGAAGATGGCTGTTGGAAAGACGGTAAGAAAATTAAAACATTTTTAACCTTCAATTTCTCTGAAACTTCATTCGAAAAATCAATTGAATTTGTGCAGTGAGCTTCGTTTCAACCTTGGCAACACTTTGAAAGCGTTAGTTGCTCGAGTGTTTAGCGATTTTGCGATAAGAAATTCAAAAGTTCCAGCGAGTTCGTTAAATAGAGGATTTGTTTACACAAACTTCATTTGAAAATTCAAGTGTCAAAACCGGGCGTTTCCCCTTCAGAACGCTTGATATCATTTTACAGAGTTTAGTGAATCATCCCTTCTATTGTTGCAATCAGATTCGATAAAAGCATTTAACCAAGAGTTTTTTGGCCAAGCTTTGAAATGTTAAGGATTGTGAATTGTGATCAAAACATTGCGTGTGGAGATGAGCGCTTAGCCTTAAAGTGAAAGTTGAACGTGAGCAATGTCAAGAAATTGCGAAACATCTTGCGCGGCACGTTCTCCTGGAAAATAAGGAAGAATTTCCCAAAAACAATCTTAACGACCTTGTAAACGTCAACCAGCGATAGATCTTTTTTAAACGACAAAGAAGAAGATGTGACGTTACGGTCCATGAATTTTGCAACTACTTGAAACTGAAGAGAGAGAGAGAGAGAGGGAGGAAGGACATAAAATAGAAACTTGCCCACAGTATTTTAACGTGCATCTCCCATCTTTGATTTCTAAAACAAAACTAAAAGCTTGGAGTACACAGTTTAAGTCGCTCCTTGGTTGAGTGAAGTGACAGAAAGTACCGAAAAATCATGGTTCATCTGGTAAAGGAAGGTCAAAATATTCTAGGAAAATAAGGAAATCATTGTAACTTTAAGTTCTTGCAGACGCCCAACACGAACGGGAGTGGCGGTATCCGAGCCCTTCCCCTGGGAGGCCATGTCGGTTTCGACTCGCTGCCCGACCAGCTCGTCAACCAAGCCGTGACCTCTGGCTTCACCTTCAACATCATGTGCATCGGCGAGACCGGCCTCGGGAAGTCCACCCTGATGGACTCCCTGTTCAATACCAACTTCGAGGCCAATCCGGCCAACCATCGAGAGCCGAACGTGAGGCTCAGCTCGCACACCTACGAGCTCGAGGAGTCCAACGTCAAGCTGAAGCTGACGCTCTGCGACTCGGTCGGTTACGGCGACCAAGTGAACAAGGAGGACAGCTTCAAGCCGATTGTCGACTACATCAACGACCAGTACGAGCAGTATCTCCAGGAGGAGCTGAAAATCAAGCGCAACTTGCCCGTCTACCACGACTCCCGGATCCATGCCTGCCTCTACTTTATTACGCCGAACGGCCACGGCCTCAAGGCCATCGACCTCGTGTGCATGAAGAAGCTCGACACCAAGGTGAATATCATTCCCATCATCGCAAAGGCCGACACGATCAACAAGGCCGAGCTGGCCAAGTTCAAGACCAAGATCATGTCGGAGTTGGACAACAACGGCGTCCAGATCTACAAGTTCCCGCTCGACGACGAGACCGTGGCCGAGGCCAACAAGGCTATGAACGCCCACATGCCGTTTGCCGTCGTCGGTTCGAATGACTTCGTCAAAGTCGGAAACAAGATGGTGCGAGCACGCCAATACCCGTGGGGTGTCGTTCAAGGTGATGAGCATAATGTTTCACGAGTTTTTTCGTAGATTTTCAATTGATAGAAATAATCTTCCTTTCTCAACAGTCGACAATGAAAACCACTGCGATTTCACGAAACTTCGCGAGATGCTGGTGCGGACAAACATGGAAGACTTGAGGGACACGACCCACATGAAACATTACGAGCTCTATAGGAAAGATAGGCTGAAGGAGGTAAGAATCTACCAACACTAATTAAGAATGGAATTTCTTTCTTGCAAAAAGTAGAGACAACGTCGACATTTGCTGTTGCTCCTTTTCCTTTATATTTGGCCCAAAGATGGGGGGCTTTTGTGTGATAAGTTTTACTTTTGCACTGCTTGACCAAAAAAGGGTCAGGATGGAGTAAAAAAGAAAGCAGCTCAGGTCAGAAAACTTCTTGAGTCCAAATCGCAGATCGCAGACAGACTGACAGATAGCGCCGTGGCACAAAAACAAAAGTTTTTCCTCCTCTCCCTTGCGTCTTCAATGGAGGCTACAGAGGGGGCCAGCCTTTCCCAAAATAGAAGCTATAGTTTATTTCCGGAGAATAACACAGACTTACCCTCCTTCTTTTTTTCCTTTTCCAGATGGGATTTAGCGATTCAGATGGGAAGCCGGGAAGTTTCGCGGAACAATACAATCAACGGAGGGAGGCGCACTTGTCCACCCTGCAGCAAAAGGAGGAGGAGATGAGGCAAAAGTTCGTCATTCGAGTCAAGGAGAAGGAGGCCGAGCTCAAAGATGCCGAGAAGCATGTAAGATAGTCAGCTCATTATTTTCAATCCTGGCCGGTGGTGCATATTTTAACCATTTTTCAGTTGCACGCCCGATTCGACGAGATGAAGATCAGCGTGTCGGAGGAGAAAAAGAGGGTGGAGGAGCAGCGGAGGCTCCTGGAGGACCAGATCGCCGATTTCCAAAGGAGAAAGGCTCAGTACGAGGCCGAGAAGAACAGCGGAGGCCACAATACCCTCACCCTCGGCAAGCTGGGCAAGAAGAAGTAGATGTGCCAAAATTCGTTTCCCAATATTTTTCCGTGCTCACAAAGTCGAGAAAATGAGCAGCATTTTTGTACCGGACCAACGACCAACCAAATCTCATGATGATGCTACGCTACCAGTACCAACATTTATTCGTAATCTTCTCCACTATTTCCTATAGCTACATAAATACAATTTGCACAAAGACAGCTAACTTTTCACAACATATTTGAATACATGGTAAATTATATAGAAGTAAAATAACAAGATAATTTCTGATTGACTTGAGATAATGCTAGTTTGATACAGTAAATAAAGCTACTGCCATATTTGCGCAAAAAATAAATACATAATTGCCATTTGTTTACATTCCTACTCTCTAAATAACAATTAGCATCACATGCAGACCCCCTGGTCGAAGTTAATGGTATACCTAAATAATCTGAAGCATTCATTAAGGTATGCATTCGCATATTATGGTATATGAGGTGCAAGGTAAAAAGAAAGCATTATTGAATAGCTTTTTTTGGTTTCGTACACTGCGAGCATTCGTAAATTATACGCTGTGTCTGTTAAGTCCCAGGTATAAAGTTTAGTTTTTAGGGAAAAGCAACCATTTTCTCCTTTAAAATAGATTTGGTTTTGCAAAAATAATAGCTTGAAAAATGTCCAAGGAAGATGAAAAGAAAAATGACTCCACCGACGCTCAAGGTGAGAAGATCGAGTTGGACTACGACAAGGCCACGTCCAAAGGGGAGTTTGCGGTAAAAGTGATCCTTCTCGGTGACAGTGCTGTTGGCAAATCAAAGTAAGAAACATGTTCCTTCGAACTATTAACAACATTTTCACAATGAATTTCATTGGTTTTTAAGGCTTGTTGATCGGTACCTGATAGACGGCTATTCGCCACAGAGGTTGTCCACTTACGCGCTGAATTTATTCCGACATCGGACGACGGTCAACGATGAGAAGGTGCTCATAGGTGAGACGGAATTTCTGTACCTATGATATTTAAAATTCAATCAATTTTGATTGATCCTTTGCTTAGACGTTTGGGATACGGCTGGCCAGGAGAAGTTTCAGTCGATGCACCCCTCGTACTATCATCAAGCTCATGCCTGCATTTTCGTTTTCGACGCCACCAGGAAGAACACCTACAAGAGCCTCAGCAATTGGTTCGATGAGATGAGGAAATACAGACCGAGCATCCCCGCTGTCTGTGCCGTGAATAAAATCGACGGTGAGTTTTTTTTGGGGAAAAAACTTGTGAAATTGTTCCGCGTTAACTTTTATTTTGATTTGGACGCGCAGAGAATCCGGATGTGACGAAGAAGACGTTTGCTTTCACGACGAAAAACAACATCCCCCTGTATTACGTGTCGGCCTCGGACGGGACCAACGTGGTCAAGATGTTCACGGACGCCATCGAGCAGGCGGTCGACTACAAGAAGAACCCCGTCGACATCGAGGATCAGATCATGGACGAGCTCGAGAATTTCGATAACAAATAAAGATTTTAGTTTATTGCTACAAGATTATCGTTCAAGGCGACTAGCTGTTCCTCGCCGAGCTGGATCCGCTGCTCGGTCTCCTTCAGATCCGTGATATGCTTGATCAGGTTGACAAGAAAGGCGTCATAGTCATTCAAATCACTTTCGTCCAGATATTTGGCAATGATCTTCCGGACCTGGTTGCTTCTCCTGTCCGTGTTCCGTTGCAAATACTCGGTTTCCTGCAGCTGTTCGGCCAGCTTGGACTTCTTTTTCTTTTGTATCACCTGCAATTTCACGAGTGTTTTAAATTGTGTTAAAAACAATAAATATTATTTGCATACCAGTTCGTCTTTGGAAAATGATCCGGTTTCGATTTTCTTTGACAGTCGGCTTAATCGGATGGTGAGGCTCACAGTTAACTTTGTTATTTGTTCGATCTCTTCGAGGAATTGATGATATTTGTCGATTTCCATAGTTTGAGCTTGGCGTTCGAGCTTCTTTGCAATCTTTTTACCCAAGGCATCATTTTCGGATTTTTCGGCCAACAAAATGTCTCGTTCTTCCCTCAGGAGCATGATTTTAGACATCATCCGCTCTCTGAGCTCCCTCTGAAAAAATCAAGAATATTTCTGAAAATCACAATCCGGAATTTACGGTGTTTACCTTTTTCTCGATGAGATCTTCGAATTCTGAGTAGGATTGCCTCCGTTTCAGTAGGTCATACCTGCAATCAGTTGATTTTTCGAATTATTTTTCGGATAATTTAATTCAGCAAGGGGTAGAAAAGTGCAGTTTCGAAAAGGAGGCTTATCAAATCAAAGTCCAATTAATTCTGCAAAGCGCAACCGAAGCGTGAAGATAAAAATTCCCCGATTTTCAGCAGAAATGCAATTATCAAAAAAAGTTGCCAAAAATTCTATGACAAATAAGTAGTTTCCTTTTTAATAAACCCTTTTTTCTAACCTTGAAATTTTACGCAATTTGGGAATTTTTGCCTCACTTCTCACTCTTGCATCAAATTCACAGAAAACTATCAAAGGATGCAGAATTAAATGTGATAACAAAGTCTGTCACTGTTTGTGACATTGGCCTACAACTACGTATTTTCATGAATTCCAAATGCGAATTTGGCAAACAAAAAACATTACCTCTGATCGTCCATCTTTTGGCTAAGCGATGTGAATGAGCAATTGATTGGGGACTCGTTGAATACGTCATCAGCCTCTTCTGCAAATGGGAGGTGTGTTATGTTATGTGAGCATGAAAAATCAAATTTCAAAAAGGCATAATTCATAAAAAAAATCACGGGACGAGATCGATGACATGAGTCAGCGAAAAAGTCCTTGAGCAAATTGAATTCATAGCTTACCGCTGACACCACTATCATTCTGGTCACTCTGAAATGAAGTGTCCTCGAGCGTCTTCTTCTTGCCCAAAATTGGCGCCTTTGTCGAGGTCGATGATTTTTGCGGCGAATTGCTTGAGTACTGATTGACTTTGACGTGTCGAGGTTTGGGAGGCACAGCCGGTTTCTTGTTGGTGTTGTTATTATTGTTGTGAGCAGCACTTCGTTTTGGAAGACTCTGTGACCGCTGGGGGCTCGAAGAGGCCGTCGAGGCCGCGGCCATCCTCGACGTTGGCGAGGCCAAGCCCGTTTTAAACGAGGTTGACCTCGGCTGACCTCGATCCTCGGAATGCTGACTTGATTTGTACGGTTTAGGAGCCATTAGCAATCTATTCCTAAAGAAAATATTATGTTATCCATAAAAACTCGTGAAATGGATTCGAATCAGTGTACCTGCTGTCTGAACTCTGCATGCTCCGCTTTGACTCCAATCTGGGCGAGCCCGAAGTTCGATGATTTGTCTTGGAAAATCGACTGTTCACTTTGGGCGAGCTGGAGCTGTTCCCGTTACCATTACTGGTGGTGTTATTTTGATGATGGCTGTTGTTATGATTATTTTGGGCTTGTCTCCGTCCTGAGGTCGGGGAGCTATGCTGGGTCATTTCTAGAACTCGACGTTTCACCAGACCAGGACTTCCTCTGCAAATGGAAGAACAAAGGCATTGATCATAAGGAAATCATGGCAAAGTATGTCTGCTACGTAGCAAGAAGTTATGCACTCCAAAAGTTAATGATCCAAAAAATTTGGCGCGCAAGAGAGTGAAATTTTAGCAGCATGTATAATTTAGCCGTCTTGTTTTGCAGATTTCTTTCAAAATGTAAATCATAGGAATTACCAAAGTATATATTCTATTTTCTCTCAGAGTAGCTATCTAGATCTGATTGCGATAGCAACGCCCTCTCGCGGGGAAATTTGACATTTCGTCGGGGAGCCCACCCATTATGAGTTTGGGGCATTTTTGTTTCAAAATTGGGCTGCACGCATAGCTCTTTTTTACAGGTCATCAATTTTTCTTCGGGCGAAAGGGAGTGAAAGTGTACTCATATTATTTTTGAAAGTATAACGAATTTAGCCCAAATAAAAAAGAGCTCGCGACGGGCAGTTTTTGTGTTCGTTCGAAATATGCAAGGAAATCGAGTCCTTGACATATCAGAGATACGAAGCTCAGGATTCAGGAATCTCAATAAAAAGCCGATCAATTTCTAAAGCCTCCTCCTCCATCTACAGGAACAGGATAAACAATTTGACTTTGAATTCTCCTTAACTTTCAACAATTTCATGCTGGTTGATGCTGAAAATTCATGATGTATCAATGATACACCATGAATTTTCATTTTTGCTCCTTTTGTATAACCGCGCTCTTAGTCAAGTCATTCTCCGCTCCAAAGGGTAGACACATAGAGAATACTAATTTCTATTTTTGCAGAGCATAAAGGAAGACCTTACCAAAACAAGAAAGTAAGAGCTAGCTTGCGTGTACCATGTCATATAATATCACGTAGGGGTAATCCAGACTTTAAAATGCCTATTGTTAAATTGCAATTTCTTCAGGTAAGTATGATCCTTTGTTGCGAATTTTATACTGTACTTACGATTACATCTAGCTAAAGAAAATTTGAAAACATCCAATGCACACATACCAAGATTCATATTTTTGAGGTGTGTCAATACGAGTGCTCAAAAGTGTTATGAGCAAAAAATATATCCTGAATGGATGGCTTGATTTTTTACGGGCCAATTCTGTTCAACCGCATGTCAGGAAATGTACAACAAAACCTCTCTCTCACTTTCGGGGGATCAACAAAAAATATTGTGAGCGATATAAAATTTTTCGAAACAAATTGACATGCGTTTCCGCTAGCAATCAGGCTCGTCGAAAATCCTTGCAATTTTTGAAAACTTACTTCGATTGGAGGATTTCAACGGTGGCCTCTGATTTGTGGACTGGCTGAAGGAGCATTTGTTTGTGCAGTTCGACTTTGCTGTAGTTTTCTCGTTCCATGATTGTTTATTTTTAAAGTTTGTTTGTTTTTGGGCTCATTAACTATGGATGATTTTTGCACGACTGCCTCATTTGGAGGTTGTCCTTAAACTTTTTTTCTCAACTTGACTTTGTGACACTGACACAGGTGTGCAGAATCGTTATAATGGGTCTTTTAGGGCACGAATTTTCGGTTTGACTTTTGTATGTATTTTTGAGATTTCCATGAACTCAAATGAGTCAGGCAGTTGACCTGTTGCTGCTGCTAAATGTAAATATAGCGAAACACAGGTATTAACGGTCCGATTTCAGCTTTAGAACTGTTTTAACTTTTTTTCACTTCACAAATCTTGTCCAAGTCTTTGTTATGCTTCCATGAATCATCACCACTTGCCTGCAAAAAGCGGAAAATATGTATAGAAGAAGTATTAAATATTACCAAGAAGAACATTTTCATATATGTTGAAAATGCTTTTTAAAAAAATTTGAAGGGCGAAGCTTGTAAAATTTTGAGAGGTTACAAAAAGTCCGTTTAATTTTAAGATGTGTGATTTTGATCTTGCATTTAATTTTAATTAAACAACCTTGAATTTTCTCTTTTAATTAACACCCTCTTGCTTAGCAAAAACAAAGCACCCCCTTAACTTAACATTTGATTTGGTCATTGCAGTTACGAATTGAAAAAAGCTCACTAATTTCAAAAAGTGCATTGCAGACTCTGGCTCCAGCACAATACTGACTCGTCGAATAAGTGTAATTTGAATCTTATCGGCAAAAGCTCTTTTTTAAAGATTAGGTTTTATCGATGATTTACCGGAAAATTGGTCAATTAACCTAAATTCCGGGGAATTTTCCGTCCTACAAGTCAAAAATCTAAATTTTGTGGTTCAAATATTCGTTAAGTGTGTTATTATTTATTGAAGCACAGTCTCCAACTTGAAGTCAAGTGTTTGAATTTTCTATATTTGCTTTTCTTCGAGACTTTTGCAAGCGGGACCGAATTTCCGTTAAAAAATCTCTAATCGTTCACACACAATGGCCGCATAAAAATATTGAGCACTTGATTACTAACGACAATTACAAGTTTGTAAATATTTCATTAGGCTGGAAAAAATCTTGGCATTTTCTCTGAAAAAGCGGAAGTTGCGAAACTTAACCGCGCTGATTTCTTGAGTTCTGAGAGAGACTGACATCATAAAAGATGGGGATGAGATGATGTGAGGACTGCCAAAGAAATTGCTAAACATCATCTCTTTCTCTTCATTAGCATATATTTTTGGTGGGAGCCTGTAAAACTCTAGATATCTATATCTAACCTACATACTTCTCTTTTTTTGGAAGAACAAATGTGGAGCAAGATTTGTTTCACAATTTGGGTTTGTTACAAATCATGTCCTTAACTTTGCTTGCTCTTGCGATAAGGTGATTTGATTTTTTGGGCGTGAACTCAAAATAAATAAATGCGTTTAAAATGGCCCGTGACGCCAACATGACACTGCTTTTAAAAAGACGAGTTAGTTCCTCAATGCCTCAAATTCTTTGATTTTTGAGCGATTCCCCTTAACGAAGGACCAGTGAGTCGGCAAAATTCTTTGCTGCCGTCTGAAAATAACCTAGTCTTGACTGCGGTGCAGTCCCTACAATAATAGAGGCATTGTTTGAAACCCACCAAAAATGGGTAGGTTTTGATTTTGCGTACCTACATTTTCATATTCCATTCTTCACATAATGCCTTCACTGTCCTTGGGTGATGAGTTGAGGTAGTTAAAGTAAACATTGCTCATTTTTAGGAAGGAGGAGCATAGGTCTATATAACGTGTGAGAGAGAATATTTGCATCTTATTGTTGTTGTAGTTGTTTCGAGGAAGAAGCCAATAGATGGCGCTGCATCCCACAATTCCTTTACGTAATATGTAAATATTCTGCTGCTCCTGTCAGTCACTCACGAGAGGCACGATTTCAAAACAAAGTAAAATGGTTTTAGCATTTCCACTAGCATATTTTTCGCACTTTACTTCCTACAAACGCTAATTCTTTTTGGGGTTATGAAAACCGTTTAAACAAATTGTGGCACAAATCATCACATGCACAGTTAATTAGTTTTGACAATATTTTCTTACCTG
>JAAUYL010102646.1_pt1 | contig 10082 bp, 7 predicted proteins | sample 7278011 | NCBI WGS metagenome assembly JAAUYL01 (sample SAMN14350225, study PRJNA611818) | marine sediment metagenome | isolation source: surface marine sediment (1.8m) | place: French Polynesia: Moorea | collected 2018-08 | reverse complement strand
CACCAATAACGGCGTGGAGCAAGAGCCTCCAATAGCTCAAAGAGATCCAGCTGACATTGGCAGCGATGGTACCGGGCTCAGCATCACCGTCGACGAGAGAACAATCAATACTGTCATCGGTGGCGGGCTCAAGGGTGGCCTCAATGGCATGACTTCTCTCGTGAAGGGCATGGCCAAGGACTGGAGGGGCATGGTGGACGGTGCGGCCAACTTCATGCAGAAGTCGGTCAAGAAGACGTTCAGCCCGAAGAACAAGCCTGGTGGCGGCTCTGGTGGATCCTATGGAGCTCCCACTGACGGCTACGGGGCTCCTGGCGGTGACAGTGGAAACAAGTTGCTTGGCCTCCCCCTGCCCGAGCTGCCTGATTTGCCTCCACTGCCTAAACTGCCCAAACTGCCCAACCTCCTGAGCTTTCTGCCAGGGAAGGGGAACAACGACGATGGCGGCTATGGTGCTCCACCGGCCACGGCCACGCCCTCCTATGGTCCCCCAGTCGAGGCTGCGCCACCCTCACCCTCCTACGGAGTGCCGCTTGCTAATCCAGTGACAACATCGGCCACGCCCAATTACGGAGCCCCGCCCACGGCGACCCAGCCTTCTTCGAGCTATGGAGCACCGCTTGGCAACCCTCTCTCGACGACAGGAGCGCCTAACCAGTACGGTGCCCCACCCACCCAACAGAGCTTCCAAAACTATCCGGCCCCGCCCCCAGCTCCGCCCTTGGCCTCTCCTACCCCGGTGACAAACTCCTTCAACGCCTTCAGGACGAGCCCCCATCAGCAGACCAACGTTGTCAACACTCCCCAGAGCAACATCAACAATTTTGAGCCTTTGGTGACGGTGGTCCCAACGAAAACTACGACTACCACGACAACACAAAGGCCAACACAGCCTGCGACCGTTGGCCAGTTTGTGCACACGACGACCTCAAATCCGTTTTTGCAAAACCACAACACGAACAACAACAACATCAACAGCAACTTTGTCCACATCACTCCCACACCAGTACCTCCTCAGACGTCGACCAATCATCCATTCGAGCAACCTCTTTACAGGCGTCCTAAGCGCAACAAGAACAAGAACAACATCATCAACAACAGCCTCGTCTTGACCACATCTCGGCCGGGAACCCCGCCGCCCAACTTGTACACGTCCACCTTTTTGCCCAACATCTTAACCCCTACCCCACCACCACCCCCGACCCCGAGGCCCAACCCGAACGCCCAGAAGGAGCGGGACTTTCAAGAGGTCAAGCTGGCATGGTACGCGTACTACAGGAAGCTCAAGGATTACAAGCGAAAATATAACGAGCGATTGACGGTCGACCAGCTACGCTCCAAGTTTCGAATAAAAAAGCAAGCCCTCAGACCGAGGCCGTCACCAACACCAGCCTCATTCTTTGGCAGGCATCATAAGAGAACGCCGAGGCCACCAGCAAGAAGCAAAAACAGTAAAACTCCAATTCCCCTGCAGCACCATTTCTCTACGACGGCAAGACCTCCTCGGCCATCGCCATCTCCATCGATTCACCCGGCCCATCCGAGGCCGTTCGGCGGTCACAGCAAACTTCAGTACCCCTTCGTGCCGGGGTCGACGACGGCCTCGCCCTCGTCGAGGCCGCGGCGGAAAACCAAGCCCTACTTCACGCTGCCGTCCGTCCTCAAGACGCCGAGGCCGGGCGCGAGGCCACAGAGGAGTCGGCGGAAACGGAAGAAGGAGCCGGCCATCCGGTTCACCACGCCGGCCCCGGGGTACCCCTATTATCCGAGCAGCGTGAGGCGCGAGAACGAGAACGTGTCGCCCTTCAGCCTCGAGGACACGTACATCGACACGATGCACGCCCCCGAGGTCGCGGCGGCCGGGGCTTCGCCGGTGGAATCTGTGGCCTCAGCGGCTGTATCCTCGAACGAGTTCATGCTGACGCCCACCGAGGACGCCGTCGAAGTGCAAGATGATGAACCACATCAACCATCACAAGAAGAGCAACAAAGTAGTGACGCTAGTCAAGTGGACCTTGAGAACCTCACTTATGAGTACTTGAACTTAGACGAAAGCTACTTTGACGAGTACCAGTTCTTTGATCTTGATGGGGAGAAGTTCTAAAAACTCATATCAGTGTGCAACTAAACTTGTTTATCATCAAAGAAAGGACTTCAAAACCATTTGTGTGTAAAATGTTGAAGAAAAATCTAGAAATGACCATGTGGACATTAGCATAAATGCGTGCGTTCAGGTCTCTTAGTACGCGTTGTTATTTTATATCGTATGACAAAATGGGATGGCCTCGAGAATTAAGTGTTATTCCAACGCTGAATGGAATTTTTTGGCACATGTGCTTTTTTAAAAACGGCTCATTTCATAACACTGTAATCACGAAACGCAAAACGATTGTTCAATGTTACGTATAATGACTATTGACTACTACAAATATGCTTCATATAAAGGGAGAAACTGCATACATTTATTAACGGCTGAGGCATATCGCTAACTGTACAGGGATAGTACTATCGAAAATTCAAATGTCGCGTTCCAACTTTTCAGAAACTGTCGTTCAAAATGGTGTCATTTTTTACAAATTCTAATGAGTCACTTTGCCAGCTTTAAAAATACTGAAAAATTATACGTAATGTACCCACGAAAGCTAAATAAAAGTACTTAGTTTTCCAGAGCTACCATATACTATACATATTCAAAAATAGATAAATTAGATAATACCTTACCAATCTATGTATAATGACAAGAAAATTAAATAATTGACAATAAAACTGACAAATGTTGACCCGAGAAAGGTTTTTTATACTTTACTTTTGTACGGCAAATTGGAAGTGCAAGCATGCTTGAGACGCACTGAGCGGAATTGGAAATTAATGACCGCGTTTCGTGTGTCATATTTATAATCACACATTGCTTCCCTCATGCAGAGAACTGGTGTGAGGGTGACAAATTTACACCAACGTCTGGATGACAGCATCTACAACGAGATTTTAGTCTCATAAATGAGACACACATTTTATTTGTCCTTTTTTGGTCTGTCGGATTACTAAAAATCCAATGATGAGGCAAGACCTTCTTTAAAAATGTGAACAATCCTAAAAATAATGGAAACGACAATTCAACTTGCACCACCGCCGTACAAAAACACATACCGTTATCATATACAATTTCAGTAATAGTAATAACTGAAATTATATCCAGATACTCGTACGTGCAGCATCGGGAATTATTTGAGATTCAAGCTTGACCGGCCAAGCGCGCGCAGGAACTTCGGGAGCGAAAAAACAGGAGTGATTTCTTTTCTTTTTGAAATGCAACCTTAATAGGAAGGCTGCGTGATATATCTAAATCTAAATTTTTTATATTTCACATTCCTTTGCTAAAACACTAAATTAAATTGCAATAAATTGATTAGCTATAAGTATGCATTATTTAGTTTGTCAAAGATTCACGTGAAAGAATAGACTCAATTCTTTCGTCGGTGTCACATATTGATTTAAATGTCCTTAAAAGGTTTCTTCAGGCACACGCCCTGGAGGGCCTCGTAGTTGAAATTTTCGGTGAGATCACGCGTACGATAGTGGGCGATCATCCTTGTCAGACTGGGGAATTTTCTGGCCTGCGAGAGAAAATATTCGCGGACTCCTGTGGTCGGGTTGACCTCTTCCTCAATCTTCATCGACTTGACGCCCTTCGGCTTCTCCGGACACTTGAGCATCAACGCATATTGGCCGTTGTTCCTACGCCGTATCAAAAACGTTCCGGTTGGAAGCAGCTCCAGCCTCTCGTTGGCAGTCTTGACCGGCAAATCGCCGGCGAACCAGGGCTGTCGCTCAAGTGGCGTGTTCTCTTCTTCTCGCATTGCATTCGACTGCGCTTCGAGGACGACCTCGCGAATCTGACTTCGCCGACGCTCGCGATCGGCTCGAGGGTTGCCAGTACCTAAGGTGCTGGCCCCGTTTCCGTTTCCGTTGTCTCCGGAAGTCAAGCTGTGTGCTAGCGAGAGGCTGGAGTTGCTTCTCTCGAGTCCGCTGTCCGGCAAGGCCGTCGGTAGCATTAGACTGTTGGACTTCTTTAGCGGCGCCCCGACCTCCAAGCAGGCGCAATCGGCGAGACAGACCTTGTGGAGGCTGGCTTGGCACCGGAGACATCGATAGCCTTGGAAGAAACGGCCTTGAAGTCGCTTGCCACACTGAAAGCAGTCCGTCGGGTCGGCAAAAGTCGTCAGTTGAATCACGTGACCCTGTGTCGAGTTCTCACTCGGACTAACCGTATCCATCGCAGTTAGAAGCGCGTCTGAAATTAAATAGTTTTGAGTTTTACTTTTGTAAGCAGGCAAATTAGTCGAAAAAAGCTCCGTCTGGTAACGATTTGCGCTTGAGAATTAATGTAAACAAACGGGCGAGGTGCGCGATTTTCCTCCCGGCTTCCAGATTCATTTTTAGCCAAGACTACAAAAAACGCCAATCATGGCTTTTACTTACCGAACCAAGCTTGCCGCTGGGTCTCGCTTCTCGTGACTAAGGTCAAGGTAATTTTCCTTGAGTTGACTCGGCTGAACAATCTCAACGGGAAGACGTCGCTCGATTCCGGACCGGGCGGCACTGGAGGCTCTAGGAAGTGATCTTTGATCTTGATGGCTTCGCTGAATCGATAGCGGTGCTGCAGCCATCGTGGACGGTGACAAAGTATCACCATCAAGTCAAATAGGAAAGCGTAGTCGCCCATGCGACCGTTCTCGGTGTAGGAGACGATATCACCGGCCTTACGCAGTCGGCCGTAATCGAGCAAGTTCAGCCCTTCCTCCATCCGCATCAGCTTGATTGAGGACGCCACGCTCAGGATGACTCTCATGTCGTTTTCGTCTTGCGTCTCCTTCTTCTCGGCCTCTTCATGCTCTCGCTTCCTCTCGTTGACAATTTCGCCGGCCTTGACCATCTCCTCGAAGGCCAACGTCAGGTTGGTGTGCTCCCCGTGGTCTTCCGGAGTCCTCTTCAAGATTTCCTTGATGAGAAGATGGTACTTGAGGAACCTTTGAAACGGGATGACGAGATGGCTGCTTAGTGGAAAGGTGGCCGGATTTGCGTTAGCTTGACATTCCATAAGCTGGCGCTTGAAGTTGATGTTCATCTGCGAGATGTGCTCAAGATGGTCCATGGCCAAGGGCAAGTGGACGCAGTAGCCCGCATACAAGTGACTGATTCGAGGCAGGTGTCGCAAGAAAACCTTCCCAATGTCGACATTTTTGGGCTGGAGGTCGAATAGGAGATCACTGTGCAGCAAAATCAGATCGTCAAGGAGGTGGAAGACTAGATTTTTGTCCTAAAAAAGAAGTGTAACAACAAATTCTTATCAAGAAAACGTTCGTGAAGGAGTAGAAGGTGAACGACTGACCTGCTGCGGCATTGTCGTCAGCCGCTCTCGGAAGACGTCTCGGACCATGATAAGGTTTTCTAAATATTTGTCCTCAGTCGTGAGAAGCTCGTGGATGGGAGCGGCTCGTTTGTTCTTCTTGACACTGCCGAACGAAATGTCGGACAAGGACAGCCTCGGAGCCTTGGGCGGGAAGATGGTCTGGTAGATGTCTTCGTTGTAGTAAAGATCATGCTGATCCCTGGCGCGGCTGCTGATTTTCGTAGCGAACGAGTCGTAGATGTACTCGGTCCCGGCCTCGCCGTACATTTGATTCATGGCCTCGTAGTTAGTCTGCTCACTCTTGAGACGCTTCAGTAGCTGCTTTTCTTTTTTCGGGAAGCCTGGCACCCCAAACCTGAGAACCTAAAAGTCGATATTTTTGTTTATTTTTGTTCCGTCCGATTTCACGAGTTTTTTTCGTCGAAAAAAATAATATTTGAAATATTACCTTGGGAGTGTGGCTTAGGACGGAGAGAGTTTGAAAGACTTTGCCAATATCTTGGCACAAGTAGAGGTCCTCCGGGCGAAATAGTTGTCCCTCGGTCATCTCAAAATGTGAGACGAGAGCGTGTAGAAATAAGAAAATGTTATTCCGGCAGAGGAAGTCCGAGACGCTTCTTCCACTCCCGTCCTCGCAGATCACTCTTATTTTACGGGAAAAAATGGTCAAGTTTAGGTTTCTTGAAAAGTATGACTTTTAACTTACTTGGTCATGTCAATGCACTGTGGCTGTGGATCAAGACAGTGGCAGAGTTGACAAAGAACAACTCCGTCTCGGAGGACGGCGATCACGTCCGACAGGTTGGCGTTCGGCTTAAGTGCGAGGCTGCCCGGAGGGATCAGTTTGAAGCTGTCCAGCCAACTGGATATTTCACGATGCAGTTCCATTTCGACGTCCTGCTTCTTTTATCACCAGCACGACGACGACTTTCTTTGGTAAAGTGACTCACAACTCACTCCGTTAGGTCGGCCTTCTTTTGCGTATTGATTATTTTAGCATTTTCACGCGTTTCCGTTGACCTTTCGTTTGACGCAAGGTTGTCAAGATTTGTGGGTTTTGACGGATCAGCTTAGGTTTTGTAGGTGCGGTGGCAGCGCCCAGCTTGGCATCAGCTGCCTCTGCCACCAGGCGCCAGCTCGGATCGACATGGCCCGTGCGCTAACAAGGTATTTCTGTCCACCTCTCCTGTTATAAGCGCAGCCCTTTTAAAAGTTTCCAAGTGTGCAGTCTATGTATTATAATTTTGTACGATTTCACAGAAAAAGTAGCACACTGCACACGTTGACAAGAACAGTACCTGTGTAATCATAACCTATACTTAGTTGCTTCATGCCAATATTAGATACACTTTTACTACGTAATGACAAAATAATGTGTAGATAATCTATGTAATGATGAATGAAAAGAGCTTCATTCCAATATAAGAAAGGAGGACTTAGGCAGTAGTTTTATGTGATCTAGAGCTCGTTGCAAGTACTCTCACTAACGCCTATTAGCCTAGATTCATCATCTGCGATCATATTTCAGTGAACAAAATAAATGGTAAAAACTTAGCTTTATTCGTTTTTGACGAATAAGACAAAGTCACAGAGACCTTTTACAAATTACAAACACAAATCACCCGGACCAGAATCTACATAAATTACAGTCTTGCATTTTCACATGGCTTCAATGCGGGTCTCGAGATCGTTCAACTCCTTGGTGATCTCCTTGGGAAGGCTGGAGCCCACCTGGTCGGAAAAGTATTTCCTGAGCTCGGCAACCTCGTCCTTCCAGAAAGCCTTGGGGATGGAGAAGAGGGTCTCCATGTCGATCTCGTCGAGACCGTCGACGTTGATGCTGCTGTCGGTTGGCAAGTAGCCGATGGCCGTCTTCTTGGCGATGCCAGTGTTGCCTGCGCACCTACTCAGGATCCAGTCCAGGACGCGAATATTTTCACAGAAGCCGGGCCAGAGAAAGCCGCCCTTGGGGGACTTGCGGAACCAGTTGACCATGAAGATCTTGGGCATCGTGTTTTTCGTCTTCTTGCCGAGGGAGAGCCAGTGGGCGAGATAGTGACCAAAGTTGTAGCCGAAGAACGGCCTCATGCTGAACGGGTCGTGCATGACGACCTTGGCCTTGTGCTCTGCGGCGGCCGTGGCCTCGGATTTCAAACCGGCCGCGATCATGACGCCGTGCTCCCACGTGAGGGACTCGGTGACGAGGGGGACCCCTTCGGGTCGGCGGCCTCCGAAGAGGATGGCCTCGATCTTGACGCCCACGGGGTCCTCCCAGTTGGCGTCGAGGATGGGGCAGTTCTCGGCCGGGGCGCAGAAGCGGCTGTTGGGGTGAGCGGCCAAGAGGCCGAGGTCGGGCGTCCACTCCGTGCCGTGCCAGTCGATCAGCCTCGCAGGTGGTTCCTTGGTCATGCCCTCCCACCAGACGCCGCCGTCCATGGTCTGGGCGACGTTGGTGAAGACGGTGTTCCTGAAGATGGTCTTCATGGCCATCGGGTTGGAATGGTCGGAGGTGCCTGGGGCTACGCCGAAGAAGCCGTTCTCGGGGTTGATGGCCCTCAGCTCGCCCATGGAGTTCCACCTTAGCCAGGCAATGTCGTCACCGACGCAGGTCACGTCGTACCCCTAAGACAATCAATGAAATATTTTTTGTTAGACATGGCCAACATTGATCATATTTCCACCTATTTACCTTGAGTGTTGGCTGAAGCATGGCCAGGTTAGTCTTTCCGCATGCCGAGGGGAAGGCTGCGCAAATGTACTTCCTGTCCTGCTCCCTCTGGCCGGGCTTCTTGATGCCCATAATAAGCATGTGCTCGGCCAGCCATCCCTCCTTGCGTGCCAGGGTGGACCCGATCCTGAGGGCGAAGCACTTTTTGCCGAGGAGGGAGTTGCCGCCGTAGCCCGAGCCGTAGCTGATGATCTCGTTCGTGTGCGGTCTGTGGGTGATGAGGACTTTCTCGGGGTTGCATGGCCAGTGGACGTCATGCTGGCCGGGCCTGAGCGGGTAGCCGACGCTGTGCAAGCACTTGATGAACTCGCCGTTGTTCTTGCGAATGCAGTCGTAGACGGCTGCGGACACTCTCGTCATCACCCTCATGCTCACGGCCACGTACGCCGAGTCGGTGAGCTCGACACCGTTCTTGGACAACGGGCCGCCCACGGGACCCATGCTAAATGGGATGACGTACATTGTTCGGCCTGACAATAAAAACATCTAAATAAATAGTTCACAGATTAATAATGGATATCGTTATACCATTCATGCAGCCAGGGAATCGCTCCTTGATTGCGGCGTCCAAGTCGCCGGGAGACATCCAATGCCCGAGGGTGCCCTTGACTCCGTCGGCCGGCTCGGGGATGGTCTCGTCCTTCTCGGGGGTGCTGATGACGGTCCTCGACTCGACCCTGGCCACGTCCTTGGGGTCGGTGCGAGCCAAGAAGCAGTTGTCATACTTGGGCAGGGGGATGAGGACGCCCTTCTCGACGAGATGCATCTTGATGGTGTGGTCCTCCTCGATGCTGCCGTTTAGGATGTTGAGGCGGGCAGGCTTGCAAAGGTCGATCTGGTCGCGGATCCATTCCCGAACGCCGAACGGTATGTTCAACCAGTCGCCCTTGACGGGGATGTTGATGCCGTCGGCCGCCAATCTGCTGTTGTGCACGTAGGACCCGACGATGGTCGTCCATGATCCCGCTTCGAGGGACATTTTGTCTGTTTGTCTGTAAAGGTCTATACTGTATAATAAGGAAGAGCTGGTGTTGCTCTGGAGATAGCTTGCGCTTGAGTGAACAATTCCCCGGGACGGAGACACTTTTATACGATAGCTCCTTGAGCGGACGACGGATCGTGCTCTCATTGGTCAAGAGTCTGGAGAAGACAGAGGCTCGACGAACACAATGCGACTCGACTTGAGGTTAAACGAAGGTCGTCCTCTCTGCTCAGTTCTGAATTCGTCAAGAAGAATCGTCCGGCCGACAATTAAACAACGTAAATTAAAGTACGAAAATCTATGCATCGCGCGTTAAAGTCTCTCATTTTACTGTGTTCTCTCCAAATAAATAATTCAGCTGGTTTTTCGCTGGAACGATTTTAGACATCCTCCATGATGTCTTCCAATGACATTGCAGTACTTTTGATTGAAAACCGACACACAACAGTTTTCGTACTTTGAGTGCAAGGGAGAGTTGCAGTACGAGAAACGAGTTAAGTAGATGCAAAGAACCTGCTTTGACTTCTCCAGCATTAAGGTAATGATTGAGCTTCTAGAAACAATCGAACGATGAAGATAATGGAACTGGTATCTTGGTGTCGTCAGTCAGCAATGGTTAGGTCATATGACATGACTACCGAGATCATGGTGGTACGTCCACCCACACGGTGAAACTGTACTTTTGATTTCATTCCTCTCGGTGACAATTCTGAAAAGTCTACGCATCATGGATTCTTTCCCCGACAGTAACGATGCGCGCGAAGTACATTTCTCCCAGAAACAAGGGTAACAAGTTTTACAGACTACCTTCTTTCTAATGACTACGCAGATGACACGACAGCTTCTGTGATGGCCAGTTCTATGGAAGATCTGAGAGAAAGGCTAGAGATTGATGCGGACAACATCCTGACATTCATGGCATCCAATGGCTTATGTGCTAACCCAGCCAAAACTGGCCTTCT
>JAAUYL010019067.1_pt1 | contig 10084 bp, 6 predicted proteins | sample 7278011 | NCBI WGS metagenome assembly JAAUYL01 (sample SAMN14350225, study PRJNA611818) | marine sediment metagenome | isolation source: surface marine sediment (1.8m) | place: French Polynesia: Moorea | collected 2018-08 | reverse complement strand
GTAAATGGCTAAGTACACATGTATTTACATATGGGTCTGCATAGATTTGTCCATTTCATGCTATCAGGCAATTGCTGCCTCACTCCGACTTCCTAGCCCCCGGCCTCGATGAGGATGGAGAGTACGTGTGTTTGTGTGAGTGCACAGGCGCAAGTAATGTAGCGAAAATGGCGCTCTTCCTTCTTTTCAGGGTCAAAAGGCCCGTCTCCCCTCATCCTGCTCCCATCTCTCTTCGTCTTCTGCATTGACTCGGGTTTCCCGTCCCTTTTTCCGTTGTATGCAAGACATCTTCATCGTGAGTTGAATGAGGAAACTAACATTAGAAAGCTAACGCATCTTCATTTTGAATGCATTTACGAGTTCTTGTGTAGTAAAATAAAAAAAAAGTAGATCGAGGTCTTCGTTCAATCTCCGTGGCGTCATGTTTCTCGGCACAAATTGGGTGCTGCCGCCGTTTTGGCTTCCAGTTGTGCGCGCAATAATCTCTTTCTCTCCTCTCTGCTCTTATAATAAAGGCATAGCCACCATCCACCAGCCTCCACCGTCGACGTGATGCACACTCAAAGTTAAGGGGCATCAAGTTACAATTGCCTTCTCCTCTAACTCTCGCATGGGCTCGAGTTCGACTCGAGGATCGAGAGCACAACGAAAATAAGTGTGAGAATAAAAGTAAAATCACATTTAATGTAACACAGAGGCAGGCGAAAGCCGACGCGATGATTCCAAAGGTAAGTAAGTAGACAAATAGTTTCGAATTCGATCGTCCCTGAGACGGGAAATTCGCTTTTTTTGCAGCCTCAACCTCGTAATTTCCATTGGGACGCGAGGACAAGCGGCCTCATTTTTACAAACTGTCGGGATTTTTCTGAAAGCATTGCACAATATGAAAGAGAAGAGAAAGTCCCACTGAGTTTCGAGATTTTCCCGCCAGAGGGCTCTTCTAGCCAGTTGTGAAAGGACGTAGCGGAGAAGTGGCTTTCTGCAACGCCATCTATTGCCGAGCCTTAGAGTTGATTACCAGAACAGCGTGGAAGTACTTTGGTTGACGATTTCGCAATATTAACCAGATATCTTGATCTATCTAGATAAGCAGAAAATTCAAATACTTGTTCTTGTATTTGCGACATTAGCCTCATCTATGTTCAAATATTGCAATTATTGACAAGCTCAGCAAAGAGCAATGTCAATAGTAATAACTTTGTCTCCTTGTTCTTTGCGATATAACTTCGAATCGCTTTCCAACTGTAACGTGCGAAAGTCGTTTTTCTTCATCTGATCTACCAGCGACTCAGCAAAAGCGACATCATGGTCTACTGCCTTCCTTCCAGAGAGATACTTTTTATTGTCTCCAGATGGATACTTACACCCTTTTACCTATGCAAAAAATTCTACATTCAAGATTCGTAGGTGTAGTCGCGCTCCTTTTTTGCTCCATCAAAGGACCATCCAGTGTAGTCTATCTACCTGCCCTTTGGTATCTGAGAGAACGTCAAGACCATGTTTCTTAAGGTCAGTGGAGCGAATCAAACAACCTTTTACATATACATATACCAGAACACAAAATAATATTTTTTCAAGTTCGTTTATGATCAAAAAAGATCGCTCGAGGCCGACTAATGAACGATAATTGTAACATTTTACTTGAGGCCCTGACTTTCCACATATATTAGGCATTTACATTGACGTCTAAGTTGTGTAATTTGCAATTGCTTTCATCTTCCACTGAAACGCATTCCACTCTGTTGAGCTTAAAAAAGAATTGCGCTCCTGGATTTTACTTATGTTCGTTCGCTAGCTCATTGTGCGTACCTGAGGCAGCAAGACTGGCTAGCGATTCTCTCATCTTCTTCATTCTACTCAATTTCCGCAGGCAGAAGAAAAGAGAGACAGAGCGAGCAAAATGGCAATAAATTTGTCGTGAGCGGCCTTGGGAAACGCGCGCTTTCCTTACGGAAGCAGCCTCAATATGCCCATGCTTTCTTCGACCACATAATGGAGGAAAACGAGTTCTTTACAGATCTTGTTTGCTAAGTATTTCTTACTTTTAATGGAATTGACAAAGATACTTTTCAGTAGCATCCGGACTCACAAAAGTGGACCTATCTAGATGTCTACGTATCGTAGATGTCTTTTAAGATCGACTTTGAGGCTGGGAACATACGTTTCCTCGCTCAGTTGCGACAGCCCTCGACCATGACGGGCCTCTTTCCGCAATTGAGTATATTGTTCTGTCGACTGTCGTCCCCCATATGAGATCTATCTTGCAATTCTACTGACTTCGAGTGATGTATTCATATCCTCAAGTCCTCCTACAAAATATCATTCGCAGTTGCAAGTGATCACTGGACTGTGAAACTGGACCTAGTAGGTCCTGTGTCTTCTCTCTAATTGCATGATCAGCAAATTGACCCTCCGCGAGACGACACGTGGTCTGTTTGAGCAGCCTCGTACGAAGTCGTCGTGGCTTTTGGAGGTCAAAAGTAAACTGGCCCTCTATTCCTGCATCTACGTAAATACGAGTAGTTTGCTATTTTTCCTGCATAGACATATTTTGTTGACGGAGTAACTTTCTGTCGATTCGATATTGAGAGATCGTCGTCAAAGTGCCCATTTAACAAGCTCATAACTTTTCCTTTGGCCACTGGGCTCTGCATCTTCTTTTCTTGTTTAACTCTCTTTTCTACAAGGCTCTTCCTCTTCCCTAAAATCGTGATGAAAAGTGTTACGTTTGCGTTCTAAAAGAGTTTGGGACTGACCTTAGTCTGGGGCAGCCACTGGACGACGCACGTGCGAGGATGTGCGAGCGTGTGGGCGCCTTTGAAAGTTGGCCTTCATAATGCATCGAATTTGGGAAGTGGACAGTGGATTTTTCCACGTGTAGCCTTCTATCTAGTAAGTATACAAAAACCTTGGAAAGAAATTGAATAACGTCCCCAATACCTTATACAACGCATCGTAGCAACAGGACCTTCACATTTCTCTTGCAATTAGTCAGAAGCTCACAAACGAAAACTAATTGTGATCCCCCTCGATCACATCGACTCGACTCTCTAAGGAAGCACTAAAGTGCAGTACACAATACACATCAACCACCTTTCCGACTTTTCGTCGGGGTTCACTCACATTGTAAACTTGGTTGCGCAGCGACACTCTCGATTACTGAAGCAATTAGAAGGTCCATTGTTCAAAAGTGAAACGAATCCCTTTCACTCTGTGTACTACGTAAGTAAATGTGATGAGAATGCTGAACAACTGTGAGCAAAAGGCAAATACAACCTGCAGTAAAATCTAATAATTGGCTCGAGTGACACATGCATTGGGACGACGGATTATTAGTTATATTTGGGACAGCCACTCAGATTACGAAGGCTGTCGACAGAAACAAGGGATCAGCCGGGGAGAAGAGAGGAGAACGTTCTGTCACTCAGGTCAGCAAAGGGTGAGTGCGAGTGAAAGGGCATTTTGCCAGGAATCCCTTTATCAGACGGCTCAAAAAGACAGTTTCTACTGAAAAAAATGCTCTTTTCGTTCTTTCTCTTATTCACCGTAGAGCCCTAATGAATCTGTCAAAATGTAGATATTTTCTGCTGCTCTTAATATTTCGCGCTAAGATCGTATCAGTATCTTCTTGTGAAATGGCCGGCAGTGAGTGTACGTACAAGGTTGAGCTTGGATCTCGTAAGTGGCTCTTTTTGCAACCTCTTTGAATTACACACTGTCCTCCCGAGTGGCGTTTTTGCACGGCCTCCGATACGATTCGTCGTCGCGAAAAAATCAAATTATCCGATCAAGCCAGATGATTCTTACAAAATTGGAGACAAGACTCACACTCACCCATCGGTCCCGTGGATACAACGCTCTTTTTTCGCATGTCTCCGTTGACACCGTCAGGGGGAGGTGGAGCGAGAAGGTCCATCGCTCCCATTGCCGATTGGGGCACCGCAATATCTTGGACTTTATTCATCGTCTATTGTTTTTTTTTGAAAATCCATGTGTGCCACCGTGGACATTTCAAGAGCAAAGATGCCCCATGATCATCACTGTTTGAAGTCAGTGTTGGGGCGAGGATTCAATAAAATCACCGGTCGACGACATACACTTCTCGTCTTTATGGCTTGAGCTCACTTTTTTAAAGACGACATCAACTGTAACTTGAGAGAACTGGCCAATTCGACGGAGTGCAAACCTCTGTTCTTATATGAACGAGCGCGCGCTAGTCGCTCTTCGGCCTCTCCGTCCCCAGAATTATATACAATCTACTGACTTCTGTCCTCTCTTCTTTTGCTTTGCTTGTGTAACTCAACTCTGTCGCGACCTTCCGAGTCAATTGGCTATCCCTACAATCTCTAACTGTAGCTACGTACGATACCTACCGTGATAATATTGCCGGTCCCGCAAAACGAGCATGAAAGATGCAGCCTTGCAATTTTTCATGCCTTGCAGCATCTCCTCGCAAGAAGCCTTTTGTTCCATCTAAGTATGATCTATTGGCGATAGTATGCAATTTTTGCTATATTTTAAATGGCTTACGCAAACGCGTGACAAAATTACCTTGGAGACGAGGCACTTGACAATTAGCTTTCTTAAGGGAAATGCATGTCTCTTTCAAAAACGATCACTAAGATAAAGATCCACTCGAAATCTAATCCGATCATTTGCACAGACTTGTCAAGATAGATCGAGAAAAGAATGGTGTCTTACCTCCTATGACCTCAGCACGAGGATCCGAGTCGACGGCCTCTGAGACGAGAAGTCCCGTGTTCTTTTCCGAGGGCGGAGGTTGTGACGGGGGCGTGGGCGCGATCTTCTTGAGAAACTGTGTCGCATGCTGCGTCATTTGCTGCATGTTGGGCATGCTCGGCATGCCCGACCCGCCTCCGCCACCGCCGCCCCCGGGATACTGCATTTGTTGTCCTCCTATCACATGCTGCTGTTGCTGTTGCTGCATTTGCGCCTGCTGCTGTTGCAGCTGTTGCTGTTGGGGAGGCACTACGGGCGGAACGATCGGGGGCGGCGACGTCATCACCACCGCCTGAGGGACGACGTCCGTGTTGGTTGGCACAATAGGCTGCATGTCCGTTTCGTAGGTTAGCTCACTTTAATCTGAGTCCTCGCTGATGAAGTTCTGATTGAAGGGAAGGGTGAGGGTGACGATGAGGAAGAGCAAGCCGCCAATTGCTATCGCCGATTTAAGAGCACCATTTGTGTGGGTTTTGTCTGACACGGGCTGCAAGCTTTTATTCAACCCGTAAGTAGAGGCAGTGGACACGAGTGCATTGATTGGCTCCTCGAACCGGTTGGGATTATTGAAATTGTCGATCCAATCCGGAGCCTCGCCGATCGAATTTGGATCTGCTTTCGTTTTTGCCGCTCACCTGAAAGTTAAAGAGAAAGTTCCGTTCGGAAATACAACTCGAAACTCACGCAACCTTCCGCTCGCGCGGAGATGCATTATTGAGAAACTCCTATATAGAATATATTTAGATCTACCTAAAATCCCAGATTTTCGAACCAATAACATACTGAAGAATGCAGACTTAAGCATTGCGCCAAATTCGTTAGTTCATTTGTCAAACAAATAGAAGATCATCGTTTTCGCCAACTTCCTTAATCACCCAGAAAAAGGTTGCTTTTATTTATTTTTGTTTATGTTTGATATCGAAAACAGAAAGCATAGCGGAGCGCGACACTTCTTCATTTTACAGTGGCAAAGTTCGGTGGCACAATTATGAAAGTGGAACGGCACAGCAAACCAAACAAAAGTTTCTTTGTAAAATTTTAAAAGATGTTCGACCCCACCACTACCACCAACCGCAACGGTGACCTATTTTATTCTCAAACTCCTGAGATTTCGTGTGCATGCTCTTAGGGGGCTAAAAGTTAAATATTGTTAATGAATTGATAATTCCATCTAAATGTGTACTTATGTTTCTGTCTCTCAATTCTCTCAAGTGAACCAGCTCTCTTCGCAAAACCACGGGGACAGAGGTAAATAAATAGATGGATATTTGCTATTTACTTACCGACATTGTCAAACTTACATTTCCAGGGGTTGAATCTTGTTGGAACAGTGGATTTCTACATGGTTAGTTAGTGCAAAGAGCAGCTGCAGGATGAAGTCTAGCAGTAATGGTACATCTAAGGCTAGTCGAGTCCACCACTGAGTGCAGTCCCACCGGGTCCGTAATTTAGTTAGACGTGGATGGACCACAGTAGTAGATAGAACAACTTAGGTAAAAGAAGTTAGTTAGAAGGTGCTCCGCCAGCTCTTTAACCCCCTCCTTGGGACAGCGGCGCAGATTTCTCTTAGATAAGAAGGAAATGGGAATACCTTCAACCGAGCGAGCGAGGAGAGAGAACCAAAGTAGGGAGAAACTATCTTACAACCGCGACGACAACTCGCCAAGGAGACAGAAAGACTAGAGAGATTGAGAAAGGGGGGCAAAACTTTTGGTCGCGTGTCGATGGGATCGCTGCTTTTGTCTGCTTTTCTTGGGTCGTTGGTCAATTTTTGTTCCACCAACTATTTAGATACTCACTCTACTAGGGCTACATTCTTGCAACTAAGCCTATAACAGCACACACTCCACTCACAGAAAAACAACCACGAGTCTGATCCAGATCTGTGATAAAGCTGCTTTTCTCCACCACCGCCAAGCAAAGCCAATATGTATATGAGATAGGTAGCCTTTTGTCGAGAAAATAAAGTGCATTTTCAACTTCTGTCATTCCCAAAGCCACTACAGGATTTCTCCTGCTCTCATTGCTTTTTCGTTAGTTTACCTCCACTAGATAGTTTTGATGTCCTCGCTTGATGATGATCGTCAAACTCAAATAATGGCGAAATGGGACGACTCGACCACGGTGGTAAGCAAGTATTTAGCTCCCCTTTTACTGTTTGCCGTTTCCTTTGCAGTTGGCCTGCAAACATGCTAGTAGACAGACGACGCGACCCTCCTCCCTCCTCTCGTGCTTGGTCGGATGGAAATGCCCTCTGTGTATGCGGAAAACATGTTTATGCCGAGCCATTTCTTCTCTCCTACATACGAGTAAAACCCAGAACCTCCATAGCTAAGAGCACAGCACCCTCTCTCTGGATGGACCACCTCAGCAGTTCGGATGGTTGTAGGAGGGCAAGGCATTTCAGGATAGGGTGGCCATAGCCATAGCCATACCCATACCATAATGCTTGCTTAGTCGTGTCGCACACTACGTACAATTTGCCACACCATAAGGTTGTTAGCGAAGTTGTTGATGTGTTCCGCCCCATTGCCTGCACCCTGTGCACCCACCACGACCCCTTCCTTCTTTCAGTCCGCGACGCATCTACATCCACTGCTGTTCGAATCTTCGTGTACATAGTAAGTACCTAGATATATGTAGAGCATATGTGTAGATACCAAGTAACCTCTTTGCTTAATGTGCCTGTTTCGCTACTGCTGTTCCTCCTCCCTCCCCTCACCTTTTCCGCTTTTCTGGTAACTAAGTACTTCGTTACGTTACATTACATTACGGTCAGGCAGGACTGAGGTCTTATAAACACGTGTGCTTCCGCATTGTGTTTAGTCCAATGTAACATTTTCCGCCACCAGCAGGGCCATAATAATAATGTATTGGCACACATTAGGGGTAAGCAACATTTTTCGTGGTAGGTAGCTGCTCGTATGTAATGTAGTTTACTAAACAAACAGAACGCACGAGTACGAATCATCCATGCCACTACTAATTATTCTCGCTGTGCGTGCCCACAAATGTTGACTCACTCGATGCCAGGGTTACATTTTTGTTTCGGGTCGCTTAAACACAATTCGATCCACTTTGAATATTTGGATCGCAAACTATTTACTGAATCGTCATACATTCGTTCCATACAGTAAAGGGGAGCGAACTAAATAACGTTGCCGCCTAAATCATAGATATCTCCATTTTGCATTTTGCATTTTTGCCCCATCATGATCTCCCAACACAGAGGAAGAGAAATCGCTTACAAAAACGAATTTCTTCAAGTGACAAAGTATTCGAAACTAGATCATCCCTTTCACTTTTTCATACTTTTTTCCATGGGGGAACGGAGAGGAGAGGAATGAAATTCGCCGTTCAGCGACGGAAGAAAAAGAGAGAAAGACGAGAGTGTCAAAGTTGGAATAGTTTTTGAAGTGGATCATCTCTCTCTATACGAGCAAGCGAGCAAGCAAGCAAGCAAAGAGTGCCGGAGTCTGAAAATACTCCTCCAAAGCTCAAGATGAGGGAGAGGAGAAGGGATGAACCCTTTGCTGGGAGTTTCGGCCTACTTTTTCAGTGATAGTGATACACTTCTGTCGGTCGGAACCCACTTGATTTTCTATCCTCCCACCTTTTGTTTTTGTAACCGAGAGGGAACAATTTCATCCGCATTTTTCGCCGAAGACATCGCATTTCGATCTTGAGCAATAACCAAATATCTAGATTTATATTTTTTTGTCGTCTAATGATATAGGGGTGAAGCAACTCGAGAAAGCAGACCACAGACCTCGCAGCACCAAAAATTGTCCCCCTCGCTCGTCCAACTCCTAAAATATACATGCGTAAAGAAACTCTACCGAGAAAAAACTGTCTGGCACACACCAAGCGGGTTTTTTTCACGTCTGTTGCAACGTTGTTTTGCATAGCATGTGAGAAAAGAATTTCATTTCAAAAAATATTTTAAAAAATCACTTAGTTTTTGACCAATCCAATCCAGGCACACAAGCTGCTTTGATTGCTTAATTCCGGGAAACGCAAAAAACTATTTCTTCCTCAATACCTACGTTGGTATGCTCGAAAGACACAGAAAAATGTGGCTTTGCATGGTTGCCACCAGGTCTTGCGTTATGGCAGACATTCACCCAAATGTTTCTCTCTCCCCTTTAAATATTCATTTTCGAATAACTGACTTACCAAGCATGGGTGGCAAGCATACGAGAGGGGAGAGAAGGGTAGAAGTAAAGTAACGTAAGTAGAAGGGGAAGCGGAGAAGAAGGTTTTTTTCGAAGGGGTTGCCCGCGAGTTTGTAAGTCAGCCATCCTTAGTGGTGGTAGTGGCTCAGAGAAAAAATCAAATTAAGCTTCACATTTTCTATGAATAATGAGATGATGTCTCTTCCACCCACCACCACAGCAGCTCCCCTAACGCTGAAATATATATCATACTAGCACGCACGTACGTCGCACATAACATATGTGCGGACTAAGTACAGTTTAACAAACACATACTCACACCGCGTGCCGTCTTGGCAGTTTGCGATAATAAAGTCATTCATTCCTCACTAAGGGTAGGTCCCTTTACTTCATACCGTTATTGCGTCCATGGGGCTCCAGATAAAGGTCTAGAGTGAGTATCTGGCACCCACATATGCAATATACATGACGGCCACGGTGCCATGTCTGACAACACGAAGAGAATTAGAACGGCTTTTGTATGGGTGTACATATTACGAGCACGAGTACGACCCCCTACATATGGACATGCTAAGCACAATGCAATGAGCTTTGTTTTCACTTAGATATGAGAAGGTATGTAGGCTAGAAACCACCCCTGTCCCTGTCCCTGTATGCTGTATCTAATTACGCCTGGTTCAAACTGCGAGATAAAATCATAAACAAATGGCTTGTGGGAATTTCAAAATTGTTTGCTAGCTGCTTTCTCCTCCTCCTGTCTGCCTGGCAAATGTCAATTATTTCGCGGCCCCAGGCAGGCATCAGTGAAGTTGCTAGAGGAACCGTAATTAAGTACTTGACTCTTTTGGCCTTTTTCTACATACTTAGATAGTTTCGTTTTTCCTAAACATGTTATGGAGTTTTTAGTAAAACAATAGTAAAAAGTATGCTTAGTATTTACAAAGAACCAACTCTTCGCCTTTTCGTGCCAGCAGCAGTTGCTGCTCCTCGACCCAACAAAAATGTATGAACCGTCTGGGAAAGGGATCTTTTGCAACATGAATCTTGGTGCATATGTAGCCTGCTAGGGGGAAAATCCGTTGCCGCAATCCCCTTAAAAAGTTTGCGAGATAATTTACTGCTGCTACCTAAGTGCGCGAACTCCGTAGCCGTGTAGCACTGCATAATGT